>JADGMW010000034.1_pt1 | contig 27061 bp, 25 predicted proteins | sample 8641801 | NCBI WGS metagenome assembly JADGMW01 (sample SAMN16272018, study PRJNA661076) | feces metagenome | isolation source: fecal sample from diarrhoea affected cattle A | host: Bos taurus | place: South Africa: Lokaleng Village, Mahikeng | collected 2019-09
CGAGCGCGTGCGCCTGGGCGACCACCGACGCGGTGTCCTCGAGGGTGCCGAAGAAGTCGACCCGCCACTCCACGACATCGGCGACCTGCCCGGACAGTGCCTCGACCTGCGCGTGCAGCTCGTCCGGGGTCCGGCCGGTGATGGGCACGATGATCTTGGGTGTGCCCTCGCCGATCGTCACGTCCTTGACGCGGACCGGTGTGATGCTCCGACCCATGTGTCGCCTCCCGTTGCCTGCCCGCCGCGGCATGTCGCCTCTGGGCGTCCATTCGATCACGTGAGGTTCCGCGCGCTGCGCCGGACCTCTCGGTCCCTGGCGTGCGGAACCGGCCGCTACGAGCCCGGTGACGCCGGTGGTTCCGTCCGGTCGCCGGGGGCGGACACCGCCACGGTGTCGTGTTCGGCGGACGCCGTGCGCGCTGCTTCCGCGTCCTTCGCGCTGATCGCTTCGCCACGCGCCACCATGCCGGCTTCGTCGGAGAGCGGGATCTCCTTCAGGAAGCAGGCCAGGACGATGGCGACGATCAGGAACGGGATGAGGTACCAGAAGACGGGGGCGAGCGAGTCCGCGTAGGCGTCGACGACGCCCTGCCGCACCTCGTCGGGCAGTGCCTTCATGATCGCGGGGTCGAGGGTGGCGGTGGCCTGTCCGGCCTGCTCCGGATCGGCCCCCGCGGTGGTGAACACGTCGGTGAGCTTCACGGAGAGCTGGTTGGTGAAGATCGTGCCGAAGATCGCGACACCCAGCGCGGCGCCCACCTCGCGGAAGTAGTTGTTCGAGCTCGTGGCGGTACCGATCTCGTCGACCGGCACGGCGTTCTGGACGACGAGGATGACCACCTGCATGATCAGGCCGAGCCCGAGTCCGAAGACGAAGAGCATCGAGCAGATCACCCACAGTGGTGTGCTGCCTTGCAGGGTGGTCAGCCACAGCATCGCCAGCGCGGTGATCGAGGCCCCGGCGATCGGGTACATCTTGTAGCGCTGCGTCTTGGTGATCGCGAGGCCCGAGCCGATCGAGGTGATCAGGAGGCCGACCATCATGGGCAGCAGCAGCAGGCCCGATACCGCCGCGGAGGTGCCGGACGACATCTGCAGGAACGTGGGCATGAACGCGAGCGCTGCGAACATACCGAGACCGAGCACGAAACCGATCGCGGTCGCGTTGACGAAGATCGAATTGCGGAACAGCGACAGCGGGATGATGGGGTCTTGTGCCCGGGATTCGACGAGCACGAACAGGCATGCCATGGCCAGCAGGCCGATGCCGAATGCCCAGGTGAGCGGGTCGCTCCAGCCGCGGTCCGCGTCGCCGCCGAAATCGGTGAAGAAGATCAGGCAGGTCGTCGCGAGCGACAGCGTGATCACACCGAGAATGTCGATGCGCTTGGTGGGCTTCTTCGTCGGCAGCGTGAGCATGAACCACGAGATCAGCAGCGCGACGATGCCGACGGGAATGTTGATGTAGAAGCACCATTCCCACGTCAGGTGATCGACGAAGAACCCGCCGAGCAGCGGGCCACCGACGGCGGAGAGACCGAAGATCGCGCCGAGCGGACCCATGTACTTGCCACGTTCGCTGGCGGGAACGATGTCGGCGATGATGGCCTGCGACAAGATCATCAGGCCGCCGCCTCCGGCGCCCTGCAGAGCGCGGAAGACCACGAACGTCCAGAAGTCGTCGGTGAACGCGCAGCCCGCCGACGCGAGGGTGAAAATCGCGATGGCGATCATGAACAGGTACCGGCGGCCGAAGACGTCGCCGAACTTGCCGTAGACGGGCATCACGATCGTGGTGGCGAGCAGGTATGCGGTGGTGATCCACGCCTGGTGCTCGACGCCGCCGAGCTGGCCCACGATGGTGGGCATCGCGGTCGAGACGATCGTCTGGTCGAGGCTCGCCAGCAGCATGCCGGCGATCAGGGCCGAGAAGATGATCCAGATTCGGCGTTGGGAGAGAACCAGTGGTTCTGCGGTAGAGGTCACCGTATTCCTGTCGGGTCGTGGAGGTCGAGAGGGTGTTCGAGCAACCGCTGGGCACATCCGATGTCGCGTTCGAGCAGGTCGCGGAACGGTGGGCTGTCGGGCGTGCGGAAGAACTCGTCGACGGCGTCGTGAATGAGACCGGCGACGAATCGCACGGTGACGCGGACGAAGGGGTCGTCGGCGGAGAGCCCTTCGCGTGCGGCGATCAGTTCGGCGAAGTCCTGCTGGTGCGACTCGCCCAGCGACATCATGCGGGCGAGCAACTGAGGTTCGCTGCGCACGATCTCACAGCGGAGTCGATGTTGTTCCCGAGTGAAATCGTTGCGTTCGAACAGTGCAACGGCGAGCCGTGCGATATCGCGCAGCAGGGCCGGCGAGGAGCCGGGCCCTGTGCGGTCGCCCCCCGCCACGAACTCGTCGCGGTCTTCCGGGGTGAGTGCTGCGGGCGGGTTGCCGAGCACCGCGTCCTCTTTCGAGGCGAAGTAGTTGAAGAAGGTTCGTCGCGACACTCCGACGTGTTCGCACAGTTCCTCGACGGTGAAGCCGGCGAGACCCCGACGGGCGGTGAGTGTGCGTGCGTGCTCGACGAGCGCGGCGCGTGTGCGCTGCATGCGACGGGTCCGGGCACCCTCGTCGATAGAAATTGCACTCTCGGACACGGAGTGCATTTCTACCACCTGCGCCCCGCAGTCGCACCCTCGCGTCAGTCGAGCCAGGACCTGACCGGCGGCTTGACCCACATGATCTTCTCGTCGGGGTGGGTGCGCGTGGCCGAAGGATGATCCGGGTGCTCGTGCGCCCATGCGGTCTTCTCGTCGAGCAACTGCGCCACGAGCGCCCACGTTTCCATCGTGCGCGGCGGGTGGGCGTCTGCGGCTCGTGCCAGCCGCCTGCGCGTGTCGTCGGACATGGCCAGCAACTCCGCGCCGGTGACACCGCGGTTCCAGGTGTAGCGGGCGAGGCCCACCGCCTTCTCCCGGCGATTCTTTTCAGCGCGGTCGGTGTGGGCGAAGTCGGCGCTCGTCATCCACCCTCCTGCTTCTCCGTGTTCGGTGGCCGTGCGGCCACGATGGTCCCGTCCAGTCTGCATATTCTCGCGCACCGGCGACACCTCACCGCACCCTTGACAGACCTCACGCACGCGGCCCACGCTCGACGGACGACACACCGAGGGGGTGGCCCCGTGTCCGCACAGGCCGCGTTGCCGGAGGGAACCCCGGACTCTGTCGTGGCACAGGCCCAGCGCGCTCCCCGCCCGCCGGTCTTCGATCCGACCGCCGGTATCGCCGTCGACCGCCCGACCCCGCGCGGGGTTCCGCCCCATCGGCTCGTCGCCGTCGGCGACTCGCTTCTCCAGGGATTCCAGAGCGGTGCGATCTACCGGACGGAGGTGTCGGTACCCGCGATCGTCGCCTACGAACTGGGCATCCTTGCGGCCTTCCGGTATCCCCGCTTCGGGGGACCCGGGGGGCTTCCGCTCAATGTCGAATTGTTGTTGCGCCGGCTCGAGGATCGATACGGGGGCCGTCTCGACGTGTGGGAACTTCCGACGGCCTTGTTCGCTGTGCGCGGGTTCATGGACGAGGTCGAGGACTACTGGGAGCGCGGCCCGGGTGCCGAGGCGCCGATCGTGGCCGGCTACAACCACAATCTCTCGTGCTACGGCTGGGATCTGCGGGACGCGCTGGAGAAGACCGCGGCACACTGCGAACGTGCGCTCGCGAGCCCGCGGGACAACCTCGTCGACCAGATCGTCGAGAACAATGCCGAGCGCGCCGCTCTCAGGGTCTATCCGCGGTGGGACGAGCAGCGTCGTCACGAGACCGTGTTCGACGCCGCGCGGGCGCTCGGTGCCGAGCACGACGACGGCACCGATGCCGGTATCGAGACGCTGGTGGTCTTCCTGGGCGCCAACAACGCTTTGCGCGCCGCCACCGAACTGCGGGTCGTGTGGAGCGGTGAGGACTTCCGGCAACTCGAGCGCACCCGCGACGCCACGATCTGGACACCGGAGCACTTCGACGCCGAATTCGCCGAGGTCGTGGCGCGACTCCGGACGGTCGAGGCTCGTCACATCATCCTGTGCACCGTCCCGCACGTCACCATCGCGCCGATAGCCCGGGGGATCGGCACGAAGTCAGGGTCACCGTACTTTCCGTACTACACCCGGCCCTGGATCGACGAAGGCCGCTTCGACCCTGCTCGCGACGAGCACCTCACGGGTGCGCAGGCGTACGCGGTCGACACCGCGATCGACCTCTACAACATCACCATCACGGAGGCAGTCGCCGATGCTCGCCGGGACGGTCTCGACTGGTACCTGCTCGACTCTGCGGGAATCCTCGACCGTCTGGCCGCGCGCCGCTACGTCGATGATCTCGCGGCGCGTCCGGAGTGGTGGACTCCGTATCCGCTGCCGCCGCTGCTCGCCGCTCTCATGCCCGTCCCGGACACCCGGTTCCTGTCCGCGGACGGGAACGGCGGACGCGCCACGGGCGGCTTGTTCTCCTTGGACGGCGTGCATCCGACGACCGTCGGTTACGGCATCCTCGCGCAGGAGATCGTCGACATCATGGTGCGAGCCGGCGTGGAGTTCCGGCATCCCCGCGGTGCGGTGCGCGAGGGTCGCGTCGAAGTGGATTTCGCCCGGTTGCTCCGCAACGACACGCTGGTGCAGGCGCCTCCGCAGAATGTCGACTCGTCGCTGTCGGTGCTCGGTTGGGCGGACCAGGTTCTCGATCTGTTCCGGATTCGGTGGAACCTGGGGATCTGACCGGTCAGGTCAGGTTCACTACATGTTCCTGTGCCGCGAAGGCGGCCTGTAACTTTTTGCGGGACAGCCCTTTCGGTCCGCACGCGCATCCGGACGGAATGCCGTCGTCCTCGAACTGCGTCGCCTCGAGCGTGTCGACGAACTCGGAATGGAGCTTGTCGCCGTGGTGACCGGTCGCTTCACGGTCGCGGTTGCCACGCCCGCCCGGTCCGCTCTTGGACACGACCACCGGGCCCGCGGAAGTCTCGTACACGGCCGCGATGGTGTGGCCGGCGGGACACCGAACCTTCAATGCCGCCTTTTCCGTGCGATTGGGACCTAATTCCTTCACAGCCGCCAACGCCAATTTCCGGCGTTCGGTGGGGGGTGTCGTGGCGATATCCATGCTCCTATTGCACCTCAGATCCATTCGTTCCACAGGGCTTCCGGTCAATCGGACGGGGCGAACTCAGATGATCTCGTCGGTGAGGTGGTGGAGGGTGCCGAACCGGTGTGCCGTAATCGATACCGATTGTTCGAGAAGGAAGGGCAGCATCTCCACCCGACCGGACTCGGTCACAGGGTGATCCCAGACCGGCACGTCGCAACGGCCACCGAGGCGCTCTGCGACAGTGCGGGGCTCTCCACCGATCATCCGGACGCGCACCGAGTCGCCGGAGCAGATCCGATCCAGCCACTCCGCGTCGGTTTCGGTGACACTCTTTTCGATCATCTGCCCGGTTGCCGACAGGACGGCGCGTGGAATCTCAAGAGCGGAAGACACTTCCACTTGCGCACCGGTGCGTGCCGCCGCGCCGAGTACCCTCACGAAATCTACCGGGTTTCCGTCCTCGCCGAGTCGGACGCACACCCGCGCCGGAAGATAACGGAAGAGGTTCCGCTCCACGACGAGGCGGCTGACATCCTTCGGGACGCCGAACTCCGAACGCCATACGCGGGCGTCATCGGCGAACGCCCGGCGCAGCATCCCCGAATCGGTGCCGGTCCATTCTCGGGACGCAGTCAGGAGACGGCCGACGACCGCCTCGGTGGCTCCGTCGGCAGCAACGGCGTCGACGGCCTTGTGCGGCAGCGACTCCCATGAACCGAACCCGAAGAGGTACTGGGGACCGCCCGCCTTGAATCCCGCGCCGACCGACGACTTCTTCCAGCCGCCGAACGGTTGCCTGCGCACCACAGCACCCGTGATCCCGCGATTGACGTACACGTTCCCGGCCTCGACGCGGCCCAGCCAGCGGGCGATCTCCGCGGTGTCGAGCGAATGCAGACCGGCGGTGAGCCCGTAGTCGACTTCGTTCTGGATGTCGATCGCCTCATCGAGGTCCGCCGCGGTCATGATTCCCAGCACAGGACCGAAGAACTCGACCAGATGCGTGCGCGACCCGCGTTGCACGCCCTCGCGCACGCCCGGAGTCCACAACCTGCCCTCGTCGTCGAGCCGACGCGGTGCCGTCAACCACGATTCGCCCGGTTCCAGTGTGGTGAGGGCGTCGAGCAGCTTCCCGTGCGCAGGTTCGACAAGCGGCCCCATCCGGGTACGCGGGTCGTGCGCCGGCCCGACAGTGAGCGACGTGACGGCGTCGACGAGCTGGTCCCGGAACCGCCGTGACGATGCCACCGACCCGACGAGGACGACGAGCGACGCAGCCGAGCACTTCTGCCCCGCATGGCCGAACGCCGACTGCACGATGTCGCGCACCGCGGCGTCGGGATCGGCACTCGGCGTCACCACGATCGCGTTCTTGCCGCTGGTCTCGGCCATGAGCCGCAGTCCGGGCCGGAACGATCGAAATCGCTCTGCGGTCTCGTAGGCACCGGTGAGCACGACCCGGTCGACGCGAGGATCCGAGATCAGTTGCGTGCCCAGCGAGCGTTCTCCCAGGTGTACGAGGTGAAGAACGTCGCGCGGCACCCCGGCTTCCCACATTGCCTCGGCGAGTACGGAACCGCAGCGTGCGGTCAGGGCGGCGGGCTTGAGCACGACCGCCGACCCCGATGCCAGCGCCGCCAGCGTCGACCCTGCCGGAATCGCTACCGGAAAATTCCACGGCGGCGTGACCACGGTGAGCGCCGAGGGCACGAAGCGGGCTCCGTCCACGGCTGCGAGATCGCGCGCCCGGTCGGCGTAGTAGCGGGCGAAGTCGATCGCCTCGGAGACCTCCGGGTCGGATTCGTCGAGAGTCTTGCCGCCCTCGGCCGCCATGATCTCCAACAGGTCGGCGCGACGCGCCTCGAGCCTCCGCGCGACACGTTCGAGCACCGTCGCCCGGTCCGCGGCGCTGCGCGCGCCCCAGCCGCGCCCGGCGTCCGCCGCTGCCGCCACGATGGCGTCGAGCCGATCGGACGACGTCACCGTGTGGGCGCGCACGAGGTCCGAGCCGAGGCAGGAGGAGGGAACCCGTTCGAGGATCGCCCGCCCCCAGGCCAGATTCCGGGGCAGCGACGGGTCGGTGTCCGCGGTGTTGAAGAAGCCGTCGCCGTCCGCGGCGTCCGGAACCTCGTGGCGGTCCTGTCGCCGGTTCGGCTCAGGGACTCGTTCGTCGAGCGCAGCGACCGAATCCCGGAATCGCTGCGCTTCCCGCTCGAACAGCGACGGATCGTCGCGCAGATCGAACACGGCCGACATGTAGTTGTCCTGGCCCGCGCCTTCTTCGAGCCTGCGCACCAGGTACGACAGCGCGACGTCGAACTCCTCGGGATGCACGACGGGGGTGTAGAGCACCAGACCACCGACGTGGCGGCGCACCACGTCGGCCTGGTTCTGCGCCATGCCCAGGAGCATCTCGAAATCGACCCCGTGTCGCACGCCGTGTCTGCCTGCCAGGAGCCAGGCGTAGGCGATATCGAACAGGTTGTGCCCGGCGACCCCGATCCGGACGTTGTCGATCCGTTCGGGTGTCAGCGCGTAGTGCAGCAACCGCTTGTAATTGGTGTCGGTGTCCTGTTTCGTGCTCCAGGTAGCGAGCGGCCAGCCGCGCAGCGCCGCCTCGACGCGTTCCATCGGCAGATTTGCGCCCTTGACCACGCGCACCTTGATGGGAGCGCCGCCTCGGGCACGCCGAGCGGCGGCCCATTCCTGGAGCCGGATCAACGCGGCGAGCGCATCGGGAAGATAAGCCTGGACGACGATGCCGGCCTCGAGGTGCAGGAACTCGGGGAGGTCCAGCAGTCTCGTGAAGACCGCGATGGTCGGTTCGAGGTCGCGGTATTCCTCCATATCGAGATTGACGAACTTCGGTGTGGCCGACTGTGCCGCGAGCCGATACAACGGCGTGAGCCTGTCCACGATGTCGGTGACGGCCTCGTCGAACCCCCACGCGGCGTGCGGGGCGATGGTGGCGGAGACCTTGATCGACACGTAGTCCACGTCGTCGCGCGCCAGCAGCGTCCGTGTGCCTTCGAAGCGGCGGGCCGCTTCCTTGTCGCCGAGCACCGCTTCCCCGAGCAGATTGAGGTTCAGCCGCACACGACGGCGTCGGATCACGGCGAGGGCACGTCCGAGCCGCCGGTCGGTCGCATCGACGAGCAGGTGCCCGACCATCGCCCGCAGCGCACGGCGCGCGACGGGTACGACGAGGTGGGGGAACTCGGGACCGAGCGTGCCACCGGCACGCAACGCCAGTCGCAGATGAGAGGGAAGGAAGGAAGGTACCTCGCGGGAGAGTTCGGCCAGGTTGTGCGCCGCGACCGTCGGGTCCTCCGGACGGATTACCCCGTCGACGAAACGGACGGTGAAGTCGAGGCCGTGCGGATCCTTCAGCACACCCGCCAGCTGGCGGCCTGCCCGGTCGGGAGTCGAGGTGGCGGACTCTTCGATCCAACGGCGGGCGAGCGTGACCGCATCGTCTGCGATCGCTCCGGGTGGATACGGTGCGTGCGTGCTCTCCGTCATGGCTGCACTCCGATCATCGACCGCCCCCACGGTGGCACGGGCGGTCCGGCTCCGGACGGCTAGCGTTTGCGGAGCCCGTCGAGCATCAAGGTCAAGCCGCCGCCCAGCATCCAGACGTCCTTGGCGAGCGCCAGTCCGTCCTGGGTGGGGCGCGGGTCCCCTTCCTCGTGCATGCCGGGGGTTTTCCAGTACATCGCCATCATGCCGCCGCCGAAGGCCGTCAACGCCGCGCCCGCCAGGAAGGACGGAACGACGGGTGCCAGTAGCGCTGCACCGATCCCGATTTCGGCGGTCGACAAGGCCGTACCGAACGTTGTCGGACGCCACTGCTTGACGAAGGGGAACGCCTGCGAGGCCATGCCCTGCAGTGCCTCCGCATTCTCAGCGGGAAGATTCCGTTTTCCCAGTCCCGAGTTGAGGATGAATGCACCGGTGGCAACTCGGAGCGGGATATGAGCAATTCGCACGACGAACCTCCGTGGTCGGCTTCGATGCTGCTCGCCAATCTACCGACTGCGAGTCGAATGCGTTTGATCTCCGAAGGCTTCGGGCATACCGGACAGGACAACGAGCGCAGGTTGATGAGCATCGGGTGGGCGAGCGAAGCCGGCCGCGCGGTGCCGGAGGATGGGTGGACAAGTGACAGGGCAAATTTCGACTTCGAGGGGCTCCTCGGTAACGGGGCGGCTCTCACGGAATCATTGGTTCGAGCGGCTCGCCCGCGCGGGTTACGTCGGTAGTGGGCTGGTGCACCTGCTGGTGGGCTACCTCGCGATCCGCGTTGCCCTGGGCAGCAACGAGGAGGCATCACAGTCGGGCGCTCTGGCCGAAATCGCGGCCAAGCCCGGAGGCAAGTTCCTGCTGTCCGTCCTGTGCGTCGTGCTCTTCGTATTGGCCCTCTGGCGTCTTGCGGAGGGTGTGCTCGGCGGGGCGGCGCACTCGTCGTCGGCCGGCCAGGACAAAAAGGACGAGACGTTCGGCCGGATCAAGGCCGTCGGTGTCGCTCTCGTGTACTTCGGTCTGGCCTTCACGGCATTCGGGTATGCGCGTGGTAGCGGCAAGTCGAGCGGTGAACAGAGCTCCGGTATCACCGCGCGTCTCCTCGAGTCCGGCGGCGGAAAGTTCCTGCTCGTCGTTGCTGCTCTCGTGATCATCGGTGTCGGCCTCTACCACATCTACAAGGGCGCGACGAAGAAGTTCGTCGAAGACCTGAAGGGCAACACGAGTTCGTTCGTCCGCGGACTCGGGATGGCCGGTTACATCGCCAAGGGTGTCGCCGTCACGCTGATCGGCGGTCTCGTGATCGCCGCGGTCTTCCAGGCCGATCCGGAGAAGGCTTCCGGTCTCGACGCCGCGTTGAAGACGCTGGGTGCGCAGCCGTTCGGGGTGTTCCTGCTCATCGCGGTGGGACTCGGGCTGATCATGTACGGCATCTACAGCTTCGTCCGGGCACGCGACGCGAAGATGTGATGCGTGCGGCGGCCGAAGCCGCCACGAACGAGAACGCTCGACCGGGTCGGCCCCGGTCGAGCGTTCTTTTTATGCGTGCGCCCGGATCGAAGGGCGGCGGATCCGCAGGTGTACTGCGGTCAGAGGTCGAATTCTGCCGGGTTGATGCCGACCGCATGCGCCGCGCCCCGCACCGCGGCCTTCTCATGATCGTCGAAGAATCCGTCGGCACCGCCGATGATGATTCCGATCTGGATCACGGCACGAGCTTGATCCTGCTTGGCCTTGAGCTTCGCGATGGTGGCTGTGGCCTCCACCTTCCCGAAGTCGAAGTCGGACTCGAGCTTGCTGCAGTACCAATCGAACTTCTCACGAAGTTCGGAGGGCGGGAAGACCGACAGGACGTCGTTGCTCATGATGAGCGCGGCGGTCTTCTGCCGCTCGCTCGGATCGATACTGCCGTCGGCAGCCGCGATCAGCGCGCACATGGCCATGCTCGCGTTCGCGAATTCCTTGTTCCGGAACTGATCGCTCTTCGTCTTGAGCTGACCGCTCAGTTCGGTGGTCTTCGCCTTGAGTTGATCCCAGAACGCCATCGTTGCCTTTCATAGATGAAACTGTCGAAGTCCACTCTGCCATCACGGCGAACATCACTGCCCCAGCGCGCGAATGTCTACGGTGGAAAGAAGTCGGGCGCACAGCTTCGGCCCGATCCGACGGAAAGGTGCAGCAATGAGGGCATGGCAGTTCGAAGGATCCGGTAAACCGATCGCATTGAACGAGGTACCGGAACCGACGCCGGGTCCCGGAGAGGTCGTCATCGACGTCAAGGCTGCGGGCTTGTGCCACAGCGACATCATGTACATGGAGGTCGGGGAAGGGACCATGCCGTTCCTGCCGATGACCCAGGGGCATGAGAATGCCGGGGTCATCAGCGCCGTCGGTGACGGGGTCGAGGGCTGGAAGGTCGGCGACGTCGTGGGCGTCTGTTCCTCCGGCGTGCGCCCGCCGCTCGGGATGTTCACGCCCGGTGGGTTCGCCGACAAACTCGTCGCCGATGCCCCTGATCTTGCCCGTGTGCCGGAGGGGCTCGACCTGTCGCTGGCGGCCCTTGCGACCGATGCGGGAATGACGTCCTATCACGCGATGATCAAGGTCGGCCACGCCAGCACCGGAATGAAGGTCGGTGTCATCGGGTACGGAGGACTGGGCCAGATCGGTACTCGCGCTGCGGTACTCGCGGGCGCCGAGGTGCATGTCGCCGAAACCAAGGAATCCGTGTGGGATCTGGCCCGGGCGGCAGGCGTCGCCGATGTCGTGGGCGATGCCTCCGAATGGGCCGGCAAGGGTTTCGATCTCGTGGTCGACTACGCGGGCTTCGACACTACGCAGAAAGCTGTCGACGCCGTGAAACGAGGGACCGGAACAGTCGTCCAGGTCGGCCTTGGGCTCCCGACCTTCACCATCCAGTCGGCGTCGATTCTCGGCAAGACCCTTGTCGGCTCGCTGGGAGGAACCGTTCAGGACATCGAAGAGGTGTTCGGCCTGTTGCTCGATCGTGAAATCGAACCGGCCTACACGGACATCGCGTTCGAGGAGATCGGCGCGGGCCTGGAACGGCTGCGTCGCAACGAGGTTTCCGGCCGCCTGGTCGCACGTTTCGGCGACTGAACCACTCCGTGACGGCCGATGCGGCCGGGTCGGGGAATGTCAGCGGGGCTCGGGGCCGAGATCTACTATGCGCTGGGAGATCTCGGCCACGGGTACGTTGGATTCCTGCGACAGCGCAACCATCATGTCGAATGCACGCTCGGCGTCGACGGCGTAGCGCTCCATGAGCATCCCCTTCGCTTGACCGATCAGATCTCGTGATGCGATCGCCGAGTGCAGTTGCTGTCGACGCTGAGCTCCGACGATCGCGATGGCGGCATGAGCGGCAAGTACCTCACCGAGGTAGATCGACTCGGCGCCGAAGACGTGCGGGCGTCCGGCGAAGAGGTTCAGAGCACCGGCTTGATCGTTGCCGGTGTAGAGCTTGAACGACAGGACGCTCGATACACCGGCTTCCACTGCGGCAGGAGCAAACTTCGGCCATCGCGAGTCGACGGCCAGATCGTCGGCCCGAGTGAGCAGTGCATCGTGCGCGGCGTCGACGCACGGCCCCTCACCCAGTTGCGCTTGGAGCGAGTCCATTTCGGCCGGCATCCCCGACGTGGCAGCCCGCGATTCGAACTTCTTGCGACCGGTGATCGTCAGAATGTCGGCGCTGTCGGCGCCTGGGACCAACTCCACCGCGGCCGTGGTGACGTGTCGCAGAGTGCTGTCGAGGTCGGTACCTCCGGTGTCGAGTGATCGCGCGAACTCTGCCATCGCCCGGCCGAGGCTGTCGTGATCGAACGCGTTCATCTCAATGCCCCTGCCCGATCGGCGGCCTCGGTGTGCACGGATGCGCATCGAGACGCCGCAGCGCCCGCGCAGCGCGCGTCGTCAGGTCCACACTAGCCCCGCTCTTCGGCTGCGACCCTCGAGTTCCTGTATCCCTTTCTGCCGCAAGAGAGAAACTGCTGGCAGTGGCCGCAAGAAAACCGCGCCGACCCATTGCACCTACAACCAGATGGTTGTACGTTTGGAGTCGTGAACGGAGACGACGAGGACCGGGCCGACGCCCTGTTCCACGCGCTCGCAGACCGCACCCGCCGCGACATCATGCGCCGGGTGCTGGCAGGAGAGCGCTCGGTCTCCGCACTCGCGGCGCACTACGACATGAGTTTCGCCGCGGTCCAGAAGCATGTCGCCGTGCTGGAGAGAGCCGGTCTGCTGACCAAGCGTCGCAGCGGCCGGGAGCAGCTTGCCAGAGGCGACGTGGAGGCGGTGCGGTCGGTGGCCTCGATGCTCACCGAGCTGGAACAGATCTGGCGTGGCCGTATCGCGCGCATCGACGAACTGATCGCGTCCGACTCGACCCAGGAGGAATGAGTCATGCCTGTGACAGACATTCGCAAGGACACCGAGAATCTGAGCCTGACGATCACCGCGGACTTCGCCGCACCGGTGGAGCGCGTCTGGCAGATCTACGCGGACCCGCGTCAACTGGAAAAGGTCTGGGGGCCTCCGGAATATCCCGCGACATTCGTGGACCACGACCTTTCGCCCGGGGGACGCATCACCTACTTCATGTCCGGTCCCGAAGGGGAGAAGTACCCGGGATACTGGGAGGTCACCGCGGTCGACGAACCGACGAGTTTCTCCTTTTCCGACGGATTCGCCGACGCGGATTTCAATCCCGATCCCACCCTGCCGGTGTCGGTGAACGTGTACACCTTCACCGAGCACGACGGAGGCACCCGGGCGACGTACGTGAGCACCTACGAGTCGGCGGAAGCACTCGAGAAGGTTGTGGACATGGGGATCATCGAGGGCTCCTCGTCGGCGATCGGCCAGATCGACGATCTGATAGCTGCCTGAACCACCCGGAGGCCGTGCGCCCGCTCGAACCGGATCCGGTTCGAGCGGGCTGCTGCCGTCCTGAGCGAGCACAACCCCCGGCGACGTGCCGGATACGCCGTGTCGGCGCTGTCGAGCGCTCCCTCTTCATCCGAAACCGCGGAGCGGGGGATTCATCCGGCATACGGTCGTAGGGGCGCCCGATGTCCCGGAGAATCGAGAGACACCCATGACGACCCTGCAATCCGCCGCTTCTTCTGCGACACCCGGCGTGCAGCGTGTCGGACTCCGTTTGTACCTACTCGCGATGATCCTGGTCGAGATCTCGGCGTATCGGACAGGTAGGGGCACAGCGCTGATCGTCGCCCTCGCGGTGGCGATCGCGTTCGTCGCACGCGGGGTCTGGCTGCGCCGTCCCGTGACCCGGATGCACGCGGCAGCGGCCTTGCTCTGTCTGCTGGTGGCGGGTCTCGCGTATGCCTGGGGACACAGTCATGTCGCGTTCGTCGCTATCGCGGTGTCGGGGCCCGTGCTGGTGCTTCCCGTGGCGAGCAAGCCGGAGCCGGAGGAGGAGGGTCGGATCGCCTCGCTCGTGCGGGAGTCCAGCGGCGACCCTTTGGCGCCGTTCGCGCTCAATTCGACCAAGTCGTACTTCTACAATTCCGGCCGCACCGCCGCGATCGGGTATCGGACCCGCGCCGGCATCGCGGTGGTGTCGGGCGACCCGGTGGGCCACGCGCCGGCGTTCGACAACCTGCTGTCGGATTTCTCGCGCTTCGCTGCCGACCGGGGATGGCGGGTGGCTGTTCTCGGGGCCAGTGAGACCACCGCCCGGTTGTGGCAGGCGGGCGGTCGGGGTCGCCCGCGCCTGAGGTCGGTGTGTATCGGGTGCGACGTGGTCGTCGACGTCGGACACTTTTCCCTCGTCGGCAGGCGTTTCCGCAATCTGCGCCAAGCGGTACACCGCAGCGAAAACGCGGGAGTCACCACCGAGATCGTCGCGGAGAGAGACCTCTCCCCGGAAGTGCGCAGTCAACTGCTCGAGATCGTGTCCCACGCTCGCTCCGGCCACCAGCGCCGGGGCTTTTCCATGATCCTCGACCATCTTCTCGACGGGACGTACCCGGACATGATGATCGTCATCGCACGCGACCGGGACATGGTTCCCGTCGGGTTTCAGCGCTACGGCCTTGCGCATCACGGTGACGAATGGAGCCTGGACGTACCGTGGCGCAGTCCGCGGGCACCGAACGGCACAGACGAGCGGATGGCCGTCGAGGTCATCGACCACGTCCGGAGCGCCGGCGGAACGTCGGTGTCGCTGGCATTCGCCCCGTTCCCGGACCTGCTCGGCCCGAACGGCACGGGCCGGTGGCGGGCGGCGGTGCGCTTGGTGCTCCGCCTCGGAGACTCGGTCATCGCACTCGAGTCGCTGTATCGGTATCTGGACAAGTTCCACGCAGGAGCGGACCGGCGGTTCGTCCTGTTCAAACTGCGGTACCTCCTGCCGGCAGCGTTCGCGATGCTGACCTTCGAATTCGTTCCTCACCGCGAATACAGCGCCCCCGCGACACCCGGCCGTAGTCCCGGCCTACCGCGCTAGCGGACACGCACGGGCTCACGCTGTGCCGGACACCCGTGCGAGGAAAACGTAACGCCGCGTTTCTCCGATCGGCACCATGCCGGACACACACTGCCGACACGCTTGCCCGGCACTGTCCGACCAGGAGGTTGATGTGTCCTACGTTCCCCCCGCCGAACTCGCTCGCTCGATGGTCGACGCCGGCCAGAGCAAGGTCCTCATGTCCACTCGGGACACGCTCATCCGTTCCTACATGGGCGGTGCGATCCTCGCGCTCGCGGCCGCCTTCGCTGTCACGGTCACCGTGCAGACCGGCAACGCACTGCTCGGCGCGGTTCTCTTCCCGGTCGGCTTCTGCATGCTGTATCTGCTCGGATTCGACCTGCTCACCGGGGTATTCACGCTTGCTCCGGTCGCCTACATCGACAAGCGTCCCGGCGTGACGGCAGGTGCGGTCCTCCGCAACTGGGGTCTGGTGTTCCTCGGTAATTTCGCGGGCGCGTTCACGGTCGCCGTGATGATCACCTACATCCTGACCTATGGGTATTCCATCCCGCCGAACGATGTGGCCCAGCAACTCATGCACATCGGTGAAGCGCGCACCGTCGGTTACGCCGAGCACGGCACGGCAGGCATGATGACCCTGTTCCTGCGCGGCGTGCTGTGCAACTGGATGGTGTCCACCGCTGTGGTTGCCGCGCTGATGTCCAAGAGTGTTCCGGGCAAGGTCCTGGTCATGTGGATGCCGATCATGTTGTTCTTCTACATGGGCTTCGAGCATTCGGTGGTCAACATGTTCCTGTTCCCCTCCGGATTGCTGCTCGGCGGCGAATTCTCCCTCGGCGATTACCTCGTATGGAACGAAATCCCCACGGTCATAGGTAATCTCGTGGGAGGAATCGTTTTTGTCGGCGCCGTGATCTACGTGACCCACATGCGCACCGCTCCCAAGCGGGGAGCGGGAACCGACACAGAAACCGCCGAATCGGAACTCACGCCGGCCTGACCGGGCATCCGTCCCGACAGCAGCGGGCACTTCGCCCGCTGCTCCGACAACGACAGGGAGTACCCATGAACCCCATTCTTCCGAAGGCCGACGCTGCCGCAATTGTCGACGCGGCCAGAATCCGGCAGGGACTCACGTGGGCGGACCTCGCCGAACATCTCGGCACCCCGCTGGTGTGGACGACAGCCGCCCTCCTCGGGCAGCATCCGCTCAGCCCTGGCCAGGCGCGTCTCGTGTGTGAACGACTCGAGTTGAACGACACCGTCGCTGAAAGTCTTGCACTGCAACCGCACCGAGGTTCCTCACCCGAGGTGATGCGCGATCCGACGATCTACCGCTTTTCCGAAGCGCTCTCGGTGTACGGACCGGCGCTCAAAGCGCTCATCCACGAAGAGTTCGGTGACGGCATCATGAGCGCGATCAACTTCACCGTCGACATCACGCGACGTCCCGATCCGGACGGCGACCGCGTCGTTGTCACCTTCGACGGGAAGTTCCTGGACTACCGCTGGTAAGCCGCCCAAGGGTTGAAGGTTCGCAACGCAGATCGGGAGAGTGTGCACGTCTGTCTCGCGGACGCTTTGCCGGTTTCGGTCCGTTTCGGTTTCTGCTGATTTGGTTCTTTCCCGATTCTCCTGTTTCCCGCCGCGATACGATTGCATGCCATAGGTGCCTGGAACTGTAAGGAACAGGTATGGCTGTCCGGTCGAGGTTCGGTCGTACTGTCCCATCCGCATTCTGAGGGGGAGTCATGTCCGAACCGGCCGATCCCACCGACTTCCGCGGACGCGGTGTCGGCACCAGCGATTCGATCTCGGCCAATCCGGTGTTCGAGCGGCCAGGAGAGGCCACTGAACTCCCGAAAAACCGTATGCCGCAGTCGGAGTCGTATCCCGACACCGCCTACCAAATCGTGCACGACGAGGCGATGCTGGACGGCAACGCGCGCCTGAATCTGGCCACGTTCGTCGGCACGTGGATGGACGACTTTGCCGTTCGTCTCTACACCGAGTCCGCCGACAAGAACATGATCGACAAGGACGAGTATCCGCAGACGGCGGCCATCGAAACACGGTGCTGGACAATGCTTGCCGATCTGTGGAGCGCGGCCGATCCCGACAACGCCATCGGAACGTCCACGATCGGTTCCTCCGAGGCGTGCATGCTCGGCGGGCTGGCACTCAAGCGGAGGTGGCAGAAGCGCCGGCGCTCCGAGGGCAAATCCACCGAGGCGCCGAACCTCGTGCTCTCGAGCGCTGTTCAGGTGTGCTGGGAGAAATTCTGCAACTATTTCGAAGTCGAAGCACGGTATGTACCCATCACCTTGGAGCACAGAACCCTCGACGGGCACGAACTCGACAAGTATGTGGACGAGAACACCATCGGCGTCGTTGCCATCATGGGCGTGACCTATACCGGAGCGTACGAACCTGTTGCCGAGATCAGTGCGGCACTGGATCGCATCGCCGCCGACACCGGCGTCGATGTCCCGATCCATGTCGACGGCGCGTCCGGAGCGATGATCGCGCCCTTCTGCCAGCCGGACCTGGTGTGGGATTTCCGGCTCGACCGAGTGGCGTCGATCAGCACGTCGGGCCACAAGTACGGCCTCGTCTATCCGGGTGTGGGCTGGGTGGTCTGGCGGGACAAAGCGGCGCTACCGGACGAACTGATCTTCTACGTCAGTTACCTCGGCGGCAGCATGCCGACCTTTGCGTTGAACTTCTCACGTCCGGGTGCGCAGGTGCTGTTGCAGTACTACATGTTCCTTCGCCTGGGGTCCGACGGTTACACGCGAGTCCAACAGGAGTCGCTGGCAGTCGCGCAGTATCTCGCGCAGGAAATAGCCAAGCTTCCGGCATTCGAACTGTGGAACGACGGCTCCGACATTCCGGTGTTCGCGTGGATGCTGAAAAAGGGTTACACCGACAAGTGGACCCTCTACGACCTGTCGGACAGGTTGAGGATGAAAGGGTGGCTCGTACCCGCGTATCCCATGCCCGACGACCTCGCGGACGTCACGGTGCAGCGGATTGTCGTCCGCAACGGTTTGAGTCACGACCTCGCCACCGCGCTTCTGGCCGAGATCAAGACGGAGGTCGACTTCCTCGATCGGTTGGAGACTCCGATTCCACGTGAAGGTCAGCCGGTGCTGTTCCACCATTAGTCGGCCCGCTCGTCGCTGCGGGAGCGATGCACCATGGGCGTAGAGCGGTCCGTCGTCGCGAACGGGGAGGGTGCCAACTGCATACCTATCCGTGACCGAGAAGCCTGATATCCCGGCACCCCGTGGTCGAGGATGGGGTACGACGCCGGGAGAAGGATGGACGCTCTTCGGGTTCGGGGAGCATGGGGCTCTCGGGGTCGAACGGCTCGTGGATGTGCGGGCCCGCCCACCACAGGAGAATCGCGATGAAAGCAGCAGTCGTCACCGATTTCACAGCACCGCTCGAGATCCAAGATCTGCCCGTGCCCGACCCCGGACCCACCGACGTGCTGGTGAAGATGGAGGTCAGCGGTCTCTGCCACACCGATATCCACGCCGCACACGGTGATTGGCCGGTCAAGCCGTCGCCGCCGTTCGTGCCCGGTCACGAGGGCATCGGCCGTGTCGAAGCGATCGGGTCGGAGGTGACCGATCGCGCGGTGGGGGACCGGGTTGCTATCGCGTGGCTCGGATATGCGTGCGGCGCCTGCCGATACTGCATCTCCGGCTGGGAGACGCTCTGCGAGAACCAGCGTAATTCCGGGTACTCCGTGAACGGGAGTTTCGGTGAGTACGCCGTTCTCCCTTCTGCTTTCGCGACCCCCGTTCCCGATGGCGTGTCCTCCGTGGATGCGGGCCCGCTGACGTGCGCCGGAGTAACGACCTATAAAGCGGTGCAGGTGGCGCAGGTCCGTCCCGCCCAGACCGTCGCGGTCTTCGGCATCGGCGGACTCGGCCACCTGGCGGTGCAGTACGCCCGAATTGCCGGCGGCTTCGTGATCGCTGTGGACGTCTCCGACGACAAGCTCGAGATGGCGCGGCGTCTCGGCGCAGACCACGTTGTGAACGCCAAGGCCGAGGATCCGGTAGAGGCGATTGCCCGGCTCGGTGGAGCGGATGTGGCTCTTGCGCTGGTGGCCTCGGCCGCGTCCTTCCAGCAGGCCTACGCCTCGCTGCGTCGAGGCGGGCGACTCGTGTGCGTGGCGCTGCCGGCCGGTGATGCGTCGCTGCCGGTGCCGATCTTCGACACGGTCCTCGGCGGAAAGTCCGTCATCGGTTCGATTGTGGGGACGCGCAACGACCTGGCCGACGTCTTCGCGCTGCACGCAGCCGGGCGCACCCAGGTCATCTCCGAAACGCGTCCGCTGGAATCGGTGAACGAGTCCATCAGCGATGTGCTGAGCGGAGCCGTGCCCGCACGTGTGGTGTTCGAATTCTGACCGCGCGCTGCCCATGCGCTGAGCGGGTGCAGCGTTGAAGGCCTGAGGACGAAGACGGCCCCGGCGACGCGATGCGTCGGCCGGGGCCTTCGTTTCTGAGCCGATGACGGGAATCGAACCCGCGTATTCAGCTTGGGAAGCTGATGTTCTACCATTGAACTACATCGGCACGCTGGGCTTTTGCCGGTTTTCACCGGCTCCGCTCGAGCTAGGAGCAAACTTTAGCAGACTCCCCGATCGGTCGCTGCACCCCTACACGAGGGTCTGTCCCTTCCTGATCCGCCGGCGCATATCGGCGAGAAGGACGCGGTACGGCAGTTCGCGCAGCGCGACCGGCAGTCGCTTGTTCACCGCGCCGAGCGCCTTCATGAGCCGCTCGAAGCGCCGTTGATCGCGGGGCGTCCACGCCATGAGCATCTCGTCGCGGAACCGCTGCGGCAGGTAGCCCGCGGTGAAGAACAGGTTGAGCCGGCCGAACAGGAACGGGATCGGCTGCGGCAGGAATTCCATGCGTGCGATCGACAGCAGGTGCTCCCGCACGACCGGATCGATGCGGACGTTCTCGAGCCCTTCCTTCCAGTACTGCTCGAAGGCGTCGCGGTCCTTCGGCCACTTCGACCGAGGGACCTGCAGCGTGGTCCCGAAGGCGGCCCCGCGCTGGTAGAAGTAGTCGACGGCGTCCTCGGGGATCGGCCCGTAGAGGGAACGGTGGACATCTTCGAAGCCGCGGTAGATGCACGCGGCGACCCACAGTTGCAGTTCGTGGTCGAAGGCGTTGTATTTCACGGGACTGGCGGCGGTCGACCGGACCTGCGCGTGGGCCTTGTTCACGCCGTCGCGGAAGAGCCGCTTCTCGTCGTCGGTGCCTCGTGCCGCGACCGCCAGGTAGGTGAGGGTGGTGCGCGTGCGCTTGAGGGGGTGATCGAACAACCGCCCGGATTCGACGCGGCTCTCGAAGACGCCGTAGCCCACCTGGGGCCAGGAGAGTTGCATGATGATGTTCGCCGCACCCGCGGCGAGCCCGAGACCGTCCATGGTGTCGTCCAGACCTGCGGGTTTCTCGAGGATCGTCATCGTGCTCCTTGTCGGCCGACTCAACTGAACACGAATGTACTCAGATATGCGCGTCGCGTAAAGAGGTCTGAGAAGATGGGCGCATGGCAACAGGACGGCTCTACGGCGGACGCGCGGGTGAGGAACGGCAGGCCGATCGCCGGGCTCAGCTCATCGAAGCCGGGCTCGACATCCTCGGTGGAGCCGACGGCGAACCCGTTTTGTCGGTCCGCGGCGTCTGCAAGCGGGCGGCCTTGGCATCACGGTACTTCTACGAGAATTTCGCGGACCGCGACGAGCTCACCGGAGCGGTGTACGACTACGCGGTGCAGCGGATCGCGGAAAGCACTCTTGCCGCGGTCGTCGGTGCGCAGCCCGGCGACGACCGCGCGATCGTCCGCGCCTGCGTCGAGAACATCGTCCGCGAGATCGGCGAGGACCCGCGGCTCGGGCGGATGCTGTTCTCCGTGAGCCAGGCCAATCCCCAACTCGCCAAGCGACGCCTCGCTTCGACGCGAATGTTCGCCGGGCTCGTCACCGCCCAGGCCGAGAACATCTACTCGATCACTCACACACCCCGCCTCGACCTGGCCGCGCACTATGTCGTCGGGGGGCTCGCGCAGGCGATGACCGCGTGGCTCGACGGCACGGTTCCCCTGGACGCAGACGACGTGGTCGAGCAGTGCACCGAACTGCTGCTCACGATGTCTGCACAACTGCGGCAGGACGCGGAGAGCTGACGACGTCTTCGTCGCCGATCTTCGGTGGTTGTTAACCTTTACCCCGTGCTCCTCTCCGATCGTGACATCCGCGCCCAGGTCGCCTCCGGGCATCTCGGTATCGACCCCTACGATCCGGAGCTCGTGCAGCCGTCGAGTGTGGACGTCAAACTCGACAGCCTGTTCCGTGTCTTCAACAACACCCGCTACACCCACATCGACCCCGCCAAGCAGCAGGACGAGCTGACGACGCTCGTGCAGGTGCCGCAGGGAGAGTCGTTCGTGCTGCACCCCGGCGAGTTCGTGCTCGGATCCACCATGGAGCGGTGCACCCTGCCCGATGACCTCGCGGGCCGCCTCGAGGGCAAATCGTCACTCGGGCGTCTCGGGCTGCTGACCCACTCCACGGCCGGCTTCATCGACCCCGGATTCGACGGTCACATCACCCTCGAACTGTCGAACGTCGCGAACCTGCCGATCACGCTGTGGCCCGGGATGAAGATCGGCCAGCTGTGCCTGTTCCGTTTGACGAGCCCCGCCGAGAATCCCTACGGCAGCGCAAAGGTCGGATCCAAGTATCAGGGGCAGCGTGGCCCGACGCCGTCGAAGGCGTATCTGAACTTCGTTCACGAACATCCCGACGCCCGTCCCAGCTGAGCGCGGCGCGGAATCGCCACGCCGCCGCTTCCCGTGGACGACAGGAATGCGATCGGAGAGGCGGGCTTCGCGGTCGGCCTTCGCCGCACCATGTCACGGCTGTAACGGGCAACCTCCCGATTTCGATGGCTCGATCGGGAGGGAACGGACGAAACGGAAGGTCGTGAGTGCGTGGGAGCACCGCTGAAAGCGCTGTTCGTGAACGAGAACATCGGTGGCCATGCAACTGTGCACCACTCCCTGCGCCGTGCCTTCGCCGAGCGCGACGATGTCGAGGTCGAATTCCTCGACGCGGGCGGGCCTTCTCTGCTCGGCCGGATCATGCGCGCGCCGATTCCCGGCCTCGGACGGCTCGATCTCGACCTGCAGGCGTTGCGGGGACAACTCGTGCATTCGCGCGGACTGCGCCGCCGGCTACGGGAACGCCTTGCGGACGGCGACGTCGATGTTCTGCACGTCTACACACAAAACTGCATGCTCGGCTCTGCCGACATGGTGCGTGGACTCCCCACTGTGGTCACGACCGACAGCACCAACGAACTCAATGCCTACCTCCTGCCCTACCGCGCGGCGACCCGGTTCACCCGCCTCGCCGTTCGGGCGGCGGTGCGTTTCGAGCAACCCGTCCTCGACGCGGCGCTGACCGTTGTCGCGAACGGCCGTCGTACCGCGGCGTCGCTCACCGGGCCGACGTACGGCCTGTCGGACGACAAGGTCACGACGATGGCCCCGGGAATCTGGTCGCCGTTTCTCACCGGCGAGAGAGCGCTCCCCGATCGCACGGGGCGAGCGCGACCGACCATCGTCTTCATCGGCACCAGCATGGAACGAAAGGGTGGCAACACCCTGCTGCGCCTGCACCAGAAGCACCTCGCCGACGCGTGCGATCTGGTGCTCGTGACCAAGGATGCCGTGCCGGCCGGTCGCGCCGTGACCGTGATCGACGACCTCACCAGCGGTGACGACCGGTTGTGGGACATCCTCGCCGACGCCGACCTCATGTGTTTCCCGTCGGGAATGGATCAGGCTCCCAACGTGATTCTCGAAGCGGGCGCCGCGGGACTGCCCGTGATCGCCTCGACGGTGGGATCGATTCCGGAAATGGTGGTCGACGGCGAAACCGGCCTGCTCGTCGACCACGACGACGAGGACGCGCTCCTCGCCGCGATGCGTCTGCTGCTGGCCGATGGAATCCGCCGTCGCGAGATGGGCGCTTCGGCCCACGAGCGCATCGCCGAGCACTTCGATATCCGGACCACGGCCCACCGTCTGACCGAACTGCTGTACGAGGCGCACGGGTCGGTCGCTGCGCGGTGACCGACCCGCTGCTTTTCGTCGCACACACCGGGCAGCGATCGGGCGCGGAGAAGGTCATGCTCGCGCTGATCGACCACGCACGGAGCGAAGGACGACGCGTCATCGTGGCATGTCCCGACGGGCCTCTCGCCGACGCTCTGCCCGGCGAGGTGGCGCGACTGGTGGTACCGCCGCTCGGGATGCAGGGACAGCAAGGTGTCCGTCGTGTGCTCGGCCTGGCATCTCTTCCCGTGAGGTGGGCGAGGGCTGGAGCCCGGATCCGCCGCGCACAGTCCACGGAACATGCTCGAGTCGTGTGTAATTCGTTGTTCGCGCTGCCGGCGGTCTCCCTGGCCGTCGCCGGAACCCGGCGCGCCGGACGCGCGGCATGGCTCGTACACGACACCCTGTCGTCTCGACGTCAGATCCTCGTCGCCCGACTCGGCCGACCAGGCGTCGGCACCGCTGTCGCCGTGTCGTGTGCGACGGCAGAACCCGTCCGGGCACTGGGATTTCGCACGGTCGTCGCTCGTAACGGTGTATCCGTCGGCGAGCGTCGCCGCGACCCGGCGGGCCCAGGCGCATCGCGCGTGGGCATCCTGGCCTCGATCACCGAGTGGAAGGGGCACCGGATTCTTCTGGAAGCGGTCTCCCGCATTCCCGATGTCCGGCTGGATATCGCGGGCACGCCGTTTCCCGGCGACGAGGCATTCCTCGACGAGTTGCGCACCCGTGCTGCGATGCCCGATCTGCGTGGACGCGTCGTTTTCCTCGGGCATGTCCCTCCCGCGCAGGTGCTCGATACGTGGGACGTCCTGGTCTCGGCGAGCACGTCACCGGAAGCGGGGCCCCTCGGAGTGTTGGAGGCCATGGCGCACGGCGTGCCGGTACTGGGCACCGATCACGGCGGCACGGCGGAATACCTCGCAGACGGCGCCGGTGTGCTGGTGCGGCCCGGTGATCCGGAGGCTCTCGCCGAGGCGCTGACGCGCCTCCTCGACGACCCGGTAGCGCGACGCGAGATATCCGATATCGCCCGGCAGCGCGTCTTGTCACTGCACGATATCGACCGAACGCTGCCGGACATGGCGTCCGCGCTGTGGGCATGAGTGCGGCCCGGCGCTCCGAGCAGGGGCACCGGCTCACGGAAGGCGCTCGCGCAGCGTGTCCTGAACGAGGCACTGTGCCGTCACACGCTGTTCCTGCCCTTTTCCGGTGTACTCGCGAGTAGCAATCGCATCGGGATAAAGTCTCTTCCGTTGCCCTCACATCCCATCGTGCGGGCGACTGCGCAGGCCGGTAACCCCCATCGCCGGCCTACGCAGAAGCCCCGGTCTACTCCACCAGAGTCGCCCGGGGCTTCACTCTTCCCGCCGGCATTTCCGGCATACCGAACGTCGAAACAAGTTCTGCCAGAACTGTTGTCGCGACAGCACAGCTCGGGCACGGTACCGTTTCCGGCGTACGTCGCCGACGCGACCGTCCGGCAGAGGCGGATCCGAGGCAGCAGGCCTTCGATCTGAGCGCGCCAGAGGTCGACCGCGGGACCGGGCGCGATCCCGGCGGTTCCGGGCTTCGAGTTGCCCAGCGGGGTCGTCGAGTTTCTTCGCGACCTGATCGGCACTCCTTCCTGACGTCCCCTTCCGTCGCACATCGGCGGCACCCTTCCAGGGGTGCCGCCGATGCGTGTGCGAGGTAGTGGACGATAACTTCATCTCGTACCGGTCGAACTCGGATGTGCCGAGAAGCAGGAGGATCACGAGTGACACCCGGCTCCATCTCAGGTACCACCGTGACGCTCGACGTCCTGCGCCGCGCCTACGGACGCAGTATGCGGCCGCTCACCGCTGCGGGGTCGTACCTGGACGGTGACGGATGGTGGGCCGGGATCACCGGAGCACCGGATCCCGACTACAACCTCGCGCTCGTCCACAACGGCGACGTCACCGCGCATGCGCAACACGTATACGACATCGTGACCGCAGCCGGCTTCCCGGCGATCGTGTTGCTCGCCGGACGAGGCCTCGCCGCCGCACAGGTGCTCGCCGACCGCGGCTGGGTGTGCGCGGGGGCTCTCGACCTGACGGTGTTCGTTCCGGTCCTCGCACCCGAGGACGACGCGTTGCGGGTCCTGGGGCGTGAGGACATGTCCGACGCGCGCGACCTGGCTGCGGGTGCGTTCGGGGTGTCGCCGGGGACCGCGGCGATTGCGTACGCCGACACCGTTCCGGAAGCACCCGGCCTGACGGCGACGGGCATCTTCGACGACGCTCGCTTACAGTCCTGCACACTGATTTCGGACGGCGGCGAGATCGAAACCGTGTGGTCGCTGGGGACGAGGAAGGGACGGCAGCGTCGTGGCTACGCGCGGCGTCTCGTGGATGCGGCGGCAGCCCGCACGTTCGCACTGCGTGGTCCGGTGCCGATGTGCGGTCTCACCAGCCCGCAGGTGACCCCGCTGTATGTCTCGGCCGGTGCGCAGGTGGTCGAGAACTGGCAGATGTGGTCGCGCCCTCGCTGGCTCCTCGGCGTGTAGCCGCGCGCTCCGGAGTGAGGTAACGTTCGGCCGGATTTTCGCGACCTAAAAGCGACATTTCCCCCCATACGGCAGTTCCGCGAAAGGGTCCGCGACGTGCTTGAAGGAAACATCCGCGACGCCGAGTTGCGTCGTGAACTCGGCGTCCCTCCGGCCGTCGATCTCCTCGGGCACGCTCGCGAACTGGCGCGGGTCGCGCTTCCGGCGGCCGTCGCGGCGGCGGTGGTGGCACTCGCGGTGTTCTTCGTCCGCGACAGCGGACCCGGCGTCTACGAGTCGACCGTCGTGGTGGAGATTCGCAGCAGCGCAGCGGTGTCGGGCTCGGACGCGTCGCTCGGGCAGCTGATCGCTCCCTACGTCGCGCTGTCGGAGGATTCCCGCGTGGTGGCCGCCATCGCGGCGGAGGTCGGTGAGGATCCGGCTGCGTTGTCCGGCAACATCTGGGTGGACTACGGAACGTCGCCGACACTGCTCACGGTGACGGCACGCGACGGGTCCCAGGAGGAAGCGGACCGGCTCGCTCAGGTGGTCGTTGCTGCGCTCGACCAGGCTCAGAGCACCCGGAACCGCACCGCACTCGAATCGCGCATCGCGGATCTCGACGGAATCGTCGCGGGTCTCCGTGCCGAACTCGCGGCCGGTGCCGACGACAGCACGGACGACGGCAGCCCGGACCCGGTGTTGCAGGCCGAACTGGATTCCCGCCTCGACCAGCTTCGTGCCGTGCGCTCCGGTGCCGGTGCCGAACACCTCCAGGTGCTGGCCGCGCCCGCCGGAAGCGGCACGAAGGTCTCGCCGAAACCGAAGGCAGAGGCTGCGGTCGCATTCCTGTTCACGCTGATCGTGGTCGCGGAGCTGCTGGTCGCCCTCAACGGCCGGTTCGGCAGGACCGTCACGCCGGCATGGGCGCGGCGGACTTCCCGCCGGTATCGCACGGCCCTGCAGGTCGATACCTCCGGCACCCCACGCCTGCCGCTCGACACGGTGGTGATGCTGCAGCAGCGCGCGTCGCTCGGCGAAGCGATTCTCGTTCTCGACGGTTCCGGGGTGGAGCCGGACCCGGACGTCTTCGGCGACGACGCCGCCGAACGCATCATCCGGTGCGGCTTGACCGATCAATGGTGGAAGCAACTGCGTCAGGAGAAGGTCGGGCTTGCCCTGATCGTCGTCACGACGGGTAGCGAAGACCGGGCTGCCGTGGAGAACAGTCTTCGTGCGCTGGCCGAGATCGAGGTCCCCACC
>JADGMW010000049.1_pt4 | contig 26940 bp, 25 predicted proteins | sample 8641801 | NCBI WGS metagenome assembly JADGMW01 (sample SAMN16272018, study PRJNA661076) | feces metagenome | isolation source: fecal sample from diarrhoea affected cattle A | host: Bos taurus | place: South Africa: Lokaleng Village, Mahikeng | collected 2019-09
GAAAACCGGTCCGGCCGAGCCCGCAGCAGCTCCCGAGACCGCTCCCGCACCTGAGACCGCTCCCGAGACCGCTCCCGAGACCGCTCCTGCACCCGAGACGGCGCCGGAGACCGTCGAACCCGAGGCAGTTCCCGAGACCACGGAGCCCGTCGAGCCCGTCGTCGTGACGCAGCCGACGACCGAGACGACCGTCGAGACGGACTTGGCGCCGGCACCGGTCGAGCCCGCCGCACCGGCCGCGCCCGACCTGGACGAGATCGACCCCACAGCCGGCCGGCTCGTGCGCCTGCGCGGGCGCCTCGCCCGCTCGCAGTCCGCGGTCGGCAAGAGCCTGCTCGGGCTGCTCGGCGGCGGCGACCTCGACGAGGACTCGTGGGAGGAGATCGAGGACACGCTGCTCGTCGCAGACCTCGGTGCCGCGACCACGACCAAGATCGTCGATCGTCTGCGTGAACAGATCGCACTGAACACGGTCCGTACCGAGGCGGAGGCGCGCGCCCTGCTCCGCAGCGTCCTCGTCGACGAGTTGCGACCCGAACTCGACCGTTCGATCCGCGCATTGCCGCACAAGGACCATCCGGCCGTGCTGCTCGTGGTGGGCGTCAACGGCACCGGAAAGACGACCACCACCGGCAAGCTCGCCCGCGTGCTCGTCGCCGACGGCCGCCGGGTGCTTCTCGGCGCCGCAGACACCTTCCGTGCCGCTGCGGCAGATCAGTTGCAGACCTGGGCGGAACGCGTGGGCGCCGAAGTGGTGCGCGGCAAGGATTCCGCCGACCCGGCCGCCGTCGCATTCGATGCGGTGGCGAAGGGGATCGAGAACGGTGTCGACGCGGTCCTGATCGACACCGCGGGGCGCCTGCACACCAAGATCGGCTTGATGGACGAACTCGGCAAGGTCAAGCGCGTCGTGGAGAAGAAGGCCGCGGTCGACGAGGTACTGCTCGTGCTCGACGCGACCATCGGCCAGAACGGTCTCATGCAGGCCCGGGTGTTCGCCGACGTCGTCGACATCACCGGTGTCGTCCTCACCAAGCTCGACGGCACCGCCAAGGGTGGCATCGTGTTCCAGGTTCAGCACGAGCTCGGTGTGCCGGTCAAGCTCGTCGGTCTCGGAGAGGGCGCGGACGACCTTGCGCCGTTCGAGCCGGAGGCATTCGTGGACGCTCTGCTCGGCTGACGGTCCCGCTGCGACACGCTCGATGTGGCCGCTTCCCTCGACGGAGGGGAGCGGCCACTCGCATGTCGGGCCCCGCATGAATCGGGCGAAATCGGCGAATACGCCGTGCGCGCGCCGTTGTTCTTCGCAGGCGAAACACAGACGAAACACAGTCCGGTTCGTCGTTCACACCTCCGAAACAGTGCGGCGCTTCCGATGAAACATGACGCCGCCAAGCTTTCCCTCGATGACGACGCGCCGTCCGGCGCGACCAACAGGGAGGTTGCAAGTGGAGGAAGTGGTGAACACCGGGGACGCAGCATGGATGCTGATGGCAGCGTCGCTCGTGCTGTTGATGACACCGGGCCTGGCGTTCTTCTACGGCGGAATGTCCCGGGCGAAATCCGTCCTGAACATGATGATGATGTCGTTCGGGGCGATGGCCGTGATCGGCGTCGTCTACGTCCTGTGGGGCTGGTCGATGTCCTACGGCTCGCAAGACATCGCCGGCATCTTCGCGAACCCGTTCCAGCACTTCGGTCTGCAGGGTGCGATCTACGACGAGAGCGGCGAGTTCCTGCCCGGTCTCGGAAACTACCCGCAGATCATCGACATCGGCTTCCAGGTGACCTTCGCGATCATCACCACCGCGCTGATCAGCGGTGCTCTGTCGGAGCGCGTCAAGTTCGGAACCTGGATGGCGTTCGCGGCGATCTGGGTCACCTGCGCCTACTTCCCGCTCGCCCACATGGTGTGGGGTGGCGGCCTGCTCTCCGGTTCGGAAGACGGACTCGCGGCCAAGCTGTTCGGCACGTCGGACGACGGTGAAGGTGGGCTCGTTGCCACGGTCTCGCCGATCGACTTCGCCGGTGGCACCGTGGTCCACATCAACGCCGGTGTCGCAGCCCTCGTGCTGGCGCTGGTGGTCGGCAAGCGCGCCGGCTTCGGACGCACCGCGTTCCGCCCGCACAACCTCCCGTTCGTCATGCTCGGCGCCGCCCTGCTGTGGTTCGGCTGGTTCGGCTTCAACGCCGGTTCGGCATTCGCCGCAGACGGAACCGCGGGTCTCGCCTGGGTCAACACCACCACCGCAACCGCCGCCGCGATCCTCGGCTGGCTCCTCACCGAACGACTGCGTGACGGCAAGGCCACCAGCCTCGGTGCCGCGTCGGGTGCCGTCGCCGGCCTGGTCGCCATCACTCCGGCAGCCGGCTCGCTGAGCCCGGTCGGCTCGATCGCCCTCGGTGTCATCGCCGGTGTGCTGTCCGCCCTGGCCGTCGGCCTGAAGTACAAGTTCGGCTACGACGACTCGCTCGACGTCGTCGGCGTGCACCTCGTCTCCGGCCTGTGGGGCACCGTCGCCATCGGGTTCCTGGGAACCGAGACCGGCCTGTTCTACGGCGGCGACTACAAGCAGCTCGTGGTCCAGATCGTCATCGCGGTCGTCGCCCTGGTGTTCACCGGTGTCGTCACGCTCGTGATCGCATACGCCCTCAAGCCGCTCGGCTGGCGTGTGACGGACGAGGAAGAAGCCCGCGGAATCGACGAAGCCGAGCATGCGGAATCCGCATACGACTTCGCCACCGCGTTGAAGTGAACGACTTCTCCAACGCACCGAAGTGATAAGAAGACCAAGACAGCGGGCAGTGATCGCAGTAGCCAGTGGGCACTGGGAAGGATGAGGATATGAAGCTGATCACGGCAATCATCAAGCCGTTCACGCTCGAGGATGTCAAAGCGGGTCTCGAACAGGCGGGCGTGCTCGGCATGACCGTCAGCGAGGTGCAGGGCTACGGGCGCCAGAAGGGTCACACCGAGGTGTACCGCGGCGCCGAGTACTCCGTCGATTTCGTGCCCAAGGTGCGCGTCGAGGTCGTCGTGGACGACTCGGCGGTCGAGAAGGTCGTCGAGACCATCGTCGAGGCTTCCCGCACCGGCAAGATCGGCGACGGCAAGGTGTGGATCACCCCCGTCGAGTCGGTGGTCCGAGTTCGTACCGGAGAACGAGGAACGGATGCACTCTGACCCCCACGGGTCCGGAACTCGAGGCCCTGGCCCCGCCGCTTCGGCGGCGGGACCGGGGCCCTCGGTGTCTTCGGGCCACAACACCGCACACTCCGGAGCGGCCGACCTCGCCGCCGCCCGCGATGCCCTCCTGGCCGGCACCTCCCGAAACCGGCGCCTCGATACGCCCGCACTCCGGCACGCACTGGTCGACCTGCACGAATTCTGGTTGACCACGAAGGGTGCCGAGCTCGGCATCAAGCACGACTGTGGATTCGCGATCGTCGCGGTGGGTGGTCTGGGCCGTCGCGAGATGCTGCCGTACTCGGATCTGGACCTGATCCTCCTTCACGACGACATGGACAGCGCCGTGGTGTCCCAGGTCGCCGACAAGCTCTGGTACCCGCTGTGGGACGCCCACATCAAACTCGACCACAGTGTGCGCACGGTCCCGCAGGCGCTGCAGGTGTTCTCCTCGGACCTCACGGCGGCGCTGGGGATGCTCGAAGCCCGGCACATCGCCGGTGACGTGGAGCTGAGCAACCTGCTGATCGGCGGGGTGCGGCGCCAGTGGCGTACCGGGATCCGCTCCCGCTTCGACGAACTGCTCGAGATGACAGAGACCCGATGGCGGCGCAGCGGGCAGATCGCGCACCGCGCCGAACCCGACCTCAAGAGCGGCCGCGGAGGGCTGCGGGACGTACAGCTGCTCAATGCCCTGTCCGTCGCGCAGCTCACCGACGGCATGCCGGGACTCGGTCCGGACGTGCCCGGTGGCGGTCTCGCCGCCGCGCACCGCCGGCTCCTCGACGTGCGTACCGAACTCCACCGCGTCGCGGCACGCGGCCGCGACCAGCTCCGTGCGCAGGACGCCGACGAGATCGGGGCGGCGCTCCGCATCGGCGACCGCTTCGACCTCGCGCGCGTGCTCACCGAATCCGCGCGCACCGTGAGCTATTCGGTGGACGTCGGGCTCCGGACCGCCGCGAACTCGCTTCCACGCAAGGGCCTGTCGAGGTTGCGGCGCGGACCGGTGCGCAGGCCACTCGACGAGGGCGTCGTCGAGCACGGGGGAGAGGTCGCTCTCGCGCGGGACGCACATCCGCGTCGCGACCCGGGACTGATCACGCGGGTCGCTGCCGCCGCAGCGCAGTCCGGCCTGCCGATCTCCGCGGCCACCCTGACCAGGCTCGCGGACAACGCACCCGAACTCCGGGAACCGTGGCCGCGGGAAGCGCTCAACGACCTGCTCGTGCTGCTCGGTTCCGGGCGACGCGCAGTGGACGTGATCGAGTCGCTCGACCGGACGGGCCTGTGGGGCCGACTGCTCCCCGAATGGGGCGCGGTGCGCGACCTGCCGCCGCGCGACGCGATCCACACGTGGACCGTCGACCGGCACCTCGTCGAGACCGCGGTGTATGCGAGCGAACTGACGACGCGCGTCGCGCGTCCCGACCTGCTCGTGCTCGGCGCTCTCCTGCACGACATCGGCAAGGGAAGGGGCGGAGACCACAGCGTCGTCGGGGCCGAACTGGCCCAGCAGATCGGCAGGCGCATGGGACTGTGGCCGTCGGATCTCGGCATGCTCACCGCGATGGTGCGCCACCACCTGCTGCTGCCGCACACCGCGACCCGGCGCGACCTCGACGACCCCGAGACGGTGGCGTCGGTGGTCGAGGCGCTCGACGGTGACCCCGTCCTGCTCGAACTGCTCCACGCGCTCGCGGAAGCCGATTCACAGGCCACCGGACCCGGGGTGTGGGGTGACTGGAAGGCGTCGCTGATGCGGGAACTGGTGCGGCGGTGCCGCATGATGATGGCCGGTGAGGAGCTTCCCGTTCCCGACCCCATCGATCCGGAACTGGCGGCGCTGGCCGCGGAGGGCACCACGCATGTCGCGCTCGATCCCCGCGAGGACGGCCGCAGCTACTCGGCCACCTTCATCGCTCCCGACGAACGAGGCGTGTTGTCGGACGAGGCGGGTGTCCTTGCCCTGCACGGACTCCGGGTGCTGTCCGCGTCGATCGGCAGCCATGCCGGCAGCACGGTCAACACCTTCGTGGTGGTGCCCCGATTCGGTGCACCACCGGAGGCGAGCCTGCTCCGGCAGGAACTCGGCCGAGCTCGATCCGGAGACCTGGACCTGCTGTCCGAACTCGACGCGAAAGACCGCGCCGCGCGGGAAGGCCGGACTCCGGAGCGGGCCGAGCACGCCGTGCCCGGCATGTACGCGCAGGCGCCACCGCGCCTGATCTGGTTCGACGCGTCCGAGCCCGGACAGGTGGTGCTCGAACTGCGCGCGGAGGACCGCCTCGGACTGTTGTGCCGGCTGGCCGATGTGTTCGAACGGGTCGGCGCCGATGTGCGCTGGGCGCGGGTGACCACGCTCGGCACGACCGTGGTCGACGCCTTCGGAGTGGACCTGACCGGGCTCGACACACGAGCGTCGCGTGAGCGCCTCGAGCGTGAGCTCCTCGCCGTCCTGCCTACGGCCGAGCCGAAGAAGCCCGCAACGGAGTCCTGAACGACCGTGATCCTGCCGGCTGGGTGGCCGCACTCGATGCTTGTGGATCGGGAGCGGCTACCCTGGTTCGCAGAATTGTCCGCATCTTCGTCATAGCCCAGGAGCGCATTCGGTGTTCGAATCCCTTTCCGACAGGTTGACAGGGGTCCTGAAGGACCTGCGGGGCAAGGGACGCCTGTCCGACGCAGACATCGACGCCACGTGCCGCGAGATCCGCCTCGCGCTTCTCGAGGCCGACGTCGCCCTTCCCGTTGTGCGCGAGTTCATCAAGAAGATCAAAGAACGCGCCAAGGGTGCCGAGGTGCACGGCGCGCTCAACCCCGCGCAGCAGGTCGTCAAGATCGTCAACGAGGAACTCGTCACGATCCTCGGCGGTGAGACGCGCCGGCTGCGCTTCGCGAAGACCCCTCCGACGGTCATCATGCTCGCCGGTCTGCAGGGTGCCGGTAAGACGACCCTCGCCGGCAAGCTGGCGAAGTGGCTGAAGGATCAGGGCCACACGCCACTGCTCGTCGCGTGCGACCTGCAGCGGCCCGGTGCCGTGACGCAGCTTCAGGTGGTCGGTGAACGCGCCGGGGTCTCGGTGTTCGCGCCCCACCCCGGAACGTCCATCGGCGGCGGCGAGAACGCTCTGGGCATCACGGCGGCAGACCCCGTCGCGGTGGCCGAGCAGGGCATCGCCGAGGCGAAGAGCAAGCAGTACGACGTCGTGATCGTCGACACCGCCGGTCGTCTCGGCATCGACGAGGAACTGATGGCTCAGGCCGCCGGGATCCGCGATGCGGTCGATCCCGACGAGGTGCTGTTCGTCCTCGACGCGATGATCGGCCAGGATGCCGTCAGCACCGCCGAGGCCTTCCGTGCCGGCGTCGGATTCAGTGGCGTCGTGCTGACCAAGCTGGACGGCGATGCCCGCGGTGGCGCCGCCCTGAGCGTCCGCGAACTGACCGGTCAGCCGATCATGTTCGCATCGACCGGTGAGAAGCTCGAAGACTTCGACGTCTTCCACCCCGAGCGCATGGCGAGCCGGATCCTCGGCATGGGCGACGTGCTCACCCTCATCGAGCAGGCCGAGCAGGTCTTCGACGCCGAGCAGGCCGAAGCCACCGCCAACCGGATCGGTTCGGGAGAGCTCACGCTCGAGGACTTCCTCGACCAGATGATGGCCGTCCGCAAGATGGGGCCGATCGCAAACCTCTTGGGCATGCTGCCCGGCGCGGGCCAGATGAAGGACGCGCTGGCCAACGTCGACGAGAAGCAGCTCGACCGCATCCAGGCGATCATCCGCGGCATGACCCCGGCCGAGCGGGCGAACCCGAAGATCATCAACGGTTCGCGTCGTCTCCGTATCGCCAACGGTTCCGGCGTGAAGGTCTCCGACGTGAACCAGCTCGTCGACCGCTTCTTCGAAGCCCGCAAGATGATGACGGCGATGGCCGGCCAGATGGGCATGGGCTCTCGCAAGAACCAGCGGTCCAAGAAGGGCAAGAAGGGCAAGAAGGGCGGCCGCGGGCCCACTCCGCCGAAGGTGCGGGGCGGCTTGCCCGGCGGCTTCCCGGGCCTGCCCGGCGGACTTCCGGGTGGCATGCCGGATCTGTCGAAGATGCCGAAGGGTCTCGACGAGTTGCCGCCCGGCCTCGAGGGATTCGACCTCTCGCAGTTCAAGCTGCCGAAGAAGTAGCGACCGGTGGCAGGGGGGACCGCCGAGGCATTCGCGGTTCGGGGAAAGACGCTCGACGGTGAGCCCGTCGAACTGTGGGTCGGCTCGGACGGCATGTTCGCGTCCGAGCCGATTCCCGGCGCCGAGGTTGCGTCGACCGGCGGGTGGATCCTGCCCGGTCTCGTCGATGCCCACTGCCATGTCGGCATCCGCTACGGCGGCGGCATCGAAGACGCTGCCGGGGCCCTCGCGCAGGCGATCGTCGAGCGGGACGCGGGCGTCCTGCTGCTCCGCGACGCCGGGTCTCCCGCCGACACGCGCAGCTTCGACGACGATCCGGCCCTGCCGCGCATCGTCCGCGCCGGCCGTCACATCGCACTCCCGAAGCGGTATATCCGGGGTCTGCCGGTCGAACTGGACGACGAATCGCAACTTCCCGCGGAGGTGGTGAGGCAGGCGCGCGCCGGCGACGGCTGGGTCAAACTGATCGGCGACTGGATCGACCGGGGGAGCGGCGACCTGGCGCCGTTGTGGAGCGATGCCATCCTCGTCGAGGCGATCGCCGCGGCACACCGCGAGGGCGCCCGCGTCACCGCGCACGTGTTCGGTGAAGACGCGTTGCCGGGTCTGCTCGCCGCGGGGATCGACTGCATCGAGCACGGCACCGGCCTGACCGACGAGACGATCGCGACCATGGCGGCAGCGGGCACCGCGCTCGTCCCGACGCTGGTCAACATCGACAACTTCCCCGAAATCGCCGATTCCGCAACGCGTTTCCCAGTGTATGCCGCGCATATGCGGGATTTGCACGCCCGCGTCGCCGACACGATCGGCGCGGCCCACGACGCCGGGGTCCCCATCTATGCCGGCACGGACGCCGGTGGGCACGTCCGGCACGGCCGGATCGCGGACGAGATCGCCGCACTCGCCCGCGTGGGTCTCGGCCCGACCGAAGCGTTCGACGCGGCCGGGTCGGCGGCCCGGACGTGGCTCGGCCACCCCAGCCTCGAGCCGGGCACTCCGGCCGACTTCATCGTCTACACCGAGGACCCGCGCCGGGACCCCGCGGCAGCACGTCCGGATCTCGTCGTCCTCCGCGGTGCGGTCGTCACGCGGAGTGCGTCACTCGCGTGACCTCCGGTTTCGTCCTGGCTCGGCGATCTGGCAGAATGGACCGCTGTCGTCGCATCCGGTTACGTACCGCGCGGCGGTCACAGGTTAGAGGCAAAACCGGGCGTGCCAAAAGGGTGCGCCGTCCGAATTGCACGTGACATGCGCCTTGTGCGCTTCGAAGGAGAACTCAGCCATGGCTGTGAAGATCAAGCTCACCCGTCTCGGCAAGATTCGCAACCCGCAGTACCGCGTGGTCATCGCGGACTCGCGTACCCGTCGCAACGGCCGGGCGATCGAGACGATCGGCAAGTACCACCCCAAGGAAGAGCCGTCGCTGATCCAGATCGATTCGGAGCGCGCGCAGTACTGGCTGAGCGTCGGCGCACAGCCGACCGAGCCCGTCCTCAACCTTCTGAAGATCACCGGTGACTGGCAGAAGTTCAAGGGCCTGCCGGGCACCGAGGGCACCCTGAAGACCGCAGAGCCCAAGCCGTCCAAGCTCGAGCTGTTCCAGGCCGCTCTCGCGCAGGCCGAGAACGAGCCGGCCGCCGCAGCGACCACCCCGAAGAAGAAGAAGGCTGCCAAGGAAGAGGCCACCGAGGCCGAGTCCACCGAGGCCGCCGAGTAATGAGCACCGTGGTCGCCGACGCCGTCGAGCATCTTGTTCGTGGAATCGTCGCCAACCCCGATGACGTCCGCGTCGACCTGATCACAGGCCGACGGGGACGCACCGTCGAGGTTCACGTCAACCCCGACGATCTCGGCAAGGTGATCGGTCGTGGTGGGCGTACCGCCACCGCGCTGCGGACCCTCGTCACCGGCATCGGTGGCCGGGGCATTCGCGTCGACGTCGTCGACACCGACCGATAGGCGCATGCAGGTGGAGCTCGTGGTAGGCCGGGTGGCGAAGTCGCACGGCATCAAGGGTGAGGTGGTCGTCGAGGTTCGCACCGACGAACCCGAGGAGCGCTTTGCTGTGGGTGCGGTCCTGCGTGGCCGCAAACCCCGCGAGAAGAACCTGCAGGACTACACGGTAGAAGCCGCCCGGGAGCATTCCGGGCGGCTTCTGCTGCGCTTGACCGGGGTTGACGATCGCAGCACGGCGGACGCGCTGCGCGGAACCCTGTTCGTCGTCGACAGCGACGACCTGGGGCCGTCCGACGATCCCGACGAATTCTACGATCACGAACTCGAAGGGCTGTCGGTGCGCATCGTCGCCGGCCGTCCCGACGGCGGCACCGTGGTGGGCACCGTGCGCGAGGTGCTGCACACGGCCGCCGGTGAACTGCTCTCGCTCCGTCCCGTCGACGACGAGCGCGCGGAACTGCTGATCCCGTTCGTCACCGACATCGTGCCGACCGTGTCTCTCGCGGACGGTGTCATCGAGATCGATCCGCCCGAAGGTCTGCTCGACCCCGACTTCGGGGAGCCGCCTTCGAAGGCGTCACAGCGGAACAGCAAGGGAGACAGGTAGTTCCGTGCGACTCGATGTCGTCACCATCTTTCCCGAATATCTCGCACCGATGCGTGCAGCGCTCCTTGGCAAGGCCATCGACAAAGGCCTGATCTCCGTGGACATCCACAATCTCCGCGACTGGACGCACGACGTCCACAAGGCCGTCGACGACTCGCCGTACGGCGGGGGTCCCGGAATGGTCATGAAACCCACCGTCTGGGGGCCTGCCCTCGACGACGTGCTCGCCGGCCCCGACGGCGACACCGACCCCGACGTCCTGCTCGTCGTCCCCACCCCCGCGGGGCGGCCGTTCGACCAGGCCACCGCCCAGCGCTGGTCGCAGGAGAAGCGCATCGTCTTCGCGTGCGGCAGGTACGAAGGCATCGACCAACGTGTCTTCGACGACGCGGCCCGCCGCGTGCGCGTCGAGGAAGTGAGCATCGGGGACTACGTACTGATCGGCGGGGAAGTCGCGGTACTCGTCATGGTCGAGGCCGTCGTCAGGTTGCTCCCCGGCGTCCTCGGCAATCAGCAGTCGCACCAGGAAGATTCCTTCTCCGACGGACTCCTCGAGGGACCGAGCTATACGCGGCCCGCCAGTTGGCGTGGACTGGACGTACCGGCGGTGCTCCTCTCGGGCGACCACGCGAAGGTCGCCGCCTGGCGCCGGGAGCAATCGCTCGCCCGCACCCGGGAACGCCGGCCCGACCTGCTGCCCGACGAGAACTGACCGCTCTGCGCGCTGCCGCTCAGCGATCGGCGCTGCTGCCCAGTGCCGTCTCCACCGCCATCGACACCGTCTCGCGCGCATGCCGGGCGCTGCCGTCGTAGGTCACGTCGTAGAGCGCCGTATCCGGCAGGCTTCCCGTGCCGAACTCGGGATCGCCCTCCTCGTAGGTGACCTCTTCCTGCGACGTCACGGCCACGACATACCGTTGGTCGTCGCCGAAGAAACCGGTGGACAGGTGCACCCACTCGCCGTCGAGGCAGCACATCCATCCCTGCTTGACCCCGAGATCGGTCATGCCCGGCAGGCCTTCGGGCAGACCGAACGTCTGGTCGTACCCGTCCGATCCTGTGGGTGTGAAATCGGTCAGATATCCGATGATCCGGGCGCGCGCCTCTTCGTCGAGCCCGCCGCGACCACCGAGCACATCGTCATACCAGGTGAGCAGGTCCGACGCCGTGGTCGTCGTGTTCCACCACCACGGTGAGAACGGCGGCGTGGTCCCGGTGAGGTTGTGCCGCTCCGCAACCCGCAAGACCATCTCCGAACCACCGTGCTGCGCCCACAGCAGATTCGCGGCCGTGTCGTCGGACGACCGGAGCATGTTCTCGATGAGGTCGTAGTCGTCCTCGGTGAGTGTCACTTCGCCGGTCGACTCGCGGAACAGCAGGTCGTCGGCGAGAAACAGTTTCACCACCGATGCGGTTTCCACGGGCTCGTCCACGCCGCCCACCGTGCGTGCGCCGGTGCTGCGATCCAGCACGGCGATGGTCATCCGGGCACCCCGGCGTTCCGCGAGGGTCGCTGCCGCTTCGATGCGGTCGGCGACCGACTCCACGTCGAGTGAGGACGAGCCCATCTGCAAGGCGAGGTCCGCGAACCCGTCACCGTCGGTATCCGTGACACCCGGGTTCAGCGCGGCAAGCGCCGGCACGATCTCTTTCGACCCGTCGGACTGCGATCCACACGCCACTACCGTTGCTGCTGCGAGCAGCACCGTTGCGTACGACCGAGCACCGGTCCGGCGACCCCGATTCATCGTTTGCTCCTGTATGCCATTGTGCGGCGCGCAGCACCATGCGTCCACGCGTCCGTCGTCGACGCTCCGTCCGGAACCCGATGTGGCGCCCGGGGAGCTTCGCAAGGATAAATGTAGGGTCGATCGTCGTGACAACCGAACCCGACACCGTGATCCGGCGAATCGCCGACGAACTCGACGTCCGCGAACACCAGGTGGCTGCGGCGGTGGGATTGCTCGACGGCGGCGCGACCGTTCCGTTCGTCGCGCGCTACCGCAAGGAAGCGACCGGCGGACTCGACGATGCCCAGCTCCGCACCCTCGAAGAGCGACTGCGGTACCTGCGTGAACTCGACGAGCGCCGCACCGCGATCCTCGAATCGATCGAGGCCCAAGGCAAACTCGACGACGACCTGCGCGCCCAGATCCGCCTCGCGGACACCAAGGCCAGGCTCGAGGACATCTACCTGCCCTACAAGCCCAAGCGGCGCACGAAAGCGCAGATCGCGCGGGAAGCCGGCCACGAACCCGTCGCCGACGCCCTCTACTCGGACCCGAGCACCGATCCCGCCGGGTTCTCCGCAGAGCAACTCGACGGTGCACGTGCCATCCTCGTCGAGCGTTTCGCGGAGGACCCCGACCTCGTCGGTGAACTTCGCGAGGCGATGTGGAGCCGCGGTTGCATGAAAGCGGCCGTCCGCCCGGGCAAGGAGACCGACGGCGCGAAGTTCGCGGACTACTTCGAATTCTCCGAGCCGTTCACCCAGCTTCCGTCCCACCGCATCCTCGCGATGCTGCGTGGCGAAAAGGAAGAGGTGCTCTCCCTGACGCTCGTTCCCGATGCCGACGAGCCCGAGCCGGGGGAGCCGTCGTACTTCGAGGGCCGCATCGCCGCACGTTTCGGTATCGCCGACCGCGGCCGGGCCGCCGACCGCTGGTTGCTCGACACCGTGCGCTGGGCGTGGCGGACCCGCCTGCAGGTCTCGCTCGGTGTCGATCTCCGGATGCGGCTCAAGCAGTCCGCGGAGAAGGATGCCGTCGACGTCTTCGCGGCAAACCTCAAGGATCTTCTGCTCGCCGCACCCGCCGGGTCCCGTCCCACCATGGGCCTGGACCCCGGCTTCCGCACCGGCACCAAGGTCGCAGTGGTCGACGCCACCGGCAAGGTCGTCGACCATGCCACGATCTACCCGCACCAGCCCCACAACAAACGGGACCAGTCGCTGGCGACCCTCGCCCAACTCGTCGCGAGGCACGGCGTCGAACTGATCGCCATCGGTAACGGCACGGCGTCGCGGGAGACCGACGCGCTCGCCACCGAACTGATCGCGAAGCTCGGCACGCCCGGTCTCACGAAGATCGTGGTGTCCGAGGCCGGGGCCTCGGTGTACTCGGCCTCGGCGTACGCCTCACAGGAACTGCCCGACCTCGACGTGTCGATCCGCGGCGCGGTATCGATCGCCCGGCGCCTGCAGGATCCGCTCGCCGAACTGGTCAAGATCGATCCCAAGTCCATCGGCGTGGGGCAGTACCAGCACGACGTCTCGGAGACGATGCTCGCCCGGTCCCTCGGAGCGGTCGTCGAAGATGCGGTGAACGCGGTGGGGGTCGATGTCAACACTGCGTCGGTGCCGCTGCTCTCGCGCGTCTCGGGTGTCACGTCGTCGCTCGCCGAGAGCATCGTGGCGCACCGCGACCAGAACGGTCCCTTCCCCAGCCGCCGGGCGCTCAAGGACGTCGCGCGGCTCGGTCCCAAGGCGTTCGAGCAGTGCGCCGGATTCCTCCGCATTCCCAACGGTGAGGACCCGCTCGACGCGTCCGCCGTGCACCCCGAGGCCTACCCCGTGGTGCGACGGATCGCCGAACGCAGCGGGACGGCCGTGCGCGAACTGCTGGGCAACACCGCAACGCTCCGTACGGTGCGTCCGGACGACTTCGTCGACGACAAGTTCGGGCTGCCGACGGTCACCGACATCATCGGGGAACTCGAAAAGCCCGGACGCGACCCCCGCCCGGAGTTCAAGACCGCCACCTTCGCGGTGGGCGTCGAGAAGGTGGGCGACCTGAAGCCCGGGATGGTGCTCGAAGGTGTCGTCACCAACGTCGCCGCATTCGGTGCGTTCGTCGACGTCGGAGTGCACCAGGACGGTCTGGTGCATGTGTCGGCGATGTCGCGCAGCTTCGTCAAGGATCCGCACGACGTCGTCAAGTCCGGCGAAGTGGTCAAGGTGAAGGTCCTCGAGGTCGACGTGCCGAGACAGCGCATCGCTCTGACCCTCCGCCTCGACGACGAACTGCCCTCGACCACGCCCGATGCGTCCGACGGGCGTCCGTCCCGGGGCGGCGCACGCCGCGGGGGACCGGCCGGCGGCCAGAGCCGGGGCAACACTCAGGGCCGGGGCGACAGCCAGACGCGGGGCAACGGACAGGGCGGCCGGAACCGCGACGGGCAGTCGGGCCGGCGCAGCGAAGCTCCGGCCGCCGGGTCCATGGCCGAGGCGCTGCGACGAGCCGGATTCGGGAAGTAGTTCGTATCCCGGTGCGGGGTCGCGTTGTTCCGCGGCGTGGCCCCGCACCTGCGATGCTGAGTTGTATGGAGTGGCTGCCGGTCGTGCGATGACCGGAATGATCGACTGGTTCCGCAGAGAAATCGTCGAGCAGGGGCGATTTCCGCTGCTGTGCTTCCTCATCGGTTTCGTGGTGGCCTTCTTGTTCATCCGGATGAGCGTGCGCATGATCCGCGCGAACGTGCGGTGGTGGCCCGGCAACATCAGTCCCGGCGGACACCATGTGCACCATGTGGTGTTCGGCGTGGTGACCATGGTGATCGCCGGTGGTGGCCTGATCGGCTTCTACGAGGACGGCAGCCTGGCGGCCGGGGTCGTGTTCGCGACGCTGTTCGGGATCGGCGCCGCGTTGACCCTGGACGAGTTCGCGCTGATCTTCTACCTCAACGACGTCTATTGGGACGAAGAAGGCCGCGTCTCGGTCGACGCGGTGTTCGTCGCGGTCGCCGTGACGGGCATGTTGCTCGTCGGGCTCCGGCCGCTGGACCTCGGGGACGCCGGCAATTTCGAGGACACCGGCGACCTGATCAGCCGCGGCCTGCTGGTGGTGGGTGCGGTGATCGACCTGCTGCTGGCGATGGTCGTCCTGTCCAAGGGGAAGATCTGGACGGGGCTGGTGGGCTTGTTCTTCGCTCCGCTGCTGTGGGTCGGTGCGCTCCGGTTGTCGCGTCCGGCGGCACCGTGGGCACGGGCGCGGTACGCACCCGACTCGCGCAAGATGGCTCGGTCGCTCGCCCGGGAGCGGAAAGTACGTCGCCCCGTCGTCCGGGCGAAGGTCGTCGTGCAGAACCTCGTGGCGGGGGCTCCGACGCTCGAGACGGTGCGCGGAAGTGTGGAGAATTCGAAGGTCGTGGCCGAGGAGGTCCTCGACCGGGAGGTCCATCCTGCGCTGCCACCCCCGTCGATTTCGCCTCCGGCGGCGTCGTCTGGCACAATTGACGGGTTGCCCCGTTAGGGCACGCCTACCTGACCTGGGTATGAACCGGTCGAGCCCGCCTCACGGTGGTCGCCGCCAGGTTCCTCTGCTCGAGCAAAAAAGAGGATGTAACCGATGAACACCCTGGACTTTCTGGACGCAAAGTCGCTGCGCGACGACATCCCGGACTTCCGTCCCGGCGACACGCTCGACGTGCACGTCAAGGTTATCGAGGGCTCCAAGGAGCGCGTGCAGGTCTTCAAGGGCGTCGTGATCCGGCGTCAGGGCGGCGGCGTCCGCGAGACCTTCACCGTGCGCAAGGTGTCGTTCGGCGTCGGTGTCGAGCGCACCTTCCCGGTCCACAGCCCCAACATTGCGAAGATCGACGTCCTCACCCGCGGTGACGTGCGTCGCGCCAAGCTGTACTACCTGCGCGACCTGCGCGGCAAGGCTGCGAAGATCAAGGAAAAGCGCTGATCTCCACGCGCTGAACCACGCGTTCGACAACCCGGTACGGACATTCGTCCGTGCCGGGTTGTCGCTGTTCGGAGAGCGTGGTGGCAGACGCTAGGCTGTCGTCGTGGCAGATTCCCCGCACGATCCGGCCGGTCCGGGTGCGCACCGTTACAGCGACGACGCCGTCGCCCGCAACCACCGAACCTCCGGTGCACACCACCGGCGCGACGACGCCGATCCGGGCGGTGGATTCTCCCGCAAGGACGACAACACGGACACGAAGAAGGAGAAGTCCTTCTGGCGCGAACTCCCGATTCTCATCGTGGTGGCGCTGGCACTGAGTTTCCTGCTCCAGACATTCGTCGCCCGCGTCTACCTCATCCCGTCCGAGTCGATGGAGCCCACGCTCCACGGATGCCCGGGCTGTACCGGAGACCGGATCGTCGTCGAGAAGATCAGCTACCGCTTCACCGATCCCCGGCCCGGCGACGTCATCGTGTTCAAGGGACCCGACTCGTGGTCGGCGGGATACACCTCGACTCGCTCCGACAATGTCGTTCTGCGCGGCCTCCAGGAGGTCGGCTCGCTGATCGGTGTCGTGCCGCCCGACGAGAACGACCTCGTCAAGCGCGTCATCGCAGTCGGGGGTCAGACGGTCGAGTGCTGTGACGACCAGGGCCGCGTCCTCGTCGACGGAAAACCGCTCGACGAGCCCTATGTGCAGATGGACTACCCGTTCACGCCCGGTGTGGTCGACTGCGACACCGACGTACCGTCCGGCCGGTGCTTCGGACCGATCACCGTCCCCGAGGACGCGGTATGGGTCATGGGCGACAACCGCAGCAACTCCGCGGACTCGCGGTATCACGTCGGCGACGAATACCAGGGTGCCGTTCCCCTGGACAACGTGATCGGCAAGGCCCAGTTCATCGTGCTGCCCCCCGGACGGTGGGGTCTGATCGATTCTCCGGAGATAATCCCCTCGTGACCGTTCTGGACAATTGGCCCCCTCGTCCGGTGATCCGCAGGTCCGCGGGCCTGCGGACGATGGAATCCGCCCTCGTGCGGTGCGGACTCGGCCCCGTGGCCGGAGTCGACGAGGCCGGGCGAGGTCCGTGCGCCGGCCCGCTGGTCATCGCGGCCTGCATTCTCGGCCCGAAGCCGCACCCGTCGCTCGATCGGCTCGACGACTCGAAGAAGCTCACCGAGAAGACTCGCGAAGAGTTGTACGCGGTCATCACGCGCAGGGCACTCGCGTGGAATGTGATCGAGGTACCGGCCGCGGAGATCGACGCGATCGGTATCCACGTGGCCAACATCGAAGGCATGCGACGCGCCGTCGCAGGCCTGTCCCTCGCACCCGGCTATGTGCTCACCGACGGATTCCGGGTGCCCGGTCTGCCGGTTCCGTCGCTTCCGGTCATCGGCGGAGACGGCGCGGCCGCCTGTATCGCGGCCGCCAGTATTCTCGCCAAGGTCACGCGAGATCGGATCATGGTGGACCTCGATCGCGAGATACCGGGGTACGGTTTCGCGGTACACAAGGGCTACAACACACCCGCCCACATCGCGGCGCTGCAAGAACGCGGCCCGTGCCACGAGCATCGACGGTCGTGGGCAAACGTCGCGGCGGTGTCCGGCGACACCCCGTTCCGGCGGCGATTGTTCATCGACGAGGCAGATGCGGGATGATGACAGGACACACCGGACTGGGAGGACACCGAAAGCGATGAGTGCCGAGGATCTCGAAAAGTACGAAACCGAGATGGAGCTCTCGCTGTACCGGGAGTACCGGGACATCGTCGGTCAGTTCGCGTACGTCGTGGAGACCGAACGACGGTTCTATCTCGCCAACGCGGTCGAGTTGCTCCCGCACAACGCGAGCGGAGAGGTGTACTTCGAGGTACGCATGTCCGACGCCTGGGTCTGGGACATGTACCGCCCCGCGCGGTTCGTCAAGCACGTCCGGGTGATCACCTTCAAGGACGTCAACATCGAAGAACTCGACAAGCCCGAGCTGAGGCTGCCCGACAAGCTGGGATAGCCGGGCGGAGGGGGTTGTCCACAACGCCCGCCCTCATCCACAGATCACGCCCCGGCGCCCTTGTTTCCGTTGCCTCGCGCCCTCCCCGCTGCACAGTAGGTGCACGCAGGGGGAGGAGCCGGGCATGGGACGTAATCGGGATCTGGGGATACGCGGAGAAGACCTCGCCGCAGAATTCCTCGAGTCCGCCGGAATGGTGGTGCTCGAACGCAATTGGCGCACGCGGTACGGGGAACTCGATCTGATCGCGCAGGACGGCGCGGTCCTCGTATTCGTGGAGGTCAAGACCCGGTCGGGTCTCGGGTACGGGACACCCGCCGAAGCCGTTACCCGCGGTAAGACCGAACGGATCCGGCGTCTCGCAGGCATGTGGCTCGCCGCGCAGGGCAGGCGGTGGACGCACATCCGGGTGGATGTCGTGACAGTGCTGCTCCAGCGCGGCTACGCGCCTGTCATCACCCACCTGCGGCAGGTGCTGTGATGGCGCTGGGCAGAGCCTGGTCGGTGGCGGTCTCGGGTGTCGACGGGCAGGTCGTCGAGATAGAAGCGGATATCGGCCGGGGGCTACCCGGCGTGACCATGGTGGGTCTGCCCGACACCGCACTGCAGGAGTCGCGCGATCGGGTGCGCGCCGCGGTGTCCAATTCGGGTGCTGCATGGCCGGATTCGAAAGTCGTGCTGGCGTTGTCGCCGGCGACGCTGCCCAAAGTGGGCAGCGTCTACGACGTGGGTCTTGCGTGCGCGGTGCTCAACGCCGCCGACGTCGTCCCCCTCGATCTCCTCGAGAAGACGATCCTCCTCGGTGAACTCGCACTGGACGGCAGGCTGCGGCCGATCCGGGGAGTGCTGCCGGCGGTCGTGACCGCGATGAATCACGGGTGGCGGAGGGTGGTGGTGCCCACCGCGACGATGATCGAAGCCGCGCTGGTGGAGGGGATCGAGATCTACGGCGCCGATACCCTCGCGGACCTCGTGCGCTGGTTGCAGGGTGACGGTGCTCTCGAGCGTCCCGGCGAGCGTCGCGCCCCTCCGCGTGCGGTCCGCGGGGACCTGAGCGAAGTCGTCGGGCAGTACGAGGCGCGCCGCGCCCTCGAAGTGGCCGCTGCGGGGGCGCATCACCTCATGCTCACCGGTCCGCCGGGGATCGGCAAAACGATGCTCGCACAGCGTCTCCCGGGAATTCTTCCCGTGCTCACCGAGAAGCACGCCCTCGAAGTGACCGCGATCCACTCGGTGGCCGGTACGCTCACCGCCGACCGTCCTCTGGTGACGGAACCCCCCTTCATCGCACCGCACCACACCGCCTCCGTGAGCTCGCTGATCGGTGGTGGGACCGGGATGGCGAAGCCGGGTGCGGTAAGCCGAGCACACCGCGGAATCCTCTTCCTCGACGAAGTTGCCGAGATGGGCACGAAAACACTCGAAGCGCTGCGGACACCCCTCGAGGACGGCGAAGTCCGGATTGCGCGGCGTGACGGCGTGGCACGGTACCCGGCGCGGTTCCAGCTGATCCTGGCGGCGAACCCGTGCCCGTGCGCACCGGCACGCGACGCCGACTGCGTCTGTGCTCCCACGGCGCGCCGCCGGTATCTCGGGAGGCTTTCGGGTCCGTTGCTCGACCGGGTGGACCTACGCATCCGGATGGAGTCCGTCGCGACCAGCGCCCTGATGGACGAGACCGGCGAGAGTACCGACGAAGTGCGTGCCCGGGTCGCGAACGCACGCGGCGCCGCGCGGGAGCGCTGGGCCGAGTACGGGTGGTCCACCAATGCCGAGGTTCCCGGACCCGCTCTGCGGCAAAAGTTCCGGCTCGCCCCGGCGGCGGTGCGGCCCGTCGAACGAGCGCTGCGGAAGGGTGCGATCACCGCGAGAGGCGCCGACCGGGCGTTGCGCGTCGCGTGGTCGCTGGCCGATCTCGCGGGTGCGGCCTCTCCGTCGGAGGTGCACGTCGCGACAGCACTGCAGTTCCGCGACAGGGGCTTGGTGTGAGCGCGGCCGACGAGAGACGTCTCGCCTGGGCGTATCTGTCCACGGTGGCGCAGGGCGCGTCCCGGTCGTTGTCCGCGGCGATCGGGGAACATGGTGTGGTCGAGGTGGCCGAGGCGGTTCGTCAGGGCGGCGCGGGCGGACGGTTGTCGTCCCGGCTTGCCGCGCGGGCGCACCTCGACACGGCGGCGGAGGATCTCGGCAGGCTCGCACGATCGGGAGGGCGCCTGGTCACGCCGGACGACGAGGAGTGGCCGGCCTGGCACCTACTCGGATTCGAGTCGCTGACCACCACCGCCGACGCCGACGCGCCGCCTCTCGCGCTGTGGGTGTGGGGGGAGCGAAGAATCGACGAACTGACGGACCGGTCCGTGGGCATCGTGGGCACCCGCGCGGCGAGTGGATACGGCGAACACGTGACCGCGCAGGTCGCCGGGGATCTTGCTGTCGACGGGTGGACAGTGGTGTCCGGTGCGGCGTTCGGGGTCGATGCTGCCGCGCACCGAGCGGCGCTGGGGGTCGGGGGAACGACGCTGGCCGTCCTTGCCTGCGGCGTCGACCGCGCCTATCCCGCAGCGCACTCCGCGTTGCTCTGTTCGGTCTCGGAGGCGGGTCTCGTCGTCAGCGAATATCCGCCGGGGACCACGCCTGCCCGGTACCGGTTCCTGGCGCGAAATCGGTTGATCGCGGCGCTCTCTGCGGGCACGGTCGTGGTCGAAGCAGGATGGCGCAGCGGCGCCCGCAACACGGCGACGTGGGCTCGACGGCTCGGTAAGCCCGTGATGGCGGTACCGGGGCCGGTGACCTCCGCATCGTCGCAGGGGTGCCACCGGATGATCCGGGAAGGTGAAGCGCGTCTGGTGGGCAGTGCGCACGAGGTCGTGGAGGAATGCGGTCCGGTGCTCGGGCGTGACGACGGACGTGACGCGTTGTTCCGCCGCGATCTCGATGGCTTGTCGAGGGAGAGTTCTCTTGTGTACGAGGCTTTTCCGGCCACGGGCAGTTGCACTCCGTCGGTCTTGGCGGAGTCGGCGGGTGTGCCGGTCGAGCAGGTGCGGGCTGCCTTGTCCCTGCTCGAGCTGGACGGGCTCGTGGTTCTGGTGGACGGCGGGTGGCGGCGGGCGTGAACCTCACCAGGGCCCTTCATTATTCGCTGATGAATCCGCAGGACGTGATGGCGAAGTATCACGATCTGTGGAATCTCGCGCAGTCATTTTTCGAATCTCAAACACCGAACTGCGCGCCAACTCGATCTTCAGTCGTGCCCAGGTGACTGCGCTGGGAGGAGGGCGTGCCTACGACGTCTACCGGCACCGCTTCACCGGCGGCGTACGAAACTTGGGCATCTGGTCATGCACGGGGACCGTGTCGCCGGGGACCCGCAGAAAAGGGAGGCAGATCGTTTCGCCGCAGAGCTGCTCACGCCTTCCGCCCAGATCACCCCACTCTTGCCGGGCCGACTCGACCTCAACGCGCTCGCACAACTCGGCGAGCAAGGGGGTGTACTCGGTCGACCCCCTGATCTACCGGTGCCGCGAGGTCGGTGCGGTGAGTGGTGCAACCTACCGGCGCGCCTACCAGAGGCTCCGGCAGCTACGAACCTGGAACTGGCCGGCCCGAACCCGTCGACGACTATCCCGGAGAGGTCCCTGTTCTCCTCGAGCGGGCCCTCGAACTCGCCGAGGCGAACGGTATCCATCAAGGAATTTGCTGGCGAACTGTCCTTCAAGCTGCCCAGGCTCCGCACGCTCATCGGGGACCCGAGCACTCGCCCCGAACTACGTCTGGTCGACGATCCGGCGCGGACCGACTGAGCAGGCCACCCACCCCGGTCGCGGGTGCTCGATGCAAGGTAGTGCGCGAGCTATCGCTAGCTCTGATGGCGGTAGCCCCTGCCTTGGCGGTCCAACTCATCCGGACCGAGCCCGAGGTACTGCTCGCGCAGGCGGTCCCAGAGTTGGAGCTGCGAGAAGTCGAGTTCGTCGCGGATCTGCTGTGTCTTGGTCAGGAATGGGTTGGGCAGCATGGCTGTCATCATCTGTTCGTCGCGGCCGTTGAACATGCGGACGCCCCACGAGTGTGGGGTGCCGTCGGCGCCGAGGCTGCGGTACAGCTCGGCGCGCGAGCAGCGGCGGATCCGGCCGAGTTCCGGTCCGCTGTCGTTGTGTTCGCCGATGCACAGATGGAAGTGCCAGCGGCCGAAGTCGATCGTCGCGTAACCGTCGAACATCGAGATGCGTTTGGAAGCGTTCGGTGCCGCGACCTCCCATGCGGCGCCCTCCATCATGATGCCGAACCAGATGTCGTCCCAGTACTCGTCGAACAGGATGTGTATCAGCTTCAGCAGCGATTCCTCGTCCGCCGGGATAGGCCAGCGCTGTTCGCGCCCTCCGCTTTCGGTGACGATAATCGGGGTCTGGACCCCTTCGGGTTGAGTGGTGGACATGCCGATTCCTCCTTCTTTTCGAGTGCATTCGGACGGGTGAGCACGCAGTCCTCGCAGTAGCCGGAGGCGGGCGTGCGATAGAAAAGGCAGCAGCTGCGGCGCCGGAACCCGGGTCCCTCCCGGTCGACTGTGTCAACCAGTCGCTGGTCGAGGAGGATCGTCTCCGCGAGTTTCACGGCGACTGTTCCGGCCTCTCCGTCGAGTACTCGGGCTGCGCCGATCAGCGCCGACGCGGTGTTGCCTCGCAGCAGGCGCGCCGACATGGGCTCGGCGGCGCGGATCGCCGCGATCATCGGTTCCATGTGGCGGCCCAGGACCATCTCGCGCGCGACCTCGACCAGCTCGTCCAGATCGTCGTCCACCCAGCCGACGGCATCGGGCAGGTGCAGGTCGATGCGACCGTCCACGTCACGCCACAGCAGGCGGTCGACGTCGGGCAGGATTCCGGTGCGGACGATGCCGCCGAGCGCGAGCGACCACAGGCGGGCCGCGTAGCCGAGATACAGCGTCGATGCCGCCACCCGGTATTCGGTGGTGCCGATCCGGGCGCCTACGTGTCCGACTACGCCGGCGAGCGCGTCGGCGTAGTCGTAGAGGTCGTGCACCGGGCGCCATCTGCTCGGGCCGCGATCGCCCGTCGTGGCGGTGAAGCACGGGCTGATGCTGGCCAAGGTTTCGAGTGTCGAGGTGACCGCGTTGCCTGGGGCGAGGCGTAGATCGGTGCGCGGCAGGTCACGTAGGACACGTGGGAGCGCATCCAGGCCTTCGACGGGACGCACCTTCCCGGCGTGGAAAACCGAGAGACCCTCGCCTGTGTCGACGAGCAGATCGGCGGGCTGGTCGTCGTCGACCACCACTGCGCCCTCGCGACCGAGTAGCCGCCCGATCGCCGACGCTGCCGGCTGCGGCGCGCGGACCCGCGCCCGGATCGGGGACTTGTGTGCGGGCGTGAGAGTGAAGACCCCGGAGCCGACGTCGAATCGCAGTGACCGCGAATCGAAGACGTCGCCGATCCGGCCGTCGAGCGCGAGGCGCTCCGGCGTGCCGGTGGACAATCGGCCGGTGCGGTCGACGAGCCAGACATGGTCGGCGACACGCAGCGCCAACTCGAGGTCGTGCGTCGACATCACCACCGCCAGATGGTGTTCCCGGGCTGCTGCGCGAAGCAGTTCCACGAGCGCGACCCGTGACGGGACGTCGAGGAACGCGGTGGGCTCGTCGAGGACCAACAGGGTGGGCTCCTGGGCAAGCGCCCGCGCCGTGAGCACGCGCTGGCGCTCGCCGTCGGACAGTTCGCTCGCCGGCCTGTCGGCCAGATGGGTGGCGCCGACCGCGTCGAGCGCCCACGCGACCACGGCGTGGTCGCGGGCGCTCATTCGGCCGCCGAGTCCGAGGTGCGGGGTGCGGCCCAGTCCGGCCAGTTCGCGCGCCGATAGCATGCCAGGATCGACGCGGTCGGTGAGCACGACGGCGATCGTGCGGGCAAGCTCGGCGGCGGGCATTGCATGCAGGTCGTTGCCGGACAATGTGATCGAGCCGCGGAGGGCGGGTTGGAGGCCGCACAGGGTGCGCAGCAGCGTGGACTTGCCGCTGCCGTTGGGGCCGAGCAGCACGGTGAGCTCGCCGCGGCGTGCGACGGCGTCGATGTTCGACGCGACGATCCGCGTGGTGGTCGGGCGCAGCGCGCGGCGGGCGTGATAGCCGACGGCGACGTCGGTGAGGTCCAGGACGATGTCGGTCACAGTGCACCTCCGACGCCGCGGCCGCTGCGGACGAGGATCGTCACGACGATCGGTGCACCGATCAGCGCGGTGACGGCGTTGAGCGGAAGAACTGCGTCACTGCCGGGGACCTGGCTGACGATGCCGCACGCGAGCGCCACGGCGGACCCCATGAGGATGACGGTCGGCATCAGCGACCGGTGGTCCGATGTACCGACGGCGAGGCGGGACAGGTGCGGAACGGCGAGACCAAGGAAACCGATCGGGCCGCAGAACGCTGTGGTCACTCCCGCCAGCAACGAGGCCGCGAGCAGGGTGAGCAGGCGGGCACGTCGGACGTTGATGCCCATCGTTCGGGCGTAACCCTCCCCGAGCAGGAGTGCGTTGAGGGGTCGGACCGTGGCGAGCGCGAAGCAGATGCACACCAGCACGATCGGGGCCATGAGCACGAGATCGGCCCACGTGGTGGCGGCGAAGCTGCCCAGGCCCCACAGCAGGAAGTGTTGCGCACGTTGTGGATCGGCATAGACCAGCAGGACGCTCACGATCGCGGTGGTGGCGGAGCCGACCATCACGCCGATCAGGAGCAGAGTCACGGCGTTCTTCACCCAGTGCGAGAACAGCAGCACCAGCAGCAGGACGACAGCGGCTCCGGTCGCGGCCGCCGCCACGACACCCGCGCGTCCCGCTCCCGCGAAACCGGACGTGAACGACGCCGCGCCCGCGCCTCCCGCGGCGACGACGACCAGCGCGACACCGAGACTCGCCCCGGAACTCGCTCCGAGAACGAACGGGTCGGCGAGCGCATTCCGGAACAGGGTCTGCATCTGCAGGCCGGCGACACCGAGCGCCGCGCCGACGAGGACGGCGGTGATCGTACGAGGCAAGCGCAGTTCGTGCACCACCACCTGCCAGCGCGGGTCGGAGGGGGCAGCGCCGATCAGCACCCGCGCGGTGTCCGCCAGCGGCACCCGCACCGGGCCGAGGGCCAGCGCGAGCACGAACAGCACGACCGTGAAGGCGGCCAGCAGCGCCAGCGTGATCGCGGTCCGCCGCGAGAACGCACGCGGTGCCGGCGTCGGCCCGCTCCCGTCCGCCGGCCCGGTGACCGGGGCCGGCGGAGGGGACAGGAGCGTCGTCATGCCCGCGGCACCTGCCGGTAGAACACGAACTCGTGGTTCGGCATCAGTTCCGGATGCAGGATCGCGACAATATCGGCGAGCACCAGGTCGGGGCGGGTGACGCCGCGCTCGTGGAAGTCGTTACCGCCCGTCGGGCCGATCGCCTTCGTCGCCGACCACACCGCGCCGTCGCGGGCCGCGGCGAGCCGACCGTAGCGGGGATCCTCGGCGACGGCGTCGGCGGTCGTCTCCCACGAATTGGTGACGAACCACGTCGGCGCGCTGCCGGCCTGCGCGTACACCGATTCGAAGTTCAGTTGCAGGCTGCCGGTCGCCGGATTGGTCAGCCACGGGTAGCTGCCGCCCGCGTCGCGGACCAGTCCGCCGATGTAGCTGCCACCGGCGGGCATGTACCACGTGCCCTGGGTCATCGTGCCGGGTAGTACCGGGCTGGCCGCGGCGCCCTGCGCCTTCGCCGAGACGTCCTCGTAGTCGCTGCGGATCTGCGAGTAGACGTCCGCTGCCTGTGCTTCGGTGCCGGTGAGCGCTGCCATCGCCTTGATCCACTCGGAGCGCCCGAGGGCGGTCGACTCGAGGTATTCGGCGTTCGCGACAACCGGAATCCCGGCGGCGCGGAGCTTGGCGTACGACGGATCGTCGGTGCCGCCGGTCATCAGCACATCCGGGTCCGCGGCGACAACCGTCTCAGTGTTCACCGTCTGTCCGGGCGCATACTCGACGATCTCTCCGGCGTCGATCCGCTCACGCACCGCGGGATCGGACACGAACCCGGCGTTCGAGACACCGGTCAGGACGTCGAGTTGGCCGAGCTCGGTGATCAGCGGCAGGTGCGTGGTCGAGGCCGAGTACAGGCTGGTGATCGGCGTCGAGATCTTCGGAGCCGCCGTGAGGTCGCCGGACAGTTCCGGAGCTGGGGCGCCGCACTTGACCAGAACATATGATTCCGGTGCTCCGCCTGGGTGCGGCTGGTTCACGGTGAGTACCTGGTAGCTGTCGTGGTACTCGAGGGTGAAGTTCTTCGCGTCCGACAGTGTCGACTTGTCGGGGAAGTAATCGGTGTTCGCGTCGAAATCGGTGATGCAGCCGCGTGCGTCGATGGCGGTGTCTGCGCCCGAAGTGTCGGACGAGCACGCACTCAGGACGAGACCTGCAGTGACGAGCACGGAAAGCGCGGCGGTCATGGGCCGTTGGGACATGTTTCTCCACAGGTGAGCGGTAATGGTCGACCGAAGATCTAGTTCGTGCCGGCAGATGCTCGAGTAGCCGAGGAATCGAGACAAGCCTAGCCAAGGTCGCCAGCGTTCCGAGCCGAATTAGGGCAGACGGCAGGCGTGAACAGTGAAAGAGTCGTCGGGCCCGGATACGCCGGAGGTTGCTATGGGGCATAGCGACGGCGCGGTGAAGCGCATGGTGGACGGCCCACCTCTCTCGGGGAAATCCGCCCCGAATAGGAGGTCGCGATGACGGGAGTGTCCTGGCTCTCGGATCGTCGCTCCCCTCCTGCTTTTCGGCTCATGGGCCGTTGCAGAGTGGAGGGTCGCTTCCCGATTACAGTGGCGGGACCGCGCCGGTTTCGCACCGGCTTCCTCTTTCGTCATCACCTGACCGGGGCGTTCTGGGGCGGGGAACTGAAGTGCAAGCAGACGTTTTACTAGACCTGACACGTTTATTGAAGCGGCGACATCCTGGTCATTGTCACCAACCGTGATTCGACGGCTCACGTCAATCACGCATCTGGCCACGTAACCCTGAAAGCTAGTCAGGTGTTCAAGGATCCGAGACGCACACTCAAGGGGCTCCCGATTGGGTAGTCTCGTGTAGGAACATATCGCCGAAAGCCAGTTTCCCTTTACGCCATCGCCCAGGAGCGATTTTGCCTGCGATCGCGGTGACAGTCCGTGGCGAGCTTGTCCAATCCTTAGCCATACGAGATCCCCACCAGTAAGACACAGACGAATGATCTAGCATGCGCGCCACCTCTGCGTTCGGACCTTCCCCTAA
>JADGMW010000279.1_pt1 | contig 26873 bp, 21 predicted proteins | sample 8641801 | NCBI WGS metagenome assembly JADGMW01 (sample SAMN16272018, study PRJNA661076) | feces metagenome | isolation source: fecal sample from diarrhoea affected cattle A | host: Bos taurus | place: South Africa: Lokaleng Village, Mahikeng | collected 2019-09
CCACGCTACCGCCGTGAGAGGGCGGCGTCCTAGGCCGCTAGACGACGGGGGCCTGAGAACTTCTTCTCGTTACGCTTCCCGGGGGAAGCTCAGCCAGCTTAGCTGGCCGAGACGTGGCGGGCAAACCACCACATCGCAGCTGGGGTACCAGGACTCGAACCTAGAATGGCTGAACCAGAATCAGCTGTGTTGCCAATTACACCATACCCCAATGGACTGTCCCTTCGGCCTGCGCACTGCGCTCCGGCCTCCGTTCCCGAACCGAGAGAAAGATTAGCACCATCACCGTGCACAACTACAAATCGCCTGGTCAAAGTAGGTAAATCGGCCTCGAACCGGAAGCGCCCGCGTAGCGGAAGCTACGCGGGCGCCCGTCAGTGCCGGCCGATCGGTGGTGGCGCCGATCAGCCGACGACGGCCCGAGCCGCGCGCATGCGGTCCAGGGTGCGCTCGCGTCCGAGCAACTCCATCGACTCGTAGAGCGGCGGGCTGATGTGCGAGCCCGTGACGGCCACCCGCACGGGCGCGAACGCCTTGCGCGGCTTGAGTCCGAGATCGTCGATGAGGGCCGTTTTGAGGGCCTCCTCGATCGCCTCGGTGGACCAGTCGCCCAGACCGTCCAACGCGGTGAGCGCGGCGTCGAGGACCGGTGCCGCCTCCTCCTTGAGGTTCTTCGCGGCAGCCGCCTCGTCCAGAACGAAGTCCGATTCGTCGACGAAGAGGAACTTCAGCAGATCCCACGCGTCGGAGAGCACCACGATGCGCGTCTGGACGAGATCGGCGGCCTTCCTGAACACCGTGTCGTCCACGTCGGCCGCGAGATGACCGTGCTCGACGAGGAACGACTTCAGACGGTTCGAGAAGTCCGCCGGCTCGAGCATCCGGATGTGCTCGGCATTGATCGCGTCGGCCTTCTTCTGGTCGAACCGCGCCGGGTTCGAATTGACCTTGCCGATATCGAAGGCCGCGACCATCTCGTCGAGAGAGAAGATGTCGCGGTCGTCGGCCAGTCCCCAGCCGAGCAGCGCGAGGTAGTTCAGCAATCCCTCCGGGATGAAACCGCGGTCGCGATGGAGGAAGAGGTTGGACTCGGGATCGCGCTTGGAGAGCTTCTTGTTTCCCTGGCCCATGACGAACGGAAGGTGCCCGAACTCGGGCGTGAAGTCGGCTACCCCGATGCGCTGCAGCGCGGCGTACAGGGCGAGCTGACGAGGCGTGGACGACAACAGGTCTTCGCCGCGCAGAACGTGGGTGATCTTCATGAGCGCGTCGTCCACGGGATTGACGAGCGTGTACAGCGGGATGCCGTTACCGCGGGTGAGCGCGAAATCGGGAACGCTGCCTGCCTTGAACGTCGTCTCACCGCGGACGAGATCGTGCCATGTGAGGTCCTCGTCGGGCATCCGCAGCCGCACGACGGCCTTGCGTCCCTCGTCGAGGAAAGCCTGCCGCTGCTCGGGTGTCAGGTCGCGGTCGTAATTGTCGTAGCCGAGCTTGGGGTCGCGTCCCGCCGCCTTGTGGCGCTCCTCGACTTCCTCCGCGGTCGAGAACGACTCGTAGGCCTCGCCGGCCTCGAGCAGTTTCTCCACGACGCCGATGTGGAGTCCGCGACGCTCCGACTGGCGGTACGGCTTGTACGGTCCGCCCACCTCCGGGCCCTCGTCCCATTCGAGGCCCAGCCAGCGCAACGCGTCGAGGATCGCCTGGTACGACTCCTCGCTGTCCCGGGCAGCGTCGGTGTCTTCGATGCGGAACACGAACGTGCCGCCGTGGTGACGCGCGAAGGCCCAGTTGAACAGGGCGGTACGCACGAGACCCACGTGCGGGGTTCCGGTCGGGGACGGACAGAAACGGACACGTACTTCGCTGCTGGTCATGACTCGCTCAGGGTTGAGGATCGACGGGGAGACCCTCCCAGGCTATCCCCTGACCGCCGCCCGGGAAGCGGAGACCGCCCGGTCAGGCACCCTTGGCGACGACCGGATTGGTCAGTGTTCCGATCTTCTCGACGGTGACGGAAACGGTGTCGCCCGGGACGATCGGTCCGACGCCCTCGGGGGTGCCGGTGAGAATGACGTCGCCCGGAAGCAGGGTCATGACCGCCGACACCCATTCGATGAGCTTCGGAATGTCGTGGACCATCAGAGAAGTCCGGCTCCGCTGACGCTGCTGCCCGTCGACCTCCGCCGTGATCTCGAGATCCGAGGGGTCGAGGTCGGTCTCGATCCACGGCCCCAGCGGGCAGAACGTGTCGTGCCCCTTGGCTCGCGTCCACTGTCCGTCGGCCGCCTGGTGGTCGCGGGCCGAGACGTCGTTCGCGACGGTGTATCCGAGGATCGCCTCACGCGCCTTCGCTGCCGGTACGTCCTTGCACGGCCTGCCGATCACGACGGCCAGCTCGGCCTCGTGGTGCACGACAGAAGCATTGCGAGGAATGACGATCGGGGCACCCGGCCCGACGATCGAGGTGTTCGGCTTGAGGAAGATCACCGGCTCCTCGGGTACCTCGTTCCCCGATTCCGCGGCGTGCGCAGCGTAATTGCGGCCGACGGCAATCACCTTGCTGGCGAGGATGGGAGCGAGCAACCGGACATCGGCGAGCGGCCAGCTACGCCCGGTGAAGGTGGGTGTACCGAAGGGGTGCTCGGCGATCTCCTTCGCGGTCGCGGAATCCCCCTCCCCCTCGATGCTGACGAAAGCGACACCGTCCGGACTGGCAATTCGACCAAGGCGCATGCGGGAAGTCTAACGGGGCGGTCGCCACCTCCGATCGACGCGGCGTCGGCCGCCGTATAAAGTGAGCCCACAATTTCAAGATACGGGATCATTATCCTAGATAGTGGGAAACGATGGACGCGGGAGAAATCGGGGCACGGCGCTGGCTCATCCTGGCCGTCGGCGTGCTGGCACAGGCGGCGCAAGCCACGATCGTCAACGGAGTGGCGTTCCTCATCCCCTCGCTCCATACCGAGGCGGGCCTCTCGCTCGCGCAGGCCGGAACCCTTGCGGGCGCACCGCTGTTCGGCGGCGTCTTCACTCTCGTCATGTGGGGCGCGATCTCGGATCGATTCGGCGAGCGGTTCGCGTTGACGGCCGGACTCGGACTCGCATCGGCGGCAACGGCCGCAGCTACGCTCACCACCTCGATTCCCGCGCTGGGCATACTGCTCGTGCTCGCCGGCGCCGGCGCCGTCAGCGCGAACGCCGCGAGCGGGCGCGTCGTCGTCGGGTGGTTCGCGCCCCGCCAACGCGGACTGGCGATGGGAATCCGTCAGATGTCGGTGCCGCTCGGCGTCGCAGCGGGAGCACTCGTCATTCCCCCGGTCGCCGCGCACCACGGCGTCGCCTGGGCACTGGCCTTTCCGGCGCTCGCCTGCGGGATCGCGGCGCTCGCATGCGTGCTCGGGATCCTGGACCCGCCCCGGCCCGACCGGGCGGAGGCGCAGCGCACGGGAATGCTCGCGAATCCGTACCGGAGTTCGTGGACTCTCGCGCGCATCCACGCGGCTTCGATCCTGCTGGTGGTGCCGCAGTACGTCGTGTGGACCTATTCACTCGTGTGGCTGATCACCGATCGAGCATGGGACGAAACCGGTGCCGGTCTGCTGATCACGGTGGCCCAGATCCTTGCCGCTCTCGGCCGTGTCGCCGCCGGGAGCTGGTCCGACCGGGTGGGCAGCAGACTGGGTCCGATGCGACTCGTCGCCGTATCGGTGGTCCTGGCGATGGTCGCACTGGCCGCGACATCCCTGTCCGGGTCGGTGGCAGCGGTCGTCGTCCTGCTCGTCGCCTCGGTGCTGACCTCGGCCCCGAACGGGCTGGCGTTCACGGCCGTTGCGGAGATCGCGGGGCCGTACTGGGGAGGACGAGCGCTCGGCGTCCAGAACACCGGGCAATTCGTCGCGGCGGCTGCGGTGGGGCCGGTGTTCGGCGCGCTCATCGCTGTGGTCGGGTTCCCGGCGGCATTCGCGATCGCAGCGGTCGCACCGGCAGCCGCCGCACCGGTGATTCCGAAAAGCTGACCGGCGTGCTGGTTCCGGCTACCGAGGCAACCGGAACCAGCACCGCGTCAGAGTGCTGCGGCGATACGGTCGCCGACCTCGGTCGTGACGATCGGTCCCGATCCCCGCGACGCGAGATCCGCTTCCACGGCCTGCTCCACGCGGGCGGCATCCTCGTCGCGCCCGAGATGACGCAGCAGCAACGCAGTCGACAAGATCGCCGCCGTCGGGTCCGCGATGCCCTTGCCCGCGATGTCGGGAGCCGAGCCGTGTACCGGTTCGAACATCGACGGATTCGTGCCGGAGGCGTCGATGTTGCCGCTGGCCGCCAAACCGATACCGCCGGTGACCGCACCCGCCAGGTCCGTGATGATGTCGCCGAACAGATTGTCGGTGACGATCACATCGAACCGCGACGGATCGTCGACCATGTAGATCGTCGCCGCGTCGATGTGGCAGTAGGCGGTCTCGACGTCGGGGTACTCGCGGCCCACGGTCTCGATCGCGCGGGTCCAGATCGCGCCCGCGTTCGACAGCACGTTGGTCTTGTGGATGAGCGTGAGGTGCTTACGACGGGTCTGCGCCAGCGCGAACGCGTACCGCACGACGCGCTCCGCGCCGAACCAGGTGTTGATCGACACCTCGGTGGCGATCTCGTGCGGTGTGCCGACCCGGATCGCTCCGCCGTTGCCCGTGTACGGGCCCTCGGTGCCTTCACGCACGACCACGAAGTCGATGTCGGGGTTCTTCGCCAGCGGCGACACCGAACCCGGATGCAGCCGCGAAGGACGCAGGTTCACGTGGTGGTCGAGAGCGAACCGCATGTTGAGCAACAGGCCACGCTCGAGCACGCCGGGCTTGACCGACGGATCCCCGATGGCGCCGAGCAGGATTGCGTCGTGTTCACGGATCGCCTCGAGATCCGCGTCCGGCAGCAGTTCACCGGTGGCGTTGTATCGCTTTGCGCCGAGGTCGTATTCGGTGGTCTCGAGGTCCGGGACCAAGGCGCGCAACACCTTCAGCGCCTCGGCTGTGACCTCGACACCGATTCCGTCACCGGGGATGACTGCGAGTTTCATGGGTTGGTGCTCACTTCCTGTGCGACGGTGGCCGCGACCGTGCTGAGACGGTCGCGGCCACCGGACGATGCTGGGCCCGAGGGCGCCCGTAGACGCCCCGGAAACGATCAGGACAGGTCGACCTGCGCGACGCGTGCGTCGAGCTGCTCGACGATCTGCGCGACCTCGGCGTCACCCACGACGCGGTTCACGCGCAGGATGACGGTCGCGCCCGGGCCTTCGGCATCCTGGCTCAGTGCGGCGGCCTGAATGTCGATACCGGCGTTACCGAGAACGGTGCCGAGTGTTCCGAGGACACCCGGGCGATCCTGGTAGTGCACGATGAAGTTGTGGCCCTCGGCACGCAGGTCGAAGCTGCGTCCGTTGATGTTGACGATCTTCTCGACCTGCTGCAGGCCGGTGAGCGCACCCGCGACCTGCGTGACGTGACCGTCGGCGGCCACGGCGCGCACCTCGACGGCACTGCGGTGGGTCTGCGCCTCGCTGACCTTCTCGACCTCGACGGTCACGCCGCGCTGCTCGGCGAGCTGCGGTGCGTTGACGAAGGTGACGGGCTCGTCGCTGCTGGCCGAGAACAGGCCCCGCAGCGCAGCGAGTCCGAGGATCTCGACGTTCTCGGACGAGAGTTCGCCGCTCGCGACGACCTGGACGTTCTGGACTGCCTCGGGCGAGAGGGTGCCGGCGAGCAGGCCGAGCTTGCGGACCAGTTCCAGCCACGGCGCGACCTCTTCGCCGACCGGGCCACCGGAGACGTTCACGGCGTCCGGCACGAACTCGCCGGCGAGTGCGAGCAGCACGCTCTTCGCGACGTCGGTGCCCGCCCGGTCCTGGGCCTCGGAGGTGGATGCCCCGAGGTGGGGGGTGACGACCACGTTGTCGAGATCGAACAGCGGCGAATCGGTGCACGGCTCGGAGTTGAAGACGTCGAGCCCCGCGGCGCGGACCTTGCCGGAGACGAGCGCGTCGTACAGTGCGCCTTCGTCGATGAGACCGCCGCGAGCGGCGTTGACGATGATCACACCGTCCTTGGTCTTGGCAAGACGCTCCGCGTTGAGCAGACCGGCGGTTTCCTTGGTCTTGGGCAGGTGCACGGAGATGAAGTCGGCCCGCGCGACGAGTTCGTCGATGTCGACCAGTTCGATCCCGAGCTGTGCCGCACGCGCTGCGGGCAGGTAGGGGTCGTACGCGATGATGTCGGTCTCGAACGCGGCGAGGCGCTGCGCGAAGAGCTGACCGATCCGGCCGAGGCCGACGACGCCGACGGTCTTGCCGAGGATTTCGGTGCCGTTGAAGCTCGAGCGCTTCCAGGTCTTCTCGCGCAGCGTGCGGTCGGCGGCCGGGATCTGGCGCGCGGTCGAGAGGAGCAGCGCGACAGCGTGCTCAGCAGCCGAGTGGATGTTGGACGTCGGAGCGTTGACGACCATCACGCCGCGCTCGGTGGCAGCGGCGATGTCGACGTTGTCGAGACCCACACCTGCGCGGCCGACGATCTTCAGGTTGGTCGCGGCGGCGAGCACCTCTGCGTCGACGGTCGTTGCGGACCGGACGAGCAGCGCATGCGCGTCGGGCACGGCGGCGAGCAGCGCCGGGCGGTCCGGGCCGTCCACCCAGCGCACCTCGACACCGTCACCGAGCGCATCGACGGTCGATTGCGCAAGCTTGTCGGCGATCAGGACTACTGGACGGCCATTCTGGCTCACGTGTGGACTCCCTGTGTCGTGAATGTGTGGGTGGTCGGCGGCGCCGACGCCTGTCGGAAGGCGCGTTCACCCGCGACCGCACACAGTTTAGTGCCCCTGCCCCCACTACGGACCCACCGGGATCGCCCACCGGGGTACACCGGAGCGGGGTGGAGTCCCCCACGCGATCTCGAGCCCGACCGATATCCGGTCGAAAGAGGTCGCGGATACCTCAGCGCCGTCGCCGCAGATGCCTGGCGCCCGGTACCGGGCGCGGCCTCCGCCGTGCACTCCGTCCGGTGGTTCCCGTCGGCGAAATGTCCGGACGCGCACGAATTGTCCGCTGCGTGATACCGGTGTCGTGCCGGTGCCGGAAGGCGATCACGGCGGCACGAGTCGTGGGATAGAACCGCTCCCGGTGGAAACGGTCCGCCGATTGCATGCGCAGGAGCTTGTCCCTCTCCTGACCCTCCAATGCCGCGAAAACGAATCGAATTCCGTTGTGGGACAAGTATTCATCGAGCCGCTCGATCTCTTCGACCGATGTCGTGTCGAGATCGGTGATCGGCTGGGCGACGAGGACCACCCACTCCACCCGATCGGGTCGCTCCTGTACGAGTGCGCGCACATATCCCGTGAGAATCGAGCCGTTCGCGAAGAACAGCGGTGCGTCGAACCGTGCCAAGAGGAGACCTCTGATCCGGTGGCCTTCGGGATGACGAGCGCTGTCGTGATATCCGGCGATTCCGGGGACTTCGACGAGTTCGGCACGGTGGGGCCGCCAGGCCTGGATCACCAACGCCATCAGCGACAGCGCGATCGCGATCAGTACGCCTCGCAGCACGCCCGCGAGGATGACAGCGACGGATGCCGCTATACACAAACCGAATTCGATCTTGGCCACCTGCCACAGATGCCTGACCTTGGCGAGTTTGAACTGCGCGCTCGCAGCGACGATGACGACGGCGCTGAGCGCAGAGCGCGGAAGGTTGCCCGTCGCGCCGGGTGCGAGCAGGAGGAAGGCAAGGACCGTCAGTGCTCCCACCACTCCGGCGAGTTGTGTGTGCGCGCCCGCGCGTTGGACGACAGGCGTGCGGCTTCCGCTACCGCACACCGGGAACCCGCCTGTGACACCGGCCGCGAGGTTCGCGACGCCGAGCGCCCGCATCTCGGAGCTTCCGTTCACGTCCTCACCGCGCTCGGACGAGAAAGCGCGGGACACGACGGAGGTGTCGGCGAAACCGATGATGGCGATCGCGACAGCGGGGCCGAGCAGGGTCGCGACGTCGCTCCACGCGAGCCCGCCGAGGGCCGGGCCCGGGAGCCCCGACGGGAGCGCGCCCACCGTCTCGAGTTTGTCGCCCAGCCCGAAAGCGGCTGTCACCCCGGTGGCCACGACGACCCCGACGAGGATGCCCGGAGCTCGTGGCCACAGCACCTGCATCACCACGATCAGGATCAGGGTAGCGCCGCCGAGGAGGAAGGCGAGCGATCCGAGCGCACCCCCGCGCACCGCGTCCGCAGCATTCCTGAGGTTCGTGAAAAGGTCGGCCGGCCGGGTATTCGCACCGAGTAGGTGCGGGACCTCGCTCGCGATCACGATCAGAGCGATAGCGTTGAGAAATCCGACCCTGATGGGGTTGGACAGCAGTTCTGTGATGAATCCGAGGCGCAGAATCCCGCTGAACAACAGCAGAATTCCGACTATCAGGGCGAGCAGACCGGCTAGCGCCACGGCGCGGGAGGGATCTCCTGCCGCGGCGAGGGGAACGACCGCCGCCGCGATCAGCGGTGCCAGGGCGGAAGACGGAACGACCACGAGGATGCGCGACGGACCGACGAGCGCGTACACCAGCATCGGCACGATCGTGGCGTACATGCCCATGTGGGCAGGCAGTCCCGCAGCTGCCGCATATCCCATGCCGGTGGGCACGAGCAGTGCGCTGACCACCAAACCCGCAGTGATGTCGGTCCGCAGCCATCCGCGCTGGTACCTGCGTGCCGTGGCGATGCCGGGAATCCGGCTGGCGGCGGCCGAGAGCGACATTGGGCAAGTATGGTCCGCCGGTGCGGTCCGCGTCCGGCGCGTGACGATATTCGTCTCGGCACGCACCGACCGCCGGGGGCCGCACCGGAACGACGGCAGCCCGCCACCCTTTCGGGGTGGCGGGCTGCCGTCGTGGCGAAATGGAGACGACTATGCAGTCTCGGTGATCGGACGATCGACCCAGCTCATCAGGTCGCGCAGTTGCTTGCCGACGACCTCGATGCCGTGCTCGGCGTTCTCCTTGCGGAGACCCTCGAGCTCCTTGTTGCCGTTCTCGACGTTGGCGACGAGTCGCTTGACGAAGGTGCCGTCCTGGATGTCCTTGAGGATGTCCTTCATGCGCTCCTTGGTGCCGGCGTCGATGACGCGCGGACCCGAGAGGTAGCCGCCGAACTCGGCGGTGTCGGACACCGAGTAGTTCATGCGGGCGATGCCACCCTCGTACATGAGGTCGACGATGAGCTTGAGCTCGTGGAGGCACTCGAAGTAGGCCATCTCGGGCGAGTAGCCCGCCTCGACGAGGACGTCGAAACCGGTCTTGACCAGTTCTTCGGTGCCGCCGCACAGCACGGCCTGCTCGCCGAAGAGGTCGGTCTCGGTCTCTTCCTTGAAGGTCGTCTTGATGACGCCCGCGCGGGTGCCACCGATGGCCTTCGCGTAGGACAGGGCCAGGCTCTCGCCCTCACCCTTGGGATCCTGGTGGACCGCGATGAGTGCCGGGACGCCCTTGCCGTCGACGAACTGACGACGCACCAGGTGGCCGGGACCCTTGGGGGCGACCATGCCGACGGTGACGTTCTCCGGAGCCTTGATGAGCCCGAAGTGGATGTTCAGACCGTGGCCGAAGAACAGCGCGTTGCCGTCCTCGAGGTTCGGCTCGATGTCGTTCGTGAAGATCGACGCCTGGGCGGTGTCGGGGGCGAGCAGCATGATGACGTCGGCCCATGCGGAAACCTCGGCCGGGGTACCGACGGTCAGGCCGGCCTCTTCTGCCTTGGCCCGCGACTTCGAGCCTTCCTTCAGCCCGATGCGCACGTCGACACCGGAATCACGCAGGCTCAGGGAGTGTGCGTGCCCCTGGCTGCCGTAACCGATCACAGCGACCTTGCGGCCCTGGATGATCGACAGATCGGCATTGTCGTCGTAGAAAAGCTCGACTGCCACAGTTCCTACCTCTTTCAGCAAATGGGTGTGTTCAGGCTAACGGGTGGCCGTGATGGACTTGGGACCGCGTCCGACGGCAACGACGCCGGACTGAACGATTTCTCGGATCCCGTACGGCTCGAGCATGCGAAGAAGCGCATCCAGCTTGGACCGGGTGCCGGTGGCCTCGATCGTGAGCGACTCCGGCGACACGTCGATCACCTTGGCGCGGAAGAGATTCACGGTTTCGATGACCTGGGTGCGAACGCTCGCGTCCGCGCGCACCTTGATGAGCAGAAGTTCGCGGGCGACGGACGCCTCGTCCTCCTGCTCGACGATCTTGATGACGTTGACGAGCTTGTTGAGCTGCTTGGTGACCTGCTCGAGAGGAAACGCATCGACGGTGACGACGATGGTCATACGCGAGATCTCCGGAATCTCGGTGCCACCGACCGCAAGCGATTCGATGTTGAAGCCGCGCCGCGAGAACAGCGATGCGACTCGGGCCAGCACGCCCGGCTTGTCCTCGACGAGGACACTGAGGGTGTGGCTCGTGCTCACTTGGCTTCCTCCTCGGCTGCAGCCTGACGGCCGCGTGCTTGATCACGTTCGATGACCGCGTCGACGACGGTGGCGTCGTCCGCGGCAGTGTCCTCGTCGAACAAGGGACGGATGTCCCGGGCAGCCATGATCTCGTCGTTACCGGTACCGGCGGCGACCATCGGCCACACCTGGGCGTCCTTACCGACGATGAAGTCGATGACGACCGGGCGATCGTTGATCTCCTGGGCGCGACGGATCGCAGGCTCGACGTCCTCTTCCCGTTCGACCCGGATACCGACGCAACCGAGCGCCTCGGCGAGCTTCACGAAGTCCGGGATACGCAGCGAATGCGTGGACAGATCGGTGTTCGAGTACCGCTGCTCGTAGAACAGCGTCTGCCACTGGCGGACCATGCCGAGGTTGCCGTTGTTGATCAGGGCAACCTTGATCGGAACACCCTCGACGGCGCACGTCGCCAGTTCCTGGTTGGTCATCTGGAAGCAGCCGTCGCCGTCGATGGCCCACACCTCGGTGTCCGGGCGGCCCATCTTGGCGCCCATCGCAGCCGGCACCGCGTAGCCCATCGTGCCGAGTCCACCGGAGTTGAGCCACGTCCGCGGCTTCTCGTAGTCGATGAACTGCGCCGCCCACATCTGGTGCTGCCCCACGCCCGCGCAGTAGATCGCGTCCGGTCCGGCAAGCTTGCCGACAGCCTGGATCACGAACTGCGGCGACAGGGAGTCGTCGGACGGGCGGTCGTAGCTCAGCGGGTAGGTGCGACGGATGTCGTCCAGGTACGCCCACCATGCCGTGTAGTCGAGCGTGGTGTTGGTGGCGAGATGCGCGCGCATCGCCTCGATGAGCTCGACGAGAACCTCTTTGCAATCACCGACGATCGGGACGTGCGCGTGCCGGTTCTTGCCGATCTCGGCGGGATCGATGTCGGCGTGGATCACCTTCGCGTCGGGCGCGAAGGAGTCGAGCTGACCGGTGACACGGTCGTCGAAGCGGGCGCCGAGAGTGATGAGCAGGTCGCTCTTCTGCAGCGCCGCCACGGCCGCGACATTGCCGTGCATGCCGGGCATGCCGCAGTGCAGCGTGTGGGTGTCGGGGAACGCACCGCGCGCCATCAGCGTCGTGACGACCGGAATCCCGGTCAGTTCGGCGAGTTCGAGCAGTTCCGCCGAAGCCTCTGCCTTGATGACGCCACCACCGACGTAGAGCACCGGCTTACGCGAATCGGCGATCAGGCGTGCCGCCTCGCGGACCTGCTTGCCGTGCGGCTTGGTGACGGGCCGGTAGCCGGGCAGGTGCATCTCCGGCGGCCAGCTGAAGGTGGTCTGGGCCTGCAGGATGTCCTTCGGGATGTCGACGAGGACCGCACCGGGTCGACCCGACGACGCGAGGTAGAAGGCCTCCGCGAGCACGCGAGGGATGTCGGCGCCGTCGGTGACCAGGAAGTTGTGCTTGGTGATGGGCATCGTGATGCCGGAGATGTCGGCTTCCTGGAATGCATCGGTGCCGATGAGGGGGCGCCCGACCTGCCCGGTGATCGCGACGAGCGGCACGGAGTCCATCTGCGCGTCCGCGAGCGGTGTGACGAGGTTGGTCGCGCCGGGTCCGGACGTCGCCATGCACACGCCGACCTTGCCGGTGGCCTGTGCGTATCCGGTGGCAGCGTGGCCCGCGCCCTGCTCGTGCCGGACGAGGACGTGCCGCACCCGCTCCGAGTCGAAGATGGGGTCGTAGACAGGGAGGATCGCGCCGCCGGGAATGCCGAAGACCGTATCCACGTCGAGCTCTTCGAGGGCTCGGACTACCGACTGTGCGCCGGTGACGCGCTCGGGCGCGACCTGGCGTCGGGTGGCGGGCTGCGCCGCGGCAGCGGCGGCGGCTGGGGTTCCGGCCCCCGGCTTCCGCGGCGAGGGATGAGGCCGTGCGGTTGGTGCGCTCACTGCAATTCCTCTGATTCTGGCTCCGGGCAACAAAAAACCCTCGTCAGCGTTGTGCTGTACGAGGGTGGCGCGTCGTGGGCGAGTTGCAGAATGCGGCTCAGGCGACGACGCGCCGGCCGATTACGAGCAACCCATTCTGATTCACGCGCTTGACGGTAGGCGCGTGGTGGGGAGACAGTCAACTTGGTGTGGTTACTGTCCCAGAATGTGAGATGCCGCGGCTGCAGTGACAAGATGTAGAGGTGTCATCTTCACAGCAGCCCGTGCCACCTCCCCCATCATCCCACATGCCGGATTCGACGACGCAGGTCATCCAGATTTCGCGCCTGTCGTTCCTCGCGTGCGGGCTTCTGTTCCTTGCGCTGGCCTCTCCCGCCCTCGCGTGGCCCGAAGCTTTCGCGTGGACCCTCGTGATCCCGTTCCTCGTCGCCGCGTGGGTGGTCCGCGTGCGCACCGTCGTCGGCCCCGACGGAGTCGTCGCTCGCTCGACCTTCTCCACCACGACGATCCCGTGGGAGTCCCTGAAGGGCATCCGCTTCCCCAAGCGCGGCTGGGCCCGCGCGACGCTCACCGACGACTCCGAGGTTCCGTTGCCGGTCGTCACCTTCGGACGCCTGCCGCAACTCGCCGAAGCCAGCGGAGGCCGCATCACCGACCCGTACGCAGCCGCCGACGACGCGCGCGCAGCCGAAGCGGCCGCTGCCGAACGCTCACCGGCGAAGGACGACACGACATCCGGCACACGCGACGAGGTGAGCGAACCCGACTCGGATACCGAGACGAAATAGCACACGAGTAAATTCGACTGTGCCGCCACCCGGAACAGGCCCCAGCCACGGCGACCGGATGCGGTCCGCCGCTTGCGCACAACCCGTCAAGGAAGTCAGCCATGCCCCCGTTGAGGTCACGCACCACCACCGTCGGACGTAATGCAGCCGGCGCGCGCTCACTGTGGCGCGCCACCGGATTGACCGATTCCGACTTCGGCAAGCCGATCGTCGCCATCGCGAACTCGTACACGCAATTCGTTCCCGGCCACGTCCACCTCAAGGATGTCGGCGAGATCGTCGCCAAGGCCGTCAAGGCAGCCGGCGGCGTGGCACGCGAGTTCCACACCATCGCGGTCGACGACGGTATCGCGATGGGCCACGGCGGAATGCTGTACTCGCTGCCGAGCCGCGAAATCATCGCGGACTCCGTGGAATACATGGTCAACGCACACACCGCCGACGCGCTGGTGTGCATCTCGAACTGCGACAAGATCACGCCGGGCATGCTCAATGCCGCGATGCGCCTGAACATCCCGACCGTGTTCGTCTCCGGTGGGCCGATGGAAGCAGGCAAGGCGGTCGTCGTCGGGGGCGTCGCACAGGCACCCACCGACCTCATCACCGCGATCTCCGCGTCGGCCAACGACTCGGTGAGCGAGGAAGGTCTCGACGAGGTCGAGCGCAGCGCGTGCCCGACCTGCGGATCGTGCTCGGGCATGTTCACCGCCAACTCGATGAACTGCCTCACCGAAGCACTGGGCCTTGCTCTCCCGGGCAACGGCTCGACCCTGGCGACACACTCCGCACGACGCGCACTGTTCGAGCGGGCCGGCACCACCGTCGTCGAAGCGGCGCTGCGGTACTACCGCGACGGCGACGAGTCCGTGCTCCCGCGCAACATCGCCACTCCCGCCGCGTTCCGCAACGCGATGGCGCTCGACGTCGCGATGGGCGGGTCGACCAACACGGTGCTGCACACGCTTGCCGCCGCCCAGGAAGGCGAGGTCGACTTCGACCTCGACACGATCGACGCCATCAGCCGCAAGGTGCCCTGCCTGTCGAAGGTCTCCCCCAACTCCGACTACCACATGGAAGACGTGCACCGGGCCGGTGGCATCCCCGCACTGCTCGGCGAACTGCGCCGCGGTGGACTGCTCGAAACCGATGTGTCCACGGTGCACACCAAGAGCTTCGACGAGTGGCTCGACACCTGGGACATCCGCTCCGGAAAAGCATCCGACGAAGCACTCGAGTTGTTCCACGCCGCCCCGGGCGGTGTGCGCACCACCGAGCCCTTCTCCACCGACAACAGGTGGTCCTCGCTCGACACCGACGCGGCCGGCGGATGCATCCGCGACGTCGAACATGCGTACACCGTCGAAGGCGGACTCGTCGTGCTGCGCGGCAACGTCGCCCTCGACGGCGCGATCCTCAAGACCGCGGGTATCGAGGAGGACCTGTTCTCCTTCCAGGGGCCTGCGCTCGTGGTCGAATCCCAGGAGGAAGCGGTCTCGGCGATCCTGCAGAAGCGGATCAAGCCCGGCGACGTGATGGTCGTCCGCTACGAAGGCCCCAAGGGCGGACCCGGAATGCAGGAGATGCTGCATCCCACCGCCTTCCTCAAGGGCGCCGGCCTGGGCAAGGTGTGTGCACTGATCACCGACGGCCGGTTCTCCGGTGGCACGTCGGGGCTGTCGATCGGGCACATCTCCCCCGAAGCGGCCGCCGGCGGCACGATCGGTCTGGTCGAGACCGGTGACCAGATCCGCATCGACGTCGCGACCCGCACGCTCGAGGTGCTGGTGTCCGACGAGGAACTCGCCACCCGTCGCGCCAAGATGGAGGCGTCGGAGAAGCCCTGGCAGCCGGTCGATCGTCAGCGCACGGTCACCACCGCGCTGCGCGCGTATGCCGCGCTGGCCACCTCCGCCGACAAGGGCGCGGTTCGCTACGTGCCCTGATCACGGGCACGAACGAGACGACGGCGGGGGCCGCACACATGTGTGCGGCCCCCGCCGTTTTCCGTGGTCTCAGCGGCCGAACAGCCACAGACAGACACCCGCCGCGACGCCGAGCAGCAACGCGACGAACGATCCGAGGAAGGGACGTGTCGCCCACTTGCGCGGGCCGTCGGCCGCGATCCTGCCGGGACCGGTGAGCGTGAGCGCCACCGCCGCTGCGGCGAGGAGAACCTCGTACTCGAAGCCGGAGCGGTCGGACGCGAAGTACTGCACGCCCGGCTCGAGGTCGTGCTTGAACAACACGGCGTTGATCATGATCGCGACCACCGCCGCCGCGGCAAGAGGTGTCAGCAGACCGAGCACGAGCAGCGCACCGGCCGCCGTCTCGCCGACCGCGCCGACGATCGCAAGCACCCGGGGCTGCTGATATCCGGCCTCGCGCAGCAGTTCCTCGAAACCGTCGAGTCCGGGCCCGCCCCACAACCCGACCAGTTTCTGCAGGCCGTGGGCGATCAGGGTTCCACCGACCGCGAGTCGCAGAATCAGCAACCCGAGATCGAGGGTGCCGCGTCGAACCTTGACCGGATGCTGCTCGACGGTCGTGGACGCGGGATCCGCCACGTAGCCACCGGCGGTGCCGGGCCGGTACATCTGCTCGGTGGGCGCCGCGTGGGCCCCGCTACCGAACGACGATCCGTCGAGGTCGAGGTCGTCCTCGGACTCCAGCCGGGAGGCACGAGTGCGCCGCATCTGGAGTGTCGGCTCGTCGAAAGGACTCGATCCTGTTTCCGGCGATCGGCCGGTTTCCTTGTCGGTCACGCCACCAGGGTAGGACTCCGGGCGCCCGAGCACCCGGCATCCGGAGGCGACACGCGGCGTGCCGGTAACGTTTGCGCTATGACGTGGGGCAGGCAGTCGACAGGTTCGCGCGGTGTTCGCACGGCGGCGGTGGCACTGGCCGTCGGGGTTCTCGCGCTGTCGTCCTGCGCGAGGTTCGACGATGCGGCATCGACACCGTTCACCCCCGAACCGACCTTCGATTCCGGCCCCGGTTTCGGGCCGCAGGACCCCACGACGACCACGACGACGCCGAACGCCTCCGCCGTGCCCCCGGGACCGTGTGAAGACCCCGATCCGGCAGTGGTCGCGACCTGTCTCGACACGACCGGCGGGCTGGTGACCCTGCCCGGCGGTGGTGCCGCACTCGTGACGGAACGACGGACCGGACGAATCCTCCAGGTCGCGCCCGACACCGAGCCCGTGGAAATCGCCACCGTCCCCGTCGACGCTTCGGGTGACGGCGGCCTGCTCGATGTGGCGCTGTCCCCCACCTTCGACGAAGACCGGTTGCTCTACGCCTACATCACCACCCCCACCGACAACCGGGTCGTGCGGGTCGCGGCCGGCGACACCCCGAAGGATGTGCTGACCGGCATACCCCGCGGCGCGACGGGAAACGGTGGCGCCATCGAATTCACGTCCCCCACGGAGATGGTCGTCCTCACCGGAAATGCGGGAAACGGCTCCGCGGCAACCGATCCCGCTTCTCTGGCCGGGAAACTGCTCGAGTTTCCGCTTCCGGCGCCGGGCACCGCACCGGTGCCCACCGTGGTGCTCTCGGGCATCGGCACGGCCGGTGACGTGTGCCGCGACCCGGGCGGCAATCTGTGGGTGACGGACCGGACCGAACTCGAAGATCGTCTCCAGCGCATCGGCGCGGACGGCTCCGTCGGTGCGGGCCCGGCATGGACTTGGCCCGAGCGGCCCGGCGTGGCGGGATGCGCCGCGTCGCCGGACGGTATCGCGGTAGCGCTGACCGGCGGGAAAGCGGTCGCCGTGGTGGCGATCGATCCGGGATCGGGTGCGGTCACCGCCGCGCCGGTCCTCACCGTTCAGGATCGCTACGGCCTGCTTCGCGGGGCGGCGTCGTCCCCGGACGGTCTGCTCTGGATCTCGACGGTCAACAAGTCCGGCGGTGAACCCGGACCGAACGACGACCGCGTCGTGCGCATCCAGTTCCCCGCGGGCGGCGGCGGCTTCGACTGAGGTCCGGCCCGCCCGGGCAGAGACTGCGGTCCGGGAAACGTTCGTGCAGACACCACCGCGGCCGGCCCGGAACGGGCTCGGCCGCGGTGGTGTTCAGCAGGACGTCAGCTACAGGCAGCGATAACGAGTTCCTTGACGCGGGCGGGGTCGGCCTGTCCGCGTGTCGCCTTCATGACGTCGCCGACGATCTTGCCCGCGGCCTGGACCTTGCCGGAGCGGATCTTCTCGGCGATATCCGGGTTCGCGGCGAGCGCCTCGTCGACGGCAGCCTGCAGCTTGCTGTCGTCACGCACCACGACGAGTTCGGGATGCGCCTCGAGGATCTGCTCGGGATCGCCTTCACCCGCGAGCACGTGATCGACGACCTGGCGGGCGACCTTGTTGTTGAGCTTGCCGCTGTCGATGAGCGCAATGACCTGCGCGACCTGCTTCGGACTGATCGGAAGATCGGCCAGTTCGACTCCGCGCGTGTTGGCCTGCTGCGTCAGGTACGACACCCACCAGGATCGCGCCGCGTCGGCGGGCGCACCCGCCTCGGTGGTGGCGATGACCAGGTCGAGGGCGCCGGCGTTGACCAGGTCGCGCATCACCTCGTCCGAGACACCCCATTCGGCTTGGATGCGGGCCCGACGCAACCACGGCAGCTCCGGGAGCGTGCCGCGCAGTTCTTCGACCCACGCGGCGTCGGGTGCGACCGGTTCGAGGTCCGGCTCCGGGAAGTACCGGTAGTCCTCCGCGGTTTCCTTGCGGCGACCCGGGGACGTGGTGCCGTCGGCCTCCTGGAAGTGCCGGGTTTCCTGGATCACCTCACCGCCGGAGAGGAGCACTGCGGCTTGACGGCGCATCTCGTAGCGCACGGCCACCTCGACCGACTTGAGCGAGTTGACGTTCTTCGTCTCGGTACGGGTACCGAACTCCTTCGCGCCGATCGGCATGAGCGAAATGTTCGCGTCGCACCGCATCGATCCCTGGTCCATGCGCACATCCGACACATCGAGCGCGCGGAGCAGGTCGCGCAGGGCGGTCACGTAGGCGCGTGCCACCTCGGGCGCGCGTTCTCCGGCACCGACGATCGGCTTGGTGACGATCTCGACGAGGGGCACTCCCGCACGGTTGTAGTCGAGCAGCGAGTGGCTCGCACCGTGGATCCGGCCGGTGGCGCCGCCCACGTGCAACGACTTGCCGGTGTCCTCCTCCATGTGCGCGCGTTCGATGTCCACGCGCCAGGTGCTGCCGTCGTCGAGCACCACGTCGAGGTAGCCGTCGGTGGCGATGGGCTCGTCGTACTGCGAGATCTGGTAGTTCTTCGGCTGATCCGGGTAGAAGTAGTTCTTGCGCGCGAACCGGCCCCACGGGGTGATCGAGCAGTTCAGGGCCAGACCGATCCGGATCGCCGACTCGACCGCCGCCTGGTTCACCACCGGCAGTGCGCCCGGGAGACCGAGGCACACGGGGCACACCTGGGTATTGGGCTCGGCGCCGAACCCCGTCGGGCACCCGCAGAACATCTTGGTGGCGGTGTGCAACTCGACGTGCACCTCCATGCCCATCACGGGCTCGAACTTCGCGAGCACGTCGTCGTAGGCGAGCAGGTCGGCAGACACAGAGGCAGTCATGCACCTGATTTTAGACCGCCCCCCGAACGGGGCGGCGCGGGCTCGTACCCGGCCACCCCGCGCGGCCTCAGCCGAAGAGAACGCGCATTTCCTGATAGCGCGACTCGGGCACGAACTTGGGGTCGGCAAGCGATTCGTCGAACCCGACCCGGGCGATCTCGGTGCCGTGCAGCGCGACCATGTGTCCCCATTCCTCGTCGGCGACGAGATCGGTCACCGCCATACCGAGGCGGGTTGCGAGCACCCGGTCGAACGCGGTCGGAACACCACCGCGCTGGATGTGTCCGAGCACGGTGGCGCGGGTTTCGATGCCGGTGCGCTCCTCGATCAGGGGCGCGAGCACCTCGCCGATACCGCCGAGCCGGGGGCGATCGAACCCGTCGAGTCCCTTGGTCGAATACGCCTCGTCCATATCCGGGAACTTGAATCCCTCCGCGACGACCACCATCGGCGCACGTCCGCGGTTGCGGACGCTGAGCACCCATTCGCAGATCTGCTCGAGGCTCTCGGGGTGTTCCGGGATCAGGATGGCGTGGGCGCCACCGGCGGTACCCGAATGCAGCGCAATCCATCCTGCATGCCGGCCCATCACCTCGAGGACCATGCACCGTTTGTGGGAATTGCCGGTCGTACGCAGCCGGTCGATCGCCACGGTGGCAATCTCCACGGCGGTATCGAACCCGAAGGTGTAGTCGGTGTGGCTGAGGTCGTTGTCGATCGTCTTGGGAACACCGACGATCTTGATCCCGTCCTCGAACAGGCGTTTCGACGCCGCCGCCGTGCCCTCACCCCCGATGGCGACGACTGCGTCCACCCCGAGCCGGTCGAGAGTGGCCTGAATGTTCTGCGCACCGCCCTGCGGGCCCTGATAGGGACCGAACCGGCTGGTACCCAGAATGGTGCCGCCCTGCTGGGCCAGACCACGAACTCTGCTGCGATCCAACGGAATCGCGTCGCCTTCGACGAGTCCCCGCCAACCGTCGAGGAAACCGACGAACTCCTGGCCGTGGACTTCCGTGCCTTTCAGGACCGCGCCGCGGATGACAGCGTTGAGGCCCGGGCAGTCCCCGCCGCTCGTAAGAATCCCGATCGTCGTCATGCATACCTCCGTCGAATGGACTTCGTTCCGCCCTGCCATCCTGCCCGTTACGCCGCGGCAGGGCAGCCCTAACCCGGAGTCACCAGCCCCGATTCGTAGGCGATCACCACCGCCTGCGCACGGTCGCGCAGGTGAAGCTTGCCCAGAACCTTGCCGACGTGGGTTTTGACGGTCTGCTCGGCGACGAACAAGCGCTCGGCGATCTCGGTGTTCGACAATCCATGCGCGATCAGTTCGAGGACTTCGAGTTCGCGAGGGGTCAGGACGCCGAGTGTGTCGTCACGCCGACGCCGTGAGGGGCGACGCCGGGTGACGTCGGCGATCAGCCGGCGCGTGACGGTCGGCGCGAGCAGTGCCTCCCCCTTCGCCACGACGCGCACGGCACGGACCAACTCGTCGGCCGGTGCGTCCTTGAGCAGGAACCCGCTCGCCCCCATCCCGAGCGCCTCGTACACGTAGTCGTCGAGATCGAACGTGGTCAGCATCAGCACACGTGAACGGGGTTCGCGCGTGTCGGACAGGATGAGCCGGGCCGCGTCGAGGCCGTTCATCTCGGGCATCCGCACATCCATGAGGACGACATCCGGTCGCAGCCGCGCTACCTCGGTGACGGCGGCCCGCCCGTCGGGCGCGTCGCCGAGAACACTGATGTCCGGCTGCGCGGCAAGCAACGCGCCGAAGCCTTGTCGCACCATCGCCTGGTCGTCGGCGATGAATACGGTGACGGGTCTCTCGAACTCGATCATCGGCCGCCAGCCTAGGCCGCGAGCGTCGGAAGCAGTGCCCGCACCTCGAATCCCCCGTCGGGTCGCGGGTGTGCGACAAGGTTTCCCCCGACGGCCGCAGCGCGTTCGGCCATCCCGCGGATGCCGGTACCGCCGCCGTGGTCCGATGCCGAATCAGCCGGTTCTCCGGGGCCGTTGGTCACCGAGATCGTCACGGTCCCTTTTCCCCACTCGAGGCAGGTCGCTACTTCCGCGCCGGGCGCGTGCCGTGCGCTGTTGGTGAGAGATTCCTGCAGGATTCGATACATCGTCAGCGCCACGGCGTCGGTCACGCCCACCGGCACCCCCGTCGTCCGGGCATCGAGCCGGATCCCGGCGCGCCGTGAGGCCTCGAACAGATCGGCAATCCGGTCCAGGCCGGGTTGCGGCGCGCTCTCCGGCAGTTGTCCGTCGCTGCGGAGCACACCGAGGAGGCCGCGCACATCGTTGAGCGCTTCGCGAGCGGCGGCGGCGATCGTGTCGAATTCCGCGCGCACCTCGTCGGGCATCGTGGGGAGCCGATACGGTGCGCTCTGCGCCTGCACGACGATCATCGACATGTGGTGGGCGACGATGTCGTGCAGGTCGCGCGCGATGTGCGCCTTCTCTTCGAGGATCGCGCGCCGTGCACGCTCGAGTTCGCTGACCTCCTCCTCGTGTGCGAGTTGCCGACGGGAGATCACGAGCCAGCGCACGAGTAATCCGAACACGACGACGGCGGTGATCCCGATGGCCCAGCCCCAGCCGTCGTTGCCCGGCACGAATCCGAAGAAGAGCAGTACCGTCGCAAGCCATACCGCGAGGACGACGCGGATGTCTTCACGGACGCTCACCGCTGCGACCAGCACAAGCATCACGATGATGTGCACGACCTGCCACGGGTAGTCGAACCCGTCGACGCGGTCGACGACGACCGGGACGACGAGCGCCGTCGCCGCGGTGAGGGCCCAGCCGAGAAGCGGCCGGACCCAGACGAGCAACATCGGGAACACCGCCGCCGCGGACAGCAGCGGCATCACCTGGGGCGACACCTCGTGGGTCAGGCGCAGGGTGGGCCAGGCGACGGCGTACAGAATGAGCGTCACCGCGACGACGCACATCGATGCCCAGTGCCGGCGGACGAACCGCCCCGTGGACCGCATTCCCGACGATTCCCGCTTCTTCACACGTTCACGCTAGGTTTTGCGCCCCTCGCCTGTCCTCATACCTGAGAGTGAGATCCGGGCGACCCTCCGGTACGGGCCGCTCCTTCCGGACCGCTCCGCCGCGTGATCCGTGCGGGTGTGTTCCGTTCCTAGCGTCGCCGCCATGACATTGCGATCGCTGGTCCGCCGGGGTGCGGCCGCCCTCATTGTGGGCGCAGGGGCGGCGCTGTGCGTAGGCGCGACGCCCTCCGCGGCCACCGGTATCCCATCCCCATCGGCCGGAGCGCCGCGCGCGCTCGCGGCCACCGCCGCCGTGGATATCACGGCCCCCGCTGCGGCCGTCCACGCTCTCGCGACCGACGACACCGCCGCTGCGATGGCGGCGTTTCCTGCGGACTTCGCCGCCACGATGGGTTACTCGCCGGTGACCGAGCCCGGGTTCACATCCACAGAGGTCCTCGCGGACCCCGACGGGGACTGCTCGTCACCGGTCCCGCTCCCCAGCTCGTTCGACGCCGCGTGCCGTGTCCACGATCTCGGGTACGACATGTTGCGTTTCGCCCGGGACAGCGGACAGGAACTGGGTCCCGACGCACGCCGCGAGCTGGATGCGATGCTCGCACGTCACCTGCGTGCCACGTGCGAATCCGATGCAGCCCAGAGCGATCCGTCCTGTATGCCCGCGGCCCATCTCGCCACGACCTTCGTGCGTCTCAACTCCTGGCGCCAGGGCTACCGCATCCCGATCTCCGAATCCCCCGCGTCGTTCCTGATGGTGGCAGGTCTCGGCGCACTCCCGGTCGTCTTGGGCGCGTGGGCAGTGCGAAGGGCGGCCCGCCGATGAGCATCCTCGCTCGCGACCACACTGCCGGGTCCCCGCCGTTGCACCCGGGCACCGCCGGGCGCGTCCGGTCCGTCCTGGCATCGTCGGGACCGACGATCGGTACCAGTGTCACAATCGCTGTCGCACTCTGGTTTTCACTCGCGCCGTCGCTGCTTCCCCGCACGTCGTCGACGCAAGGGCTGGTGTCCGGACTGGTGGTCGTGCTGGCACTGGCGGTCCGGGCGGGTATCGCGCGAATGCGCGCCCCGCGCCCGGCACGCGTATCCGGCGAGACCGAGGTGCGGTACCTCGCCGCGTCCGTTGCCGCCGCGTCCGTCGTGATCGCCGGGACCGGCGCACACCACTGGCAGAACGCGCTGCGAGAGGCGATGGGACAGGCACAGATCGGGCCGCGTTATTGGCTCGACGTGTTCGTCACGGCATCGATCGTCGCCGCGCTCCTCGTCTTCTCGGCACGGGCGGTACGCACGATCCTGCGGAACCGGCGAGGACGACGAATTGCGGTGACGATCGGTACAGCTTGTCTTGCAACATGGTTCGCTGCCGGATCGGCACTGCTCTCCCCTGCCCCCGGCGCCCCGGACCCCACTTCCCTGTCGCCTCTTCCGTCCGCCGCGGGGCTCGCGGGATCGAAGGATTCCCTCGTCGGATGGGACACTCTCGGACGTGAGGGGCAGCGTTTCGTGTCCCTCGCCTCCGCCGGATCCGCTGTCCGCACCTACGTGGGTCTGGAGTCCGCCCCGGACGTCCCGGAGCGTGCGGCACTGGCCGTCCGGGAACTGGAACGCGCCGGCGGATTCGACCGCGCGCATCTCGTGCTCGCGGTACCCACGGGGTCGGGGTGGGTGGACGCGCACGCCGTCGAGGGCTTCGAAGCCCGCTGGGGGTCCGATGTCGCGATCGTCGCTCAGCAGTACTCGGACGCCCCGAGTTGGATGACCTTCCTCACCGATCGTGACGCAGCCGCCGAATCGGCCCGCACACTGACCTCTGCCGTGCGCGCCCACGTCGACGGCATGCCGGCGTCCCACCGCCCCGAGGTGCACGTGTACGGGCAGAGTCTCGGCGCGTCCGGTGCCGCAGCCGCGTTCCCCGATGCCGAACCGGGGTCGTGCGACACGGTGCTGTCGGGTCCACCCGCCGGGATGAGCCTTCCGGGAGGAACCGTCCTGGCGAACAGTTCGGATCCGGTGGTGTGGTGGCAGCCTTCGCTGCTCTGGTCGCCTCCGGACCTGTCACATGCGCGGGTGGATGCCCCCGTCCCGCCGTGGTTACCGGTGATCACCTTCGCGCAGACGACCGTGGACCTGCTCACCTCCCTCGACGCTGCGCCCGGCCACGGTCACCGGTACGGACAGGATCAGGCGCAGTGCACTCCGTGATCGAGCGGCGACACGGAACGACCCGCAGGCTCCGGGAGGGAGCCTGCGGGTCGTCGACGGTGACGCGGGGACGCTCAGGCCACGATCGGGCCCCGGGCAGCCTCGTATGCCGCACCCACGCGGTAGAGGCGCTCGTCTGCCATCGCCGGAGCCATGATCTGCAGGCCGACCGGAAGCCCGTCGTCCGCGGACAAGCCCGACGGCACCGACATCGCGCAGTGACCGGCGAGGTTCGTCGGCAGCGTGCACAGATCGGACAGGTACATCGCGAGCGGATCGTCGACCTTCTCGCCCAGCTTCCACGGAGTGAACGGGCTCGTCGGGGAGACCAGCACGTCGACCTGCTCGTACGCCTTGTCGAAGTCCTGCGCGATGAGACGACGCACCTTCAGGGCCTGGCCGTAGTAGGCCTCGTAGTAGCCGGAGGAGAGAGCGTAGGTACCGATCATGATGCGGCGCTTGACTTCTTTGCCGAAGCCCGCGGCGCGGGTGGCCGCCATGACCTGATCGGCGCTCATCGTGCCGTCGTCGACCCGCATGCCGTAACGCATCGCGTCGAAGCGGGCGAGGTTGGACGACACCTCGGACGGGAGGATGAGGTAGTAGGACGCGAGCGCGTACTCGAAGTGCGGGCACGAGACCTCGACCACCTCGGCGCCGAGCTTGGTCAGAGTCTCGACTGCCGCGTCGAACGAGGCGATCACGCCGGGGTTGTAGCTGTCGGAATGGAGTTCCTTGACCACACCCACCCGCAGACCGGTCAGGTCGCCGGATGCACCCTGACGGGCAGCGTCCACCACCGGGCGCACCGGGGCGTTCACGGAGGTGGAGTCGCGCGGGTCGTAACCGGCGATCACCTCGTGCAGCAAGGCGGTATCGAGGACTGTGCGGCCACACGGCCCACCCTGGTCGAGCGACGATGCGCACGCCACCAGTCCGTACCGGGACACGGTGCCGTACGTGGGCTTGGTGCCGACCGTTGCCGTCACCGCGGCGGGCTGGCGGATGGATCCACCGGTGTCCGTGCCGATCGCGAGGGGCGCCTGGTAGGACGCGAGCGCGGCCGCGGAGCCGCCGCCCGATCCGCCCGGGATGCGATCGGTGTCCCACGGGTTGCGGGTGGGGCCGTACGCGGAGTTCTCGGTCGACGAGCCCATGGCGAACTCGTCCATGTTCGTCTTGCCGAGGATCGGGACGCCCGCCTGCCGCAGCTTGGTGGTCAGCGTCGCGTCGTACGGCGACACCCAGCCCTCGAGGATCTTCGACCCGCACGTCGTCGGCATGTCGGTGGTCGTGAACACGTCCTTCAGCGCGATCGGCACGCCCGCGAGCGAGGACGCCGGCGTCTCGCCTGCGGCCACGGCGCGGTCGACCTCACGCGCAGCGTCGAGCGCCTGCTCTCCGGCCACGTGCAGAAACGCGTTGTAGTCGCCGTCGACCGCTCCGATGCGGTCCAGGTGCGCCTGGGTCACCTCGACGGACGACAGGTCACCGGCGTGGATCCGCGAGGCGAGCGTCGCGGCGTCGAGCCGTGTCAAATCGGTGCTCATTCGCCCTCCCCCAAGATCTGCGGGACGGAGAACCGTCCTTCCTCGACGAGGGGTGCACCCGACAGCGCCTGCTCGGGCGACAGTCCGGGAATCACCTCGTCCGGCCGTGTCACGTTGGTGACGGCGTTCGGGTTCGCCATCGGCGCGACATCGTCCGCGGCCACCTCCGACACCGCCTTGACATGGTTGAGGATCGAATCAAGCTGGCCGGAGAACTCGTCGAGTTCGGCGTCGGTCAGCGCGAGCCGGGACAACCGGGCGAGGTGCGCGACCTCGTCACGGGAGATGTCAGGCACCGTAGGTGGCCCCTTTCCGATGGGAATTGAACTTCCTGTCCAGGGTAGTGCGTGCCCGATACGGTCGTGCAGTCGGTTCGATCACCCCCCGTGCGCCCCGTTCGCCGTCGCGCTGTTTCGTTCGTACAAAGGAATTGTTGCGTTCTTGTGAATCGGATGGCCGCGACCGGGCATTTTCGGGTGAGGATCGCCGAATCCGGTGATGGGCGGTCACAATCGGCGTGCGGCGGGTGGAAAGATGTGCCCCACCGGGGTGCACTGCGATCCCGGGCCGGCGTACGGGGCGCCGGCATCCTCTGGGAAGGGACGTACGTGTCATATCTCTTGCGTGTCCGGCTACCCGATCGTCCCGGTAGCCTCGGCGCGCTCGCCTTGGCTCTCGGTTCTGTCGGAGCGGACATCCTCTCGCTCGATGTCGTGGAACGCGGCACGGACTACGCGATCGACGATCTCGTGGTCGATGTCGATCCGGGCAAACTGCCCGACACCCTCCTGACCGCCGCGGAGTCGCTCGACGGTGTGACGGTCGATTCCATCCGGCCGTACGCGGGCATTCTGGACACCCACCGGGAACTCGAGTTGATCGATCACGTCGCCGCGGCCCGGGACGACCGGCTCCAGGTTCTCGTCGACGGTGCCCCGCGTGTGCTGCGGGTCGGATGGGCGACGGTGCTCGGAATCGGTACACACGGCATCTACCGCATCGCCGGAAGCGCGGGAGCCCCCGAGACGCACCTGGCCGACGTTCCGTGGATGCCTCTGGCGAAATCGACGCTGCTCGACCACGAAGCGGACTGGGTTCCCGGCCTGTGGCGCGACATGAACACGATGCTGGCCGCCGCCCCGCTGGGAGCGCCCGACCGAGTGCTCGTGCTGGGCCGGCCCGGTGGACCGGAGTTCCGTCCGTCGGAGATCGCCCGGATCGGCTATCTCGCGGGCATCATCGGCACCGT
>JADGMW010000281.1_pt1 | contig 26838 bp, 26 predicted proteins | sample 8641801 | NCBI WGS metagenome assembly JADGMW01 (sample SAMN16272018, study PRJNA661076) | feces metagenome | isolation source: fecal sample from diarrhoea affected cattle A | host: Bos taurus | place: South Africa: Lokaleng Village, Mahikeng | collected 2019-09
CCGTCGGCGAAGGTGAACTCGTCGACCTGCGGCTTGATGTTGATCCGCGTGACGTCGGCGGACCGCTCGAGGCCGGCCATGTCGATCTCGTTGTCGAAGTGACCGATGTTGCCGAGGATCGCCTGGTGCTTCATCGCCTTCATGTGCTCGAAGGTGATGATGTCCTTGTTGCCCGTCGAGGTGATGACGATGTCGGCCTGGCCGATGAAGTCTTCGACCGTCACGACGTCGTAGCCGTCCATGAGGGCCTGCAGCGCGTTGATCGGATCGATCTCGGTGATCGACACACGTGCGCCCTGGCCGCGCAGCGCCTCGGCGCAGCCCTTGCCCACGTCGCCGTAACCGCACACCAGAGCGGTCTTGCCGCCGATGAGCACGTCGGTGCCGCGGTTGATGCCGTCGAGCAGCGAGTGCCGGGTGCCGTACTTGTTGTCGAACTTGCTCTTGGTGACCGAGTCGTTGACGTTGATCGCCGGGAACGTCAGTTCGCCGGCGGCCGCGAGCTGGTAGAGGCGCAGCACACCGGTGGTGGTCTCCTCGGTGACGCCCTGCACCGACGCGGCGATCGCCGACCACTTGCCGGCGTCGGCCTCGAGCGAGTTGCGCAGCAACTGCAGGAACACCTTGTACTCGGCGGAATCGTGCTCTTCGTCGACGGGCGGGACCACGCCGGCCTTCTCGAACTGCGCGCCCTTGAGCACGAGCATCGTGGCATCGCCACCGTCGTCGAGAATCATGTTGGCGGGTTCACCGGGCCAGGTGAGCATCTGCTCGGCCGCCCACCAGTACTCCTCGAGGGACTCGCCCTTCCATGCGAACACCGGCACACCCTTGGGTTCTTCGGGCGTGCCGTGCGGGCCCACGACGATCGCGGCCGCAGCGTGGTCCTGGGTGGAGAAGATGTTGCACGAGGCCCATCGGACCTGTGCGCCCAGCGACACGAGGGTCTCGATCAGTACCGCGGTCTGCACGGTCATATGCAGCGAGCCCGAGATCCGTGCGCCCTTCAGCGGCTGCACCTCGGCGTATTCGCGACGCAGCGACATCAGTCCCGGCATCTCGTGTTCGGCCAGGCGGATCTCCTTGCGCCCGAATTCGGCGAGGGACAGATCGGCGACCTTGAAATCGAGACCGTTGATCCGGTCGGCGACGAGCGTGGTGTCAGACACGTGCAAATGCCTCTTCCTGTCGGCAGACAATTCTTCGAACAAAGCAGTTGCAACCAGGCTATACAACCTGCGGCGTCACGGTACGGCCGGTACGAACGGGCGGGTCGCGGTCAGCCGGGCACCGCAGCCTTCTCCACGAAGGGAACGAGCAGGTCGGCGAGGTCGGCGGCGACGTCGTTGCCCGAGACCGGCGGCATGGAGATGAAGCTCAGCGCGACCCGCACGATCGCGCGGGCCAGGATGCCGGCGTCGGTGCCGGACGCCGACACCCAGCTGTGCTCGAAGGTGTCGGCGAGCCGGACCGAGCCCCGCTCGAGGATCGGCGCGACATCGGTGGTGATCAGGCGCAGCAGATCGGGTTTGGCCTCGCCGTGGAGCAGCGACCGCACCAGCGGATCGGCCGCCGACGCCGTGAAGAACGACGTGAATCCTCCGACGAGGGCCGCACGCGCGTCGCCGACGTGCGCGTATACCGAGTCGGCCACGGCGTCGACGAATTCGTCGACCAGGCGCAGCGCGTAGCCCTGGGCAAGCCCCTGCCGCGACGAGAACTCCTTGTACAACGTCTGCCGGCTGATTCCCGCGGCGCGCGCGACGTCGCTCATGGTGACGGCCGACCAGTCGCGCTCGAGGAGCAGGTCCCGCATCGCGTCGAGAATCGTCGAGCGCAGGAGCACCCGGCTCGCCTCGTGGAACAGCACCCGCGCGGACGACGCACCGGCGGTGTCACCCGGCGAGGTGGTCACACCGTTGCCGTTCGGCGACACACCCCTGCCGTCGCTGCCGCCGCTACCCGGTTGCGCACTCGCCATGGCCGTGACGCTCTCACGGCTCCGCGTGCGCGTCAAAGCCGAACGAGATGTCCTGTCGACGGCTGTTCACCGCCGGACGATCTCGATCATCTCGAAGTCGGCCTTGGCCGCACCGCAGTCCGGGCACGACCAGTCGTCGTCGATGTCCTCCCAGCGCGTCCCCGGCTCGATCCCCTCGTCGGGCCAGCCGAGCTTCTCGTCGTACTCGAAGCCGCAGACCAGGCAGCGGAACAGCCGGAATTCGGTGCTCATCGCGCATACTCCTCGAAATCGATCTTCTCCCGGACCCCGCAGTCGGGGCAGCACCAGTCGTCGGGAAGGGCATCCCATGCGGTGCCGGCGGGAAATCCTTCGCGCGGGGCACCGAGCGCTTCGTCGTAGACGAAGTCGCACACCGGGCAGCGGTACGCAGTCATCCGAGGATCAGTTCCCTTCCTGTGCAGCGGCGCCGTAGCGGGCGAGGATCGCTTCGCGCTTGCTCGGCTGGATGTTGACCCGCGTGATGTCACCGTCGTAGTGATCGAGCACCCGGGGGTCCATGACCTTGCGCCACAGCGGCGGAATGTAGGCGAGCCCGATCATCGTGGCGTACCCGGCGGGCAGATTCGGCGACATCTCCATGCTCCGCAGCGTCTGGTAGCGGCGGGTCGGGTTGGCGTGATGGTCGCTGTGCCGCTGCAGGTGGTAGAGGAAGATGTTGGTCACGAGGTGATCGCTGTTCCAGCTGTGGGCGGGACTGCACCGTTCGTACCGGCCGTTGGCGGTGCGCTGCCGGAGCAGACCGTAGTGCTCGAGGTAGTTGACCGCTTCGAGCAGCGCGAAGCCGAAGACCGCCTGGATCACCAGATAGGGCGCGATCCCGATCCCGAAGACTGCGATGAGGCCGCCGAAGAGCACAGCCGAGAGTGCCCACGCGCTGAGCACGTCGTTGCGCAGGCTCCACACGGGCTTGCCGAGCCGCTCGAGGCGGGCCCGCTCGAGCCGCCACGCGGAGCGCACGCTGCCGACGACCGTGCGCGGCAGGAACGCCCAGAAGCTCTCGCCGAAGCGAGCGGATGCCGGGTCCTCCGGTGTCGCGACGCGGACGTGGTGTCCCCTGTTGTGCTCGATGTAGAAGTGGCCGTAGAACGATTGTGCGAGGGCGATCCTGGACAGTCGCCGTTCCAGCTCGACCTTCTTGTGGCCCAGTTCGTGCGCGGTGTTGATACCGATACCGGCGACGACACCGACGGAGAGCGCCAGGCCGATCTTCGACGCGATACCGAGGCCGCCGTCGATGCCGAGCCACGACAGGTTGTCGGCCGACCAGAGGTAGCAGGCGAACACGAGGCTGGCGAACTGGAACGGCAGGTAGATGTACGTGCAGTACCGGTAGTAGCGGTCGTTCTCGAGCGCTTCGACGAGTTCGTCCGGCGGGTTCTCACCGTCGGGCCCGACGAACAGGTCGAGCGTCGGGACCATCACGTAGACGAGCAGCGGCCCGATCCACCACAGCGCCGGGGTCACCGCCTGCCAGCCCAGTGCGTTTCCGGCCCAGATGAGCGCGGTGGCAAGGAAGAGCGCGGTGGGCGGGACGAGGCCGAGCAGCCACAGTTTCTTCTTGCGGTCACGCCATTGCACATCCGGCATGTCCAGCGGGCTCGCCGCCGAGTCCGTACTCATGTCTGTCTCCTCGTCACCCGTGTGGGTCACCCGGCCGGACATCCCGACGTCGTGACACACATCACTGTGATCTGGACTATAGGACGGATCGCGTCCGAGGTCTAGACATTCTTGAGGATTTGTAAACTGCCACACGCGCAGCGGGGCGGCAGAGGAGCCCCGTACAGGGAATGCCCGTCACCGCACGGTGACGGATCGACGGTCGTACCGGAAGAACCGTCAGTCGCGAGACAGTGCCGGGAGTTCACCGAGGCGCGCACGGAACACCTGTGCGCCGTCCGCGCGGCCCCGCACGACCGTCTCCGGGTCGGAATGCGACAGCCACACCGAATCACCCGAGTCCAGGTCCACGGTCGTTCCGGCGCACTCGACGCTCACCGCACCATGGGTGCACAGGAGGATCTGCGGGCCGCCGGGAGCGATCACGACTTCGTCGCCCGGTCCGGGTTCGACGCGAGAGAGCGCGAACTCCGGTGCCGGGGTCCGGTACCGCCACTCGAACGGTCCGATCTGCTCGGCATCGAGAATCGGCACCGCTGCAGAACCGAAATCGAGCACCCGCAGCAGTTCCGGCACGTCCACGTGCTTGGGCGTCAGACCGCCGCGCAGGACGTTGTCCGAGTTCGCCATGATCTCGACGCCCATGCCGTGCAGGTAGGCGTGCAGATTGCCGGCTGCCAGGTAGAGCCCCTCACCGGGCTCGAGGGTGATGCGGTTGAGCAACAGCGACGCCAGGACCCCGGCGTCGCCGGGATAGAACTCGGCGAGTTGCAGCGTGGTCCGTACTTCCTCGACGAACTCCCGCCCGTTCTCCGTTCCCGTGAGGTAGCCGACGCACCCGTCGAGCACACGAGGCAGCAAGGCCAGCAGCGCAGTGGGAGGCAGAGTGATCCACGTGGTGAACAGCGCCCGTAAGCCGTCGGAATCCGGTTGCCCGGCAAGCAGCCCCAGATACGGTTCGAGTTCGGGCACGTGCAGGGCCTCGAGCAGCGCAACGGTGCGATGCGCATCGCGGAATCCGGCGAGCGCCTCGAACCGCGTCAACGCGACCACCAGTTCGGGTTTGTGGCTGGCGTCCTTGTAGTTGCGGATGGGCGAATCGATCGGCAATCCCAGTGCGTCCTCGCGGGCAAAACCCTCGGCCGCCTGCCGCGCACTCGGGTGCGCCTGCAACGACAACGGTTCCTCCGCTGCGAGAAGCTTGAGCAGGAACGGCAGCCGCGTCCCGAATCGCTCGACAGTGTACGGACCGAGATGCCCGTGCGGGTCGGCATCGAGGACCTCGAGCAGCGAAAGCTTCTCGTCGGTGGGAAGAATCACCCGCGCCGGGTCCGCGGGATGCGCCCCGAGCCACAGTTCGGCTTCCGGGTGATCGGACGGCACCTTGCGGCCGCACAACGTCGCGATCGCGGTGCGCGAGCCCCATGCGTACGACCGCACCGCCCCCTCGAGTGAGTGCACTATCGTCCCCCGGCCAGTCTCAGATAGGCCGCCGCCATGTCGATTCGCACCATCAATACCGCAATCTGCTCGAGCACGGGAGGGACCGTGTCGGATTCGAATTCCCCTACCACCGATACCAGCTCGGCGTCGGGTAGCGCAGCACCGCGGCGCTGCGCCGCGAGCCGGTCGGAATCCGTACTGAACACGAAGACGCGTGCCGGCGCGAGCGGGGCCGGACCGTCCAGTTCTTCGTCGTGGAACAAGGGGTCGTATCGCTCACCGGCGGCCGTGAGGACCTCGATCAGTCGCTCACGAGCGGCCAGCACATCGGGCAGCGCCGCAGCGGACGCGACGACACCCGCACCCTGGAGCAGCGACTCCGACGCGTGTCGTGCCAGCGCGACAGTCACCGGACGGTCCCCCGCGACGATGACCCGCCGCGACTGCATGCGTACCGCGAGGGATTTCGCCGGATTGTGGAACACCTCGTTCGAGGGGTGATCGCGGAGCGCCTCCTGATCGACCGCGTCCGCGAGCCGGGCGAGGTCCACCCGGAGGGCGTCCCCCCGCAGCACGTCGCGCATGACCGCGAGGACGGCGTAGAACACGGCGACGTGCCGTGCCAGCGCATACCGAGCCGGCACCTGCACGCGCGGAGCCAGGAGCACCGCCCGTCCGGCTGCGACAGCCCGCACGGGACCTTCGTCGGGGGCGTCGACGATCACTTCGGCGCTGCGCCTCAGGGCCGCATCGATCGATCGTGCGAGTTGCGGATCGCCGGGATCGTTTCCGGCCACCACCACGACGTCCAGCGCACCCACCCACGGCGGTGTCTCCGGGGCGTACACCAACGGGGCAGCGGCGTGCTCGGCGAACAACGACACGACCAGTTCGGCGGCGCGGCTCGACCGTGCGTCGGTGCCGACGAAGACCACGCTGCGCGGCCGCACATCGGCGAGGCCGTCCAGAAGCCGTTCGTCGACGGCGGTGGCGACCGCACGGATCTGCGCTCCGCCGAGAGCGGCGCTGCGCAGGACGCCGTCGACGTCTGCTGCGATCACTCCGTCCACGTCGTCGAAGTCGAACAGCGGCAAGGGTGCCGTCACGACCGCGTCACCTTCCTTCCGCCCGCCCTGGGGCCCCCACCCCGACGCCGAGCACCTCGATTATTCCCCGCGCGACTACCTACGTCACGCACGCACAACAGCAAGAATCTCCTCGACCAGGGCATCGACCTCGTCCTGGGTCCGCGCCTCCACGTTGAGCCTGAGCAGCGGTTCGGTATTCGAGGCGCGCAGATTGAACCACGCATGATCCGGAAGGTCCACGGTGACGCCGTCGAGGCGGTCGACGGACGTGGCGCGGTCGGAGAACGCGGCGATGACGGCCTCGGTGCGGTCGGCCGCATCGGCGACCGTGGAATTGATCTCGCCCGATGCCGCGTACCGGTCGTAGGACGACATGAGGTCGGACAGCGTGCCGTCGTGCGCTGCCAGAGCCGCGAGGACGTGCAGCGCTGCGAGCATGCCGGAGTCGGCGCCCCAGAAGTCGCGGAAGTAGTAGTGCGCGGAGTGCTCGCCGCCGAACACCGCGTCGGTCTCGGCCATCTGCTGCTTGATGAACGAGTGCCCCACCCGGGTGCGTAGCGGAACGCCGCCCTGCTCCAGGACGAGTTCGGGCACGACGCGGGAGGTGATCAGGTTGTGGATGATCGTCGCTCCCGGCTCCTTCGCGAGTTCCCGGTCTGCGACGAGGGCGGTGACCGCCGACGGGGTGACGGGTTCGCCGCGCTCGTCGACGACGAAGCACCGGTCCGCGTCGCCGTCGAAGGCAAGGCCCACGTCGGCGCCGGACTCCACGACGAGCCGCTGCAGGTCCACGAGATTGGCGGGATCGAGGGGGTTGGCCTCGTGGTTGGGGAACGTGCCGTCGAGTTCGAAGTACAGCGGCACCAGATCGATGGGCAGCGGACCGAAGACCGCGGGCACCGTGTGCCCGCCCATTCCGTTGCCCGCGTCGGCCGCAACCTTGAGCGGCCGCATCTGCGACAGATCCACCAGCCCGCGGAGGAACGACGCGTAGTCGGCGAGCACGTCGCGCTCGCTCACGACACCGGGCGTTCCGTCGTACTCGGGGACGCCGTCGACGAGTTCGGCGGAGATGATCGCGAGTCCCGTCTCCTGCCCGACCGGCTTCGCGCCCGCGCGGCACAGCTTGATGCCGTTGTAGGCCGCCGGATTGTGGCTCGCGGTGAACATCGCACCGGGCGCGTCGAGCAACCCGGATGCGAAATACAACTGGTCGGTGGAGGCCAGCCCGATCAGCACGACGTCGAGGCCCTGCGCGGTGACCCCGTCGGCGAATGCCTGCGACAGCTTCGGCGACGACTCACGCATGTCGTGCCCGACGACCACACGGTCGGAGGCGCCTTCACTCCGGATCAGACGCGCGAACGAGGCTCCGACCTCGCGGACGAAGTCCTCGTCGATCTGCTCCCCCACGACACCTCGGACGTCGTACGCCTTGATCACGGCTGACACCGACTCGGCAGATCTCGCCACTTGTTCCGCTCCTGCTACTCGACTCGAGCCGCGCCATCCTTCGTGACACGGCCCGTGGTCAGCCTAGTGCGAAGCCGTCAGGACGTGGGGTCGGGAAGGACCCGCAGATGACCGCGGCGTCCTGTACGCCCCGCGGGAGCGACTGCGACGCGCGGCGAACTCTCCGGTTGCGCAGCGTCGGTTTCACCACGGACACGCTCACCGAGTCCGGCTTCCCGCACGGCCTCGGCCAGCGCTGTCAGGTCGTCCTCGTCCGGCGTACCCGACGAGAAAGCACCCTCGTACCGCACCAGTTCCCACCCCTTGGGGGCGGTGATTCGCGAACCGTGCGTTTCGCACAGGTCCCACGAGTGAGGTTCGGCAACGGTGGCCAGTGGACCGACGACAGCGGTGGAATCCGAGTACACGTAGGTCAGCGTCGCAACAGCTGGGTTCTTGCACCCAGGCCGGCAGCATCGACGCAGTGTTCTCACGGGAGGGAGCGTAGCGCGCCGGAGCCCCCGGGACTATTCGGACACACCGTTTCGAGCCCACGGATTTTTCGTGTCGTAGTGTCCACTACATGGCCCGTGCACGTCGTTCCCGCCCGCTCTCGTCCCGATCCGTGACGCGGCGCGGCCGGGGAATTCGGGGGCCGGTGTTTCCGCACGAACTCCCCGTGTGGAAGTCGAGAGCCGAGAAGTTCGACCTTCTGGTGCTGACGGCGTTCGCCCCCATCGACTCGCGCTGGCACGCGCGCCTCACCAAACTCGACATCGCAGTCGACGAAGTGCCCAAGATCCGTGCTCGCGATCCCGATACGGTCAACTGGCCGGACGAGGTGGTTGCGGACGGACCGGTCCCGCTGTCGCGTCTCGTGCCCGCCGGCATCGATCGCCGAGGTGCCGCCACCCGCGCTCGCATCGTGCTCTTCCGCCGGCCGCTCGAACTCCGCGCGAAAGACCCGGAGGATCTTGCCGATCTGGTCCACGACGTGCTGGTGCACCAGGTCGCCACCTATCTCGGCATCGAACCGGAGGTCGTCGACCCCGGACTCGGAGGATTCGACGAGGAGGAGTGACCTCGGTTCCACCCCGTCGGCGCCGACGAACACGACGGCGACTCGGGAAGACCGACGCAGACAGACGAAAGCCGGGTTGCTCGACCCCCGTCGATCAACCCGGCCTTCGCCACGCGGCTTCCCTGGAATACCGGACCCGGGCCCGAACTCCCCGTACCGGACCCTGCGTCCCGTCAGATGATGCCGCGCTTGAGGCGCCGCCGTTCCCTTTCCGACAGTCCACCCCAGATACCGAACCGCTCGTCGTGAGCGAGGGCGTACTCGAGGCATTCGCCCCGAACTTCACACCCCAGGCAGATGCGCTTGGCCTCCCGTGTGGAACCACCCTTCTCGGGGAAGAATGCTTCCGGGTCGGTCTGCGCACAGAGTGCGCGCTCCTGCCACTGTTCGTCGCCCTCCATGAGGTCGTCGAATCCCGAAACGAGATTCAGGATCGGTGCCCCACTATCCGGCTCGTCACAGACACTCTCGACTGCAGTTCCGATCCGAACGATCTCGAATCCCTCGCGCTCGTCGGCCATAGGTCGCCTCCTCAACTGCAGCGCCGATCTTTGGACCGGGGATCTCCCCCGCGGCCACCCCTCGAACCTTCGTTCGAAAGCGGGTCCCCGCAATCGATCTCGATCCGAAAACTCGGAATGACACGTATGTGATTAGACACGTCGGGCGTGTCGCGGTCAAGCTGTGGGATAACCGTCGCTTACTATCGACGACTTTGCCACTTCCGGTTTCGGACGTCGCTGAACCGGGTACGGCGCGCACCGCCTAGGCTTGCCCCGTGAATGTGACTGTATTGGTCGGGGGTGTCGGTGGGGCGCGTTTTCTCACAGGTCTGCGCCAACTTCTCGGCATCTCGCCCGGCGCCGACACGAATCCGGACGCACCCCACCGGATCACCGCCATCGTCAACGTCGGTGACGACGTGTGGATGCACGGGCTGAGGATCTGCCCCGATCTCGATACCTGCATGTACACCCTCGGCGGCGGAATCGACGAGGAGCGCGGCTGGGGCCGTGTGGACGAAACCTGGAACGCGAAGGAAGAACTCGCCGCGTACGGTGCCGTTCCCGACTGGTTCGGTCTCGGCGACCGCGACATCGCGACCCACCTGATCCGCACCCAGATGCTGCGCACCGGGTACCCGCTCTCGGCGGTCACCGAGGCGCTGTGCGCCCGGTGGAAGCCCGGCGTCACACTTCTGCCGGTGTCCGACGACCGCAGCGAAACCCACGTGGTCATCACCGATCCCGCCGACGGCCTCCAGCGCGCGATCCACTTCGAAGAGTGGTGGGTCCGCCACCGCGCTCAGGTCCCGACGCACAGTTTCGCGCATATCGGCGCCGACGAGGCGAAGCCCGCCCCCGGAGTCCTCGACGCCCTCGAGAACGCCGACGCGGTCGTGCTGGCACCGTCCAACCCCGTGGTGAGCATCGGTGCGATCCTCGCGATCCCGGGTGTGCGCGGCGCGCTGCGCACGACGAACGCGAAAGTCGTCGGCCTCTCCCCCGTCGTCGGCGGCAAACCGCTGCGCGGCATGGCCGACGCGTGCCTCGACGTCATCGGCGTCGACACCACGGCCGAAGCGGTCGGCCGCTACTACGGCGGCCGCAACGGTACGGGCATCCTCGACGGCTGGCTCGTGCACGACACCGACAGCGCCGACGTTCCGGGCGTGGAGGTCCGCTCCGTCCCCCTGCTCATGACCGACCCCGACGCGACCGCCGATATGGCCCGCGCCGCTCTGGAACTCGCTGGAGTAACCCTGTGATGTCCCCCGACGCCGCGCCCCACGCCTCGGTGCGTGACCATGCCCCCGGCGGGCCCCTCGAAATCCTGCCCGTGCCCGGGCTTCCCGAATTCCGCCCCGGCGACGACCTCGCCGCCGCGATCGCCGCCGCGGCACCCTGGCTGACGACCGGCGACGTCGTCGTCGTCACGAGCAAGGTGATCTCCAAGGTCGAAGGCCGGATCGTCTCCGCGCCCACCGATCCCGACGCCCGCGATGCCCTGCGGCGCCGCTTGGTCGACCAGGAGGCAGTACGTGTGCTCGCCCGCAAGGGCCGAACCCTCATCACCGAGAACCGGCTGGGCATCGTGCAGGCCGCGTCGGGGATCGACGGCTCCAACGTCGACGGCGCCGAACTCGCGCTCCTGCCCGAAGATCCCGACGCGAGCGCGGCCGCGCTGCGCGACCGTCTCTCCGCATTGCTCGGCGTCACCGTCGCGGTCGTGGTCACCGACACCATGGGCCGCGCCTGGCGCAACGGCCAGACCGACGCCGCGATCGGTTCCGCCGGTCTGCCGGTACTGCACGAATACGCCGGCTCGCGCGACGCCCAGGGCAACGAACTGCTCGTGACGGCGGTGGCCGTCGCCGACGAGATCGCCGCGGCAGGCGATCTCGTCAAGGGCAAGCTCGGCGGCGTGCCCGTCGCGGTGGTCCGCGGACTCGATCTGCCCGACGACGGTTCCGACGCACGCGCACTCATCCGCAGCGGCGACGAGGACCTGTTCTGGCTCGGCACCGCCGAAGCCCTCGAACGCGGACGCCGCGAAGCACTGCTGTTGCGTCGCTCGGTGCGCGAATTCGCCTCGGAACCGGTCGATCCCGAGGATCTTCGCGAAGCCGTCGCGGACGCGCTCACCGCACCCGCGCCTCACCACACTCGCCCGGTGCGATTCGTCTGGGTGCGCACCGAGCAGGTCCGGCGACGCCTGCTCGACAGCATGCGTGAGCAGTGGGCCGCCGACCTCGAACGCGACGGTCTCGATCCGGTCGCGATCGAGCGCCGGCTCTCTCGCGGCTCGATCCTCTACGACGCCCCCGAAATCGTCGTTCCCTTCTGGGTTCCGGACGGCGCCCACCACTATCCCGACGCGGAACGCACCGCCGCCGAGGCGACGATGTTCACCGTCGCTGCGGGCGCCGCGGTGCAGGGCCTTCTCGTCGCCCTCGCGACCCGCGGGCTCGGCAGTTGCTGGATCGGTTCGACGATCTTCGCGCCCCAGGTCGTCCGCGACGAACTCGGGCTGCCGGCCGATTGGTCACCGCTCGGGGCTGTCGCCGTGGGATATCCCCTCGACGACCCGTCGCCCCGGGAGCCCGCCGATCCCGGACCCGCCTTCGTGGAGCTGTAGCGATGTCGTCACGTTCCCTGCACCGGTCCGCGGTCGATCGCCTCACCGCGTGGCATCCCGACTCCGCCGACGCGGATTCGTTGCGGCACACGATGCTCGCGTTTCTCGACTCCGCACCGGACGGATGCCTGCGCGCGCACGTGCCCGGGCACATCACCGCGTCGTCGCTGGTACTCGACGCCGACCACCGGAACGTGCTCCTCACACTGCATCCGCGGGTGGGCCGGTGGATCCAGCTCGGGGGGCACTGCGAGGAGTCCGACGAGACCGTGGTCGACGCAGCGCTGCGGGAAGCCACCGAGGAATCCGGGATCGCAGGTCTGACGATCGACCCCGAACTGCTCTCGGCGCACACGCATCCGATCACGTGCTCGCTCGGCGTTCCCACCCGCCACCTGGACCTGCGGTTCCTGGTGACGGCACCCGCCGGCGCCGAACCGGTACGCAGCCACGAGTCGACCGATCTGCGGTGGTGGCCCGTCGACGCACTTCCGCCCGGCGCCGAGCGCGACACGATCGACCACCTCGTGCGGCTCGCGTCCGCGCGACGCTGACGAGCTCGCGGGTCAGACCCCGATCGGGGTGAGCGACGGGTACTTCGGCGTCACTCCGTCACCGGAGGAGAGTCCGCGCAGCCGGCGCCCCACCCAGGGGAACAGGAATTCTCGCATCCACCGGCGATCGTCGGCGCGCTGCGCCGTCGGCGTCAGAGGCACCGGCGCGTCGAGCCGGACGAGCGGCAGGCTGTGGGAGACGCCGAGGATATCGAGTACCCGGAGCGCCATGTTGTGATGGCCCGCCGGCGACAGATGCAACCGGTCGGGGTCCCACATCCGGAGATCGCGGTATTCGGAGAAGCGCCAGAAGTCGACGATGGTCGCGTCGTGCCGGTCGGCGATCTCCCGGATCAATTCGTTGTACACGGCCCAGCGTCCGCGCAGCGCGCCGAACACCGGCGCCCAGCTGCCGTCGTACGCGGTCCACATCAGCACCCGGGCGCCGGTGGCGGCCAGTCGGCCGATCGCTTCGTCGTAATCGGCGGCGAGATCGTCGAAGTGGACCTTGGGCCGCATCAGATTGTTGCCACCGGCGTAGATGGTGACCAGATCGGGCTTCATCGCCACCGCGGTGTCGACCTGCTCGTCGATGATCGGACGCAGCAACCGCCCCCGGATCGCGAGATTGGCGTAGGCGAAGTCGTCGCTCGCGAGCGCAAGCTGCTCCGCAACGAGATCGGCCCAGCCGCGTAACCCGTTGGGCCGGGACGGATCCGGGTCGCCTACACCCTCGGTGAACGAATCACCCAATGCCACATAACGTTCGAATCCCACTGAAACCTCTCACACATCCGTGCTGAACCGGATGCCCCCGTCCGGGAGCTGCACCCCCGGCCACACCCGCGCACCGCGCAACAATTCACACCGGGCTCCGATGTCGGCGCCGTCGCCGATCACGCCGTCCCGGATCAACGCCCGTGGACCCACGCGCACACCGAATCCGATGATGGTCCGCTCGATCACCGCCCCGGCCTCGATCCGGGCGCCGTCGAAGATCACCGCACCGTCGAGGCGCGCGCCGGCACCGATCTCCGCTCCGCGCCCCACGACCGTGCCGCCGATCAGCAGCGCGCCCGGACCGACCGAGGCACTCGGGTGCACCAGCGACTCGCCGCGGGGCCCGTCCAGCGCGGGCGACGGCGCAATTCCGCGGACCAGGTCGGCGGAACCGCGCACGAAGTCCTCCGGCGTCCCCATGTCGCGCCAGTAGGCGGCATCGACGTGGCCGTAGACGCGTTTGCCCTCGGTGAGCAAGGTCGGGAAGACCTCCCGCTCGACCGACACCGGCCGGCCCTCCGGGATCTGTTCGATGATCTCCCGGCGAAAGACGTAGCAGCCCGCGTTGATCTGGTCGGTCGGCGGATCCTGTGTCTTCTCGAGGAACGCCGTCACCCGTCCGTCGGCGTCTGTCGGCACGCACCCGAAGGCACGCGGATCGCCGACGCGCACCAGATGCATCGTCACGTCCGCTTCGTTGCGCACGTGGGTGTCGAGCACAGCGCCGAGATCGGTGCCTCCGAGCACGTCGCCGTTGAACACCATCACGTGGTCGCCGCGCAGCTTGGGCAGCACGTTGCGGATACCGCCGCCGGTACCGAGAGGCTCGGTTTCGGTCACGTACTCGATCTCGAGGCCGAAGTCCGAGCCGTCGGCGAAGTGCTCCTCGAAGACCTCTGCCTTGAACGACGTGCCGAGCACCACGTGCTTGATCCCCGCCTCGCGGATCCGTGCAAGAAGGTGGACCAGGAACGGCACCCCGGCGGTCGGCAGCATGGGCTTCGGTGCCGACAACGTCAGCGGTCGCAGCCGCGTGCCCTTGCCGCCCACCAGGATCACCGCATCGGTATGCGATGCTGCAGCACTGGTCATGGTCTCCCCTGTTTCGTGTCGTTGCCGGATTGAACGTCCGGCTCGGCGCTTGCCCTGGCGCGCTCACGCACCGCGGCCGCGACCGCAAGCTTCGATCGCACGAGCAGTCCGCCCCGCAGTGCCCATCTCAGCGGCGCCTGCCACCTGTGCGGATGACGGTCGGCCTGGAACCGGTACGCGCTCTCGTGGTGTGCGGGAAGCATGAGTTCGGGATGTCGCCCGGCGGCGTGGCCCTTGGCGTGGGTCACGTGCGCGGACGGAACGAACACGTTGAGCCACCCGGCGCGGCCCAGCCGGTCGCCCAGGTCGACGTCTTCCATGTACATGAAGTAGCGCGAGTCGAATCCGCCGATGGCGTCGAATGCGGATCGGCGCAGCAGCAGGCACGATCCGGACAGCCAGCCGACGGACCGTTCGCTGATCTCCTCGTTCTCCTGGCGGTACCGCTGGGTCCACGGATTCGCGGGCCACACCGTTCCGAGGAGCGCGTGCCCGGCACCGGATGCGAGGGTCGGGACCGAACGAGCGGACGGGTAGATGCTTCCGTCGGGCTCGTGGATCAGCGGGCCGAGCGAGCCGGCTCGCGGCCACCGGCCGGCCGCCTCGATCAGCGCGTCGAGCGACCCCGGTTCCCATCGCACGTCCGGGTTGGCGACCACCACGAACTCGACCGACGACTCGATCTCGGCAACGGCACGGTTGACCGCGCCGCCGTAACCGATGTTGCCGCCGGTGCGCAGGAGCTCCACGTTCGGATGCGCGACCGCAGCTGCCTCCGGCGTACCGTCGGTCGACCCGTTGTCGGCCATGATCACCCGCGTCGGGCGCTCGGTCGCTCCGGCGAGCGAAGTCAGAAAGTTCTCGAGGTGCTCGCCGGGCGAGTACGTCACCGTCACCACGGCCAGCGTCGAATCCACGCGGGCAACCATAGCGACCCTCTCGGTGTGCGGTGAAACACAGGCTGCGCACTCGCAGGTCATCTGCGCGTGTCCACCGATCCGATGGCCGCGTGCAGCGCGTCTCGCCACGGTCGCAAGGGCGTGAGACCGGCACGTGCCCACCCCCCGCCGTCGAGCACCGAATACGCCGGGCGCGGGGCGGGCCGCACGAACTCGTCGCTCCCGCACGGCTGCACCCGTACCGGATCTGCGCCGACCTCCGCGAACACGGCTTGCGCGAGGTCGAACCAGGTGGCGTCGCCGCCGTTGGTGGCATGCAGCACGCCGCCGGGCAGATCCGTCCGAGCGGCGAGCTCGAGCAGTCCGTCGGCGAGGTCGTGCGAATAGGTCGGCGATCCACGCTGGTCGTCGACGACCCGCACGGTGTCCCGCTCACGCTCGAGCCGCCGCATGGTGGCCACGAAATCCGTGCCGTCTCCCGTGTACACCCATGCGGTGCGCACGACATGCGCCGACGGCAACGTGCCCAGCACCGCGCGCTCGCCGGCTAGTTTCGTCCGTCCGTACGCGGTGCGCGGGCCGGTCGCGGCGTCCGTGCGGTACGGCTCGGTCGCGTCGCCCGCGAACACGTAATCGGTGGAAACGTGGATCAGGTGGGCACCTTTGTCCGCACAGGTCGCGGCGAGCACCCCGGGCCCCGTTCCGTTGACGGCTGCCGCGCGGGCCTCGTCGCTTTCCGCTGCGTCGACCGCGGTGTACGCGGCGCAATTGATCACCACCGCACCCGGCTCGATCGTCGCGGCGGTGGCTACCGGATCGGTGATGTCCATCTCTGTGGAACCGACGCCTCGAACGGGTATCCCGGATGCGGCAGCCCGGGCGAGGAGCGCACGGCCCAGCTGTCCGTGGGAACCGGTGACGAGGAGGGTGGACACGCTGTGAAGTCTGGCACGCCGGAGTGGTGCGTGCCCCTGGAGCACCCGCCCCAGTAGCCTTCAGGGGAAGTCCGGACACCCGACATCAGCCTGCCCAGCAGTGCTCGACACGACAGCAGTGCGCGATACAACAGCAGTGCTCGACACGACAGAAGCGATCCACCCGACAGGAGGACCAGGTGCCGCCAGAGCCGCCCCGCCGCCGTACCGGCGGGCGACGCCCGACGGGCGGCCGCCGCTCTCGCGCGGGAGGAACACCGATCGCCGACGGTCCCGGGTCGGCCGCCGCCACGGGCAGACGACCGCGCCGGCCCCGCCGGAGCGACGATCCCGGTCGCCCCGCGGTCGCCGCGGCACCCCGCGTCTTCACCGGACGGCCCTTGCAGATGATCGCGGCGGTCGCCGCGGCTCTCGCACTCGTGGTCACCGGCATCGCCTGGCAGCGCATCGACTCGCTGCGGTCGTCGCTCGCATCGATCGGCGGTCTCGGCCTCGGCGGCGGGGAGGACGGTGCGGTCGACATTCTGCTGGTCGGCACCGACAGCCGCACCGATGCGCACGGCAACCCGCTGTCGCAGCGCGAACTCGACGCGTTGCGCGCCGGCGAAGAGGTCGCCAACAACACCGACACCATCATCATGATCCGGGTGCCGAACGACGGGCGTTCCGCGACCGCGCTGTCCATCCCGCGCGACACCTACGTCGATGTTCCCGGCATCGGCATGTCGAAGATCAACGCCGCCTACGGCGCAACGAAGGAAACGACACGGCTGGAACTGGTGGAGTCCGGCTCCGACGCCGCCGAGGCAGAGACCGAGTCGACGAAGGCGGGCCGGGAAGCGCTCATCGAGTCCGTGGGCGACCTGACCGGCGTCACCGTCGACCATTACGCCGAAGTCGGCTTGCTGGGCTTCGTGCTGTTGACCGACGCGGTGGGCGGTGTGGAGGTGTGCCTCAACGCTCCCGTCGACGAGCCTCTCTCCGGCGCACGGTTCGATGCCGGACAACAGACGCTCGAAGGCCCCGACGCGCTCAGCTTCGTGCGGCAACGACACGGTCTGCCCCGCGGGGATCTCGATCGGATCGTTCGCCAGCAGGTGTTCATGGCGTCGCTCGCGCAGAAGGTGCTCAGCGCCAAGACCCTGAGCAACCCGTCGAAGGTGAATCAGCTGACGGCAGCGGTGCAGCGGTCGGTCGTGCTCGACTCCGATTGGGACATCATGGATCTGGCGACCCAATTGCAAGGCCTCGCCGGAGGCGACGTGACGTTCTCGACGATCCCCGTGGAGGACATCAACGCGATGACCGACTACGGCGAATCCGTGGTGCAGGTCGACCCCGACGAGGTACGAGACTTCGTGGCGGGTCTGGTCGGACGCACCTCCGACGATCGGGCGCCCGACGACGACAGGACCACGTCCGCCACACCGGCACCGGACATCGAGCCGTCGACAGTGACCGTCGACGTCACGAACGCCGGCGACGTGGCCGGCCTCGCGTCGGTGGTCTCGGCCGAACTCTCGTCCGAGGGGTACGTCGAGGGCGAGGTGGGCAACTACACCGGCTCGGCGGTCTCGTCGTCGACCGTGTACGGCGCCGACGAGGAGTCCGACGAGACGCGCGCGGTGGCCGCTGCGCTCGGAGGGCTCGACACGGCGACGGATCCGACGCTGCCCGAGGGAACGGTGCGAGTGGTGCTCGCCGGTGACTACAGCGGTCCCGGCACCTCGACCTTCGCCGGTTCGGAGTCGACCACCACCTCGAGTTCGTCCGGCCTGACCCCCGCGGACGGCACCGCCACACCTGCCCCGGCCGCGCCTCCGATCGACGCAGGGTCGGAGGGCCCGCGCTGCGTCAACTGACCGCACCGCCGGCCCCGCACCGCCCGCGATCGACACGCGAACCAACCACCGCCCGACGAACGAGGTAGATGTGACCACACTGACCGACACCCTGCTCGAACCGATCCTCACCACCGATCCGGCGGGTCCGCGGATCACCTGGTACGACGACGCGACCGGAGCCCGGATCGAACTGTCGGCGGTCACGCTGGCCAACTGGGCGGCGAAGACGGCGAACCTTCTGCGTGACGAGTTCGGTGTGCTGCCCGGCGCGCAGGTGGCGGTCCTGCTTCCGGCGCACTGGCAGACTGCCGCTGTGCTTCTCGGCACGTGGTGGGCGGGCGCCGAAGTCGTCCTCGAGCCTTCCGACGACGTGGAAGTGGCTCTCGTGACGCCCGATCGTCTCGCCGACGTCGAACAGGTTCCGGAGGTGGCCGCGCTCTCGCTGGACGCCTTCGGTGCGCCCGTCGCGGATCTGCCGCCCGGTGTCACCGACTACGCGACGAACGTCCGGGTGCACGGCGACCAGTTCCGCTCGGCGGGCGACGGTGGCTCGGTGCTCGACGGGCGCTCCGCCGGCGACGTACTCGCCGCCGCGCGCGACGCCGCACAGAGCGCGGGGATCACCGCCGCGGACCGGGTGCTCTCGTCACGGACCTGGGAGACGCCCGACGCGCTGATCGGCGGCCTGCTCGCCGTGCTGACGGCAGGCGCGTCGCTCGTGCAGGTCTCCCGTCCCGACCCGGCCGCCGAGGAACGGCGCGTCGTGAGCGAGAAGGTCACCGTGCGCCTGGACGGGTGATCTTCCGGTAGCCGCCGTCCTCCAGCCCTGCTTCGATCTCGAACCGGTTGCGAGAACCTGGATTTCGGATCTCTTCCCACCAATACCGCACGGCGAACCCGAGACCGTATCGTGCCCACTGATCGGCGTGGACGGCCTCGTGACGCAGCAACCGCCGGGTCGGCTGGGCGCGGGTGAGAAACGCGCCGCCGACTGTCGTCCCTCCGCGCGCGAAGCCGCCCCGCATACCGGCGCACACGTAGATGCCGCACTCGTCGTCGAAGGTCACCGCGGCGCCCCACAACCTGGCCCAGAGCAATGCAGCCACGGTGGCGACACGCGCGGACGGCACACCGCGCGATGCGCGGACCGCTCGGCTCGGAACCCTGCGTTCGGGGGGCACGGTTCCGAGCCTAGCGATCCGGCGCCGCCGTCACGGACGACGGCGGCGCCGCGCAGAGACCGTCAGCCGGTCAGCGCCGCCACGGGGCTGGTCCGGCCCGCGCGGTACGCCGGGATCAGTGAGGCCACCACACCCGCGACACTTCCCGCCACGACGATTGCGACGAGCTGCGCCCACGGGACGGCGCCCGGCGTGACGTAGCCGGCGCCGATCACGGACGCGGTCCCGGCCGTGCCGAGCAGCAGGCCCAGAGCGACCCCGAGCACCGACGCGACGCCGGCGATGATCACGCCTTCCCGGACCAGCAGACTGCGCACCCCGGACCGGGACAGGCCCAGCGCGCGCAGCATCCCGGTCTCGCGACGCCGTTCGATCACGGACAGAGCCATCGTGTTTCCGACGCCGATCAGTGCGATGAGAATCGCGATCGACAGCAGACCCCCCACGACCAGCAACATCGTGTCGAGCACCTTCTCGAGCATCTGGCGGTTCGCCACCGCGCCCACCACCTCGCTGCCGGGTGAGATGTCGGCCGCCACCCGCGCGATGTCGTCCGAGACCGCGACGAGCCGGTCGTCGGTCAGACCGTCGTCCAGCCGCAACCAGACGGTGTCGGCAGTCTCGGAATCGATGGCCTGCAGGTCGGCGAGCGCGATCAGGTCGGGCGCACCGGGGCCCGCCGTCACGACCGTGAGTTCGCGCGACCCGGTGTCGCCACGCACGGTGATCGCCTCGCCCTCACGGACTCCCAGCGTCTCGGCCAGCGCCGGTTCGAGGGCGATCGTTCCCGGCTGCGGCAACCGAACGTCGTCCCGCAGTGTCTGTGCGGCAGAGTCCGGATCCACCCCGGTGACGAAGAATTCGGTCTCCCCGACCCCGACGGTCGTATTCGCGACCGCGGTTCCCGCGCGGAGACCGTCGAGTGCGGTGAACCGGTCCACGGCACCGTCGGATGCGTCCGGAACCGACATCACCGCGACGTCGACGGGAAAGTTCTCGTCGATCAAGGCGGGTGCGCCGGCCTTGAGCGTGCCGATGCCCACCACGATCGTGGAGGTCAGGGTGACACCGATGAACAGCGCGGTCGCGGTCGACGCGGTACGACGGGGATTGCGGCGGGCATTGCCGGCGGCGAGCGCGGCCACGGGGCCACCGAACCGGGCCAGCGCTTGTCCTACCGCCCCCACCAGGGCCGGCACGATCCGGCGGGAGGCCAAGATGACGCCGACGAACAGCATCAGCCCACCGGGGCACGCCATCAGGACGTTGCCCACCGCCGCTCCGATCCCGAGCAGTGCCGCACCGCCGGCAATCGCCAGCAGTGCGCACACCCTGCGCACCCACGTGTCCCGCACCGGTTCCGGCTGGGTCTCGAGCGGATGCATCGCAGCCAGTGCGGACACGCGTGTCGCAGCCCTGGCCGGGCCGTTCGCGGCGATCACGGTGACCACGGTGCCCAAGAGCAGGCCGAGGCCGATCGCGCCGGGGGTCACCGCGATCGAGGTGAGCGGGATCGGCACGTCCGCGGCGCGGGCGACCGCGACGACCGCGGCAGCGAGACCACATCCGGCGAGCACGCCGAAGACCGCCGAAACGAAGCCGACGATCACGGATTCGGCACGTACGCTGCGTCGCACCTGCGCGGATGTGACGCCCACACAGCGCATGAGCGCGAACTCGCGCGTCCGGGCCGCGAGCAGGACCGCGAAGGTGTTGGAGATGACCAATCCGGCGACCACGACCGCGATGGCAGCGAAACACAGCAGCACGTTGCGGAGTACCCCGATGTCGCCGACATAGCTTCCCGCTACCGCGGTCGCCCGGTCGGCACCTGTGGTGACCTGCGCGCCGGGAACTGCGGCGGCGAGTGCGTCGGTGAGCGCGGACCCGCCCCGGCCCGCGACCCTGATCTCCCACTCGGTGTACTCCCCCGCCCAGGCCCGGACCTGCGCGACGTCGCCGAACACGAGGCGCGAATCCAGCGCGAGGGGTGACCCCGCAAGGTCGACCGTACCGACCACCGTGACGTCGCCGGCCGCAGGTTTCCCGTCGATATCGGTGATCGCCAGGGAATCACCGATCGCGTGGCGCGACGACGAGCCCACCGTCACCTCGCCGGGGCCGGACGGCCAGCGCCCGTCGGCGAGTCGCTGCCACCGCAACGACACGTCGCCCGACACCGTCGATGCGGTGCTGTAACCATCGGTTCCGGCGACCTTTATCGGGCCCGTCACATCGAGGGCGGAGGCTTCCACGCCCGGCACAGCCGAGATCGCGGTGAGAACCCCGTCGGGGTCGAGGTCGGAGTCGGACTCGGTGATGACGGCGGCGGCACCGTCGTACTGCGCCGCTGTCGACGTGGTGATCGCGGAGTCGACGGTGCTGCCGAGAACGAGCGTCGCGACGACGAAGGCGACCGCGACGACCACTGCGAGTGCCGACGCGACGTATCGGCCGCGGTGTGCCCGTGCCTGAGCGAGAACGAGATGTCTCATCCGACCGACACCGGGCCCGCGCTCAGATCGCGCATCGTTTCGAGCACGGAATCTGCTGTGGGCTCATGGATTTCGCCGGCGAGCCGGCCGTCCGACAGCAGGACGACCCGGTCGGAATACGATGCGGCGACCGGGTCGTGCGTGACCATGACGACGGTCTGACCGGTTTCGCGCACGCTGGACCGCAGGAGCGAGAGCACCTCGGCGCCGGAGTGCGAGTCGAGGTTGCCGGTGGGTTCGTCGGCGAAGATGACGTCCGGTCGCGCCAGCAGTGCGCGCGCGACCGCGACCCGCTGCTGTTGCCCACCCGACATCTCGTGCGGGAAGTGGTCCAGGCGCTCGGTGAGACCGAGTCGGCCGATCACTTCGTCGAACCACTCGGGGGCCGGACGCGTTCCGGCCAAACGCATCGGCAGCAGCACGTTGTCGCGGGCGGTGAGCACCGGCAGCAGATTGAAGGCCTGGAACACGAACCCGATGCGGTCGCGTCGTAATCCGGTCAGGACCGCGTCGGACGCGGAGCTGATGTCGATGTCGCTCCGCCGCGCGTCTCCGTGCAGAACCACGCGGCCCGCGTCGATTCCGTCCAAGCCGGCGAGTGCGTGCATGAGCGTGGATTTTCCGGAGCCGGACGGCCCCATGATCGCGGTGAACCGGCCGCGTTCGAAGGCGACGGTCACCCCGTCGAGGGCGCGCACTTCGGCGTCGCCGCGACCGTAGACACGCACGACGTCGTGCGCCGAACACGCCGGCAGGAAAGAACCAGGTTTTGTCATGGTTCGACCGTAGAAATCCGGCGGCCGCAGCACATCGGAGCGCGGAGCGATCCTCGTGGGGCCGTGTCATCCCACGGTAGGACACATCGCCGTGTCCCGGTCCGACCGCGGGCCTACTCGCCCGCGCCGAGCAGTTCGTCGGGGCGCACCAGACCGGACCGGAACGCGAACAACACCGCCTGCACCCGGTCGCGGGAACCGGTCTTCGCCAGCACCCGCCCCACATGGGTTTTCACGGTCGCCTCCGACAACACGAACCGCTGCGCGATCTCGCCGTTGGTCAGCCCGTGCGCCATCGCGACCAGGACTTCGAGTTCACGCGGCGTCAACTCGGCGGGCACGTCCACCTGCGCGGCAGGCGGATGCGCGGACGCTCCGAGCATCGGTGAAATGTGCCGGAGCAGTCGCCGCGTCGCGCGCGGCGCCATGATCGCGTCTCCCCGGTACACCGTCCGTACCGCGTCGAGCAGATCCTCGGGCGGCGCATCCTTGAGAAGGAATCCGCTGGCTCCGGCGGCGATGGCCTGCACGACATACTCGTCGTTGTCGAAGGTCGTCAGCACCACGACCTTGGGCGCGTCCGGTTCCGCCAGCAGCATCCGGGTCGCGGATATCCCGTCGACCCGCGGCATCTGCACGTCCATCAGGACGACATCGGCGTGCACACGCGCGAGTTCGGCCACGGCCGCTGCTCCGTCGGACGCCTCCGCCACCACGTCGATGTCGGGCTGCGATTCGAGGACCATGCGGAAACCCGCGCGGACGAGTTGCTGGTCGTCGACGAGCGCGACGCGGATCGGAACTTCGGGATCGGACACGTCCGTCAGCCTAGGCAGGGACCGTGACGCGAACACGGTACCCACCGCCGTCTCGCGCGCGCGGCCCCGACACGGCGGTGCCGCCGTGCAACCGTGCCCGCTCGTCGATGCCGGTGAGCCCCTGGCCTCCCGGCCGCGCCTCCACCAGCGCGGCCGCACCCCGCCCGTCGTCGACGGTCTCCACGACGAGGCGGTCCGGGCGCCAGTCCAGGGTCACCTCGGCGTGTGCGCTCGGTCCGGCGTGCTTGAGAACGTTCGTCAGCGACTCCTGCACGATGCGGTACACGGACAGGCCGAGCCCGTCGGAGACCTCGCGGGGCGTTCCGGTCTCGGTGAACGTCACGTCGAGACCGCTGTCGCCCATCCGGTCGATCAGGGCGCCGAGATCGCCGAGGCCGGGTGTCGTGGTGAACTCCCGTGGCGAGTCCTCGCGCAACACCGACAGCAGCGACCGCATATCCGTCAGTGCGCCGCGGCCCGTCTCGGAAATGGTGGCGAGCACCTCCGTGGCTGTCTCCGGGTGCTGCGCGGCGGCATACCGTCCGCCGTCCGCCTGCGCGATGATCGCGGTGAGCGAATGCGCGACGATATCGTGCATCTCCCGCGCGATCCGGGTGCGTTCCTGGGTGGCGGCGAGTTCCGCTTCCTTGAGCCGTTCGAGTTCGAGCAGCCGGTTCCGTTCGGTCAGCGACGTCACCTCCCGCAACCGCAGGCCGCGAACTCGCCCGAACGCCCAGATCCCGCCGAGGAACACGGCGACCAGCACCGCCATGACCGCGACGTCGAACGGTCGGCTGCCCGGCGGGGACAGATACCGCGCCCCGGCACCCGCGCCTCCCGCCACCGCGGCGACGAGAGCGACGTTCGCGGCCCAGCGCGGGGCGTAGGCCGCAAGCGAGTACACCGCGACGGGAACCGCGATCGCGGTCCCGGGCCCGAGTTCCGGCAGGAACGCGAGATGCGCGTACGAGGCGACAGCGACGATTCCGCCCGCGGCCACCGGATACATGCGCCGCCAGACGAGCGGGACGGACAGAGCGAGAGCCACGACGACGACCGCCGGTGAGCTCTCGTCGACGGCAAGCGCAGCGGCCACCGCGAACAACACGATCGGTCCCGCGAGGACGGCGTCGACCGTTCCGACGTGCGCCCGGGACCACCGGTTCCATCGTTCCACCAGCGACGTCGTCTGCACGGCGGCGGTCTGTCAGCCGAGGAGCGTGCGTCGCAGCGCGTCGTCCTTCTCGAGCACCATTTTTTCGAGACCGGCTTGGAACCGCTCCATCTGCTCGCGCAGCGCCGGATCGGACGCGCCGAGGATCCGCGCCGCCAGCAGGCCCGCGTTGCGCGCGCCCCCGATGGACACGGTTGCCACGGGCACTCCGGCGGGCATCTGGACGATGGACAGCAGCGAGTCCATGCCGTCGAGATACTTGAGCGGGACCGGCACACCGATCACCGGCAGCGGCGTCGCCGACGCGACCATGCCCGGCAGGTGCGCGGCGCCACCGGCTCCGGCGATGATCACCTTGATTCCCCGGCCCGCCGCGTTCGCGGCATAGTCGAGCATCCGTTGCGGTGTGCGGTGCGCGGAGATGACGCCCACCTCGAAGCGGATTCCGAACTCGGCGAGCGCCTCGGCGGCGGCCTCCATCGTCGGCCAGTCGGAGTCGCTGCCCATGATCAGGCCGACCTGCGCACCCTGCGACACGTCACTCACCGTTGTCTCCCGTGTGTTCGTTCCAACCATCGGTCCAGACCGCGTGCGAGAGCCAGTGCGCCGCGCGTTCGGCGCGCTCCCGCACCGCGGCGACGTACGCGGGGTCGTCGATCGACCCGCTCGGATCGCCGAGCACATTGACGTGCCCGATCTTCCGGTCCTTGCGCTCACCCTTCCCGTACAGGTGCACCCGCGCGTCGGGCATCCGGGCGAACAGGTGGTGCAGGCGCTCGTCCATGCTCATCTCGGGAGCTTCGGCAGCGCCGAGAACGTTCGCCATCACCGTCACCGGGGCGAGCGGAGTCGTGTCGCCGAGCGGGTAGTCGAGCACCGCGCGCAGGTGCTGTTCGAATTGGCCGGTGCGTGCGCCGTCCATACCCCAGTGGCCGGAGTTGTGCGGACGCATCGCGAGTTCGTTGACGATCAACTCGCCGGACCGGGTCTCGAAGAGCTCGACCGCCATGACTCCCACCACGCCCAGTTCACCGGCGATGCGCAGGGCGAGCTGTTCGGCTGCGGCCGCGACGTCGGCGGGGAGGTCCGGTGCCGGCGCGATGACGACGGCGCACTGCCCGTCGCGCTGGACGGTTTCCACCACGGGCCACGATGCGCCCTGCCCGAACGGGGAACGGGCGACCATCGCGGACAGCTCGCGCGTCCACTCGATCTTCTCTTCCGCGAGGAGCGGCACACCGGCGGCGAGTTGCTCGGCGACGACACGCTCGAGTTCGGCGCGGTCGTCGAGGATCCACACGCCGCGCCCGTCGTATCCGCCACGTGCCGCCTTGAGCACGTAGGGCCGGCCCAGGGTGTCGAGTGCGGCGATCGCATCGTCGACGGAGGTGATCTCGGCAAACTTCGGCATGGGTGCGCCGAGGGCGCCGAGCCGGTTCCGCATCGCGATCTTGTCCTGCGCGAAGATCAGTGCCTGGGGCGGCGGCAGGACGTTCACGCCTTCGCGCTGCAGCACCTCGAGGTGCTCGGTGGGCACGCCCTCGTGATCGAAGGTCAGTGCGTGTGCGCCGGTGGCGGCGCGGCGGAGCGCGTCGAGATCGTTGTGGCTCCCCAGCACGACATCCGGGCTGACCTGCGCCGCGGGCTCGTCCGCGCTGCCGGACAGGACGCGCAGCGTCTGGCCGAGCGCGATTGCGGCCTGGTGGGTCATCCGGGCGAGCTGGCCCCCACCGATCATGGTGACGACCGGCATACCGCCGGTGAGCGCACGTGGGGTGTCGGATCGAGGAGACGAATCGGATCTGCCGGTCACGGGTAACCATGTTGTCACAGGCCGTCGCGGGTGCCTCGCAGCGGTGTCACCGCACGTCGCGGGCATCGTGCGGCGCTCGTGGAAGGGTGTGCGCCGCCCGGCCGTCGCGCACGATACGAACCTGTGGCGTGGCTGATAGTTTCTCGCAAGGTTCGTGAATTCACGCAAACGTTTCGTAGACTTCTCCGAGTGTCATTCGTTGATGAAACCCTGAACAGAGTTCCGCAGCCCCTTCGGGACTTGTTGGTTCGTCATCGCGAGCTCATCAAGTTCGCGATCGTGGGCGGCACCACGTTCGTCATCGACTCCACGATCTTCTACACCCTCAAGCTCACGGTTCTGTCGGAGAAGCCCGTCACGGCCAAGATCATCGCCGGTGTGATCGCGGTGCTCTGCTCCTACGTCCTCAACCGCGAATGGTCCTTCAAGAATCGCGGCGGCCGCGAGCGTGCGCACGAGGCGTTCCTGTTCTTCTTCGTGAGCGGGATCGGCGTGGTCCTGTCCTTCATCCCGCTGTACATCTCGAGTTACGTGTTCAACCTGCGGGTTCCCGAGGTGAGCCTCACGGTCGAGAACATCGCGGACTTCGTCAGCGCGTACATCATCGGCAACCTGCTGCAGATGATGTTCCG
>JADGMW010000034.1_pt6 | contig 26788 bp, 26 predicted proteins | sample 8641801 | NCBI WGS metagenome assembly JADGMW01 (sample SAMN16272018, study PRJNA661076) | feces metagenome | isolation source: fecal sample from diarrhoea affected cattle A | host: Bos taurus | place: South Africa: Lokaleng Village, Mahikeng | collected 2019-09
AAGGAAGCTGACCGCTCAGCGGGATGCACCCCGTACAGGCAATTTTCCGGGACCTAGGGTCCCTCTTGAACGCAGTTGTGACGTAGTTCACGGCCCCGTGGGTCGTTCTCGTCGCGTTGGCAGAACCACCGCGGACACCTGCGCCCGGTCTCTCTCACTGGAAGGCAAGACATGACCAACGTAGTTGCAGACACCGCCGCCGCTGTCGCAGAGGCGAAGGCGCGCATCGTCGAACCCCGCAAGATCGCGAGCGGATTCTCGTGGCCCGAATGCCCGCGCTGGCACGACGGTGCCCTCTGGTTCACCGACATGTACACCAGCACACTGAAAACCGTCGACGCCGACGGCAACGCGACGGTTGTCGTCGACGCTTCCGGCCGTCGTGAAGGGACAGACGCACCCATCCACCTGGGTGGCTTCGGATGGCTCCCGGACGGCCGGCTGATCGTCACCTCCATGCGTGAAAAGCTGGTCCTCGTTCACGGCGGAAAGGGACCCGACGACCTCGAGGTGTTCGCCGATGTCTCCGCGTTCGCTCCGGACGCCATCAACGACATGGTCGTCGATGCGGAGGGTCGCGCGTACGTGACCCAACTCGGATTCGACTTGTTCGCCGGTGCCGAGCCGGTGGCGTCCCCGATCATCGTTGTCGAGCCCGACGGGGCCGTGTCCACCGCCGATCAGGTCGGACCGCTCATGTGCGCCAACGGTATTACCATCAGTGCGGACGGAACGAAGGTCTTCACTGCCGAGGTGACCGCGCAAAGACTGACGGTCATCGACCGTGCCGCCGATGGATCACTGTCCAATCCTCGTCCGTTCGCCGCCTGCCCGTTCCTTCCCGACGGGATCGGACTCGACGCCGAGGGCGGCGTGTGGGCAGCGATGCCCGGTAGCGGTTACGTCGCCCGCTTCACCGAGGACGGCATGACCGACGCTGTTCCGGTCCCGCTCGAGAACGGCGTTGCCTCGGCTTGCATGCTCGGTGGCCCCGACCGCACCACGCTCTACATGACGGTCGGCGTCGAGGTTTTCGATTTCGAGAAGTCCGCACGAGAAGCGCTGGGAACCATCTGGGCTGCCGACGTTTCCGTGACCGGCGGCGAAACCCGTCCGTGACCCCGATACTTCCCACCACATTCGAGGACAAGTCATGACATTGGATTTCAACGACCGCGTGGTCGTCATCACCGGAGCAGGTCGCGGAATCGGCCGCGCCCACGCCGAACTGCTGGCTGCACGTGGCGCCGCCGTCGTCGTCGGTGATCTCGGTGCCTCCATCGACGGATCCGGGGTCGACGGGGACGACCCGGCAGCGGAGGTCGTCGCGGCGATCACCGCGGCGGGTGGACGTGCCGTCGCATGTGCCGCCGACGTCGCCACGGAGGAAGGCGCCAACGCACTCGTCGACATCGCCCTGGCGGAATTCGGCCGGCTCGACGCCGTCATCAACAACGCGGGCATCGTGCGCACTGCGCCGTTCGACGAGGTTCCCTACGAGGAGTATCAGCGTCATCTCGACGTCCACTATTTCGGTGCGCTCCGGTTGTGCCGTGCGGCATGGCCGCACCTGCTGAAGTCGCCGGCCGGCCGCGTGGTCAACACCATTTCCCAAGCGATGCTCGGTAATCCGGACATGTCGCACTACGGTGGATCGAAGGGCGCGCTGTTCGGTCTGACCCGCAACCTGGCGGTCGAGGGCCTGGCAGCGGGGGTGAAGGTCAACGCGATCGCTCCCGGTGCGGGAACCCGGATGGCCGAGGCGTCTGCGGACACTCTGTCGCCTGAGGTGATGGAATACATGCGCACGCAGTTGCGCCCCGAGCACGTCGCTCCGGTCGCTGCGTACCTGGTCCATCCGGACTGCGCCGTTACCGGTGAGGTGTTCAACGTGGCTGGAGGCATCGTCAATCGCCTCGCTCTGGTCAACACGGTGGGCATCCACGACCCCGCGCTGACGGTCGACACCGTGGCCGAGCGGTTCGAGGAAATCATGGCAATCACCGCCGACGCTGTGCCGCAGGTCGTCGCCCCGCTCGAGGTTCCCGCCTCGTCCTGAGCGGAATCCCCCGACATCGGTTCAGCACCAGGAGAATCACAGTGAGTTCAACGGAAACCTCCACCACTCCCACCGATCAGGTGGTCGACACTTCCTACCCGTTCGCGGCCGTCCCCCCGCAGGACGCCGTCCAGCGGTACGTGGCCATCTCGGCCGAGCGACCCATGACCAAGATGACGATGCCGATCGGCGGCGACGTCTGGGTGATCCACCGGAACGCCGCAGCCCGCGACATGCTCAGCGATCCTCGCTTCGTTCGGAAGCCCTTCCGGACCGGTGAGCGGGCCGTGCCCTACTTCGTCGAGTTCCCGGACTTCCTGAAGTCCACGATCCAGTTCGAGGATCCGCCGCACCACACCAAACTGCGCAAACTCGTACAGAAGTCGATCTCCCCGAAGCGCGTGCGCGCCATGCGGGATTCGGCAGTGGAGTTCGCGAACGAGCTCATCGACGACATGGTGGCCAAGGGCACCTCGGCGAATCTGGTCAGCGACTACGCCGTGGCGTTGCCGATCCAGATGCTGTCGAACCTGCTGGGCGTTCCGCCGGAGGACCGTCCGAAGTTCCAGAAGTGGAGCGCTGCCACGCTCGCGGTGGCGAACATGCCCGAAGACGAGGTCGTGCAGAACATGACCGAACTCTTCATGTATCTGAGTGCTCTGATCGAGGATCGGCGCAAGAATCCCCGGGAGGATCTGCTCAGCGACCTGGCCAACGCACCGGACAAGGACGATTCCCTCACCGACGGGGAGATCCTGCCCATTGCGATGATCCTCATCGTGGCAGGCTTCGACAACACGGCGAACTTCATCTGCTCCGGTGTTCTGTCGCTCCTGAAGAACCCCGAGCAGCTGGCGGTTCTTCTCGAGGACGTCGACGCTGTCGCCCCCACGGCAGTCGAGGAGATCCTCCGCAACGGTCGTATGGCCATCTACGACACGGTTGCGGGAGGCGGTGGGCTGGTCCCGTTCGTCGCCACCGAGGACGTGGAGATCGACGGCCAGGTCATTGCCGAAGGTGAAGCGGTACTGGTGGATCCGGCTTCGGTCAATCACGACGCGGTTGCGGTCGCAAACCCCGGTAGCTTCGATGTACGCCGAAAGGACAATCCTCATCTCACGCTGAGTTACGGCTTGCATCACTGCCTCGGAGCGCCACTGGCGCGGATGGAGATGCAGGTCGCGATCAGCGAATTGTTCAAGAGATTGCCGGATCTCAGGCTCGCGGGTGAGGCGGTGGTGGATGACGACAACCTCACCCAGCCCATCACCGATCTCCCGGTCACCTGGTAGGGATTCGACATGCCCAAAGTCTTCTATGTCGACCCCGACGGAACAGAACGCGTGATCGACGGTGTAGCCGGCGATTCCGTGATGTCGACTGCCGTCCGTAACGGGGTGGCCGGAATCGTGGGGCAGTGCGGTGGATCGCTCTCGTGCGCGACCTGCCATGTCTACCTCGCTGCGGAGGACCAGCAGTTTTTCGATGCCCCTTCGGAGGACGAGGACGACATGCTGGACTGCACCGCCAGCGATCGTGAGGACTCGTCGCGACTGTCGTGCCAGCTGGTTCTCCGGGAAGGTGTCGATCTGCACGTGACGATCCCGGATGAGCAGGCGTGAGATGGTCGGACACGTGGAAGGCGCCGATGGGCCGCCACGCAGTGTGGTGGTCGTCGGCGCCTCGCACGCGGCGGTGCAACTGGCCGATCGGCTCAGGCTCGGCGGGTTCACCGGGCCCGTGACGTTGGTCGGAGACGAGATGCATCCGCCCTACCACAGGCCTCCGCTGTCGAAGGCGTGGCTGAAGGGGGAGGCGACACCGGACCAACTGGTGCTGCGCGCCGCGGATCATTACTCGGACAACGATATCGAAGTACTGCTGGGTGCGACGGTCCGCCGAATCGAGCGTGACGGCGCCGGGGTCGCTCTGTGTCTGGAGCAATCCGACGGGTCCGTCGAGACACGCACGTTCGAGCGACTCGTACTCGCCACCGGCGCCCGGGCCCGGCGATTGGACATTCCGGGTTGCGATCATCCGGATGTCCTGGTGCTGCGTGAACTCGACCATGCACGCCGGCTGGCGGAACGTGCTGCTGGCGGACCGGTGGTGGTCATCGGGGGTGGTTTCGTCGGACTCGAGGTCGCCGCCACACTCCGGGGACTGGATGTTGCTGTAACGGTCGTGGAGGCGGGCCGGCAGTTGATGGGTCGTGCTGTCGGAGCAGGAACGGCCGAGTTCCTGCTCGCGGCGCACCGGGAGATGGGCGTCGACGTCATCCTGGATGCGAAACCCGCCGAGATCGCACTCGACGGTGGTCGGGTACGTGCGGTCCGTCTCGACGACGGCCGAGAGATCGCCGCAGCGACAGTGCTCGTGGGGGTCGGTGCGGAACCACGCACCGAACTTGCCGAGCAGCTCGGCCTCACCTGTGAGCGTGGCATCGTGGTGGACGAACGTTGCGCGACCTCGGACAGGAACATCCTTGCCATCGGCGACTGCACCGTGCAGGAGACGAACGAGGGAGCGCGGGTGCGTCTGGAATCCGTCGACAACGCGACCGTTCAGGCCGACACGGCAGCGGCCACGCTGCTCGGGCGCGAGGCGCCCACCCGGCCCGCGCCGTGGTTCTGGTCCGACCAGGGATCGTGGAAACTGCAGATCACCGGAAGGATCGATGGGTACACGGATGTGGTGGTCCGCACCGACCCGAGCAAGCCGCGTCGCCGGGTCGCGCTCTATTTCGAGGACGACCGACTGCTCGCCGCGGAGTGTGTCAACGCGCCCGCCGACTTCGTCGCGCTGCGGTCGGCGCTGCTCCGGGGCTACCGCCCGTCTCGAGTGTCGTTCTCGGACAACGCGGTACCGTTGAAGAAACTGTTGGGCGTCGTTCGTTCGGCATGAGTTGACGGGACGAAGTCGGCTCGGGGTACATACCCCGAGCCGACTTCGTCGCGCCCAGGATTTCCGGTCACGAACCCGATCGAGAAGTGTTCCGCAGAAGCATGCTCGTACCCGCTTCGCCCCCGCGCCGGTGCTCCTTCATCAAGGCGATCAGACGCTCGTTGTCGTGGTCGACGAGCGCGGCGATCATGTCATCGTGCTCCGCTATCACACGTCGCCGCACTTCGGCATCGAAGAGATACGCCGCGTGATACGGCATCGCAAGCCGCCACAACCGGCGGATCTCCGACACGACCAGCCCCAGCGGGGAGCGATCGAACATCGCGAAGTGGAAATCCTGGTTCGCCAGTCGCATTTCCAGCAGGTCGCCGCGTTCCGCTGCCTCTGCGACACGCTCGCCCAACGTGCGGATGTCGGCGAGAGCGGCGGAGTCGAACGCAGGCAGGGAAGCCAGGACTTCCCGCTCGAGGGCATCGCGCATCAGATAGATCTGATCGAACTCGGACTGTTCGAACCTGACGACGGTGTACCCGGCGTTGCGGCGATGCTCGATGAGCCCCTGCGAGGCGAGCTGGAGTAGTCCTTCCCGGATCGGGAGCCTACTGACTCCCAGCCGTTCGGCCATCAGCTCCTGCCGAATCGGCTGGCCGGGGAGCAGATCACCGGTGACGATCATTCGCTCGATCTCGGTGGCGACCCATTCGGCACCGCGAACGGATGCCGGGGGACCGGACTCGGCGGCAGTGTCACCCGTCCGCATCGCTCGTGGGCTCACCTTGCTCGCTCCTTTCCTGCGTCCGAATCGCTCACGCATGCGTCGTTCGTGAACGGCCCAGCGCACCGGTGGCTCGCAGGGCGGCGACAGCGTCCTCGCTGTAGCCCATCGAGTCCAGGACCGACTCGGTGTCGCTTCCGAGAGGCACCGCCGTCCGAGGAGTCCGCGTCGCGGTCCGTCCGAGCTTTATCGGCACACCCAGGCCACGATAGTCGACGGTGTCGATGAAGAGCCCGCGGTGAACGGTCTGGGGCGCTGTGAGGGCCTGGTCGACGGTGTTGACCGGGCTGGCGGCGACCCCGGCACGTTCGAGTTCGGCCGCGAGATCGTCGCGTTTCCAGCCGGCGATGAGTCCACCGAGCAGGTTCGCCAGGTCGTCGCGATTCTGCGAACGCACTCCGTTGGAGGCGTATCGCGGATCGTCGGCGAGTTCCGGCCTGCCCAGGACGGTCACCAGCGATCGGAACTGGCGGTCGTTGGCGGCACTGACGAAGAAGTCACCGTCGAGGGCGGCGAACACCTGGTACGGCACGACAGTCGGATGGTAGTCGCCGGTGCGCTGAGGCACCTTCCCGCTGGAGATCCAGTTCGAGGCATGGGGGTGCAGGAGCGAGACGACCGAGTCGAGAAGTGTGATGTCCACGAGTTGCCCGTGTCCGCTGCTGTCCCGCTCCCTGAGCGCGAGCAGAATTCCGCTGACCGCCATGTGGGACGCGACGATGTCGACGATCGGAACTCCGACGCGCAAGGGATTGCCGTCGGGATAACCGTTGACGCTCATCAAGCCACCGAAGGACTGCAGCACCGCGTCGTATCCGGGCAGTCCGCCCATCGGCCCGTCGACGCCGAACCCGGTCACCCTGCAGTAGATCAGCCGAGGGTTTTCCTCGGCGAGCACGGTCTCGTAGTCGAACCCCCATCGAGCCATGGTGCCGGCCTTGAAGTTCTCGATCACCACGTCGGCGCCACGCAACAGATGCGACAGTACTTCGCGGGCCTCGTCCGTGCGGAGATCGAGACAGATGTTGTCCTTGCTGTGGTTGAGCCCGGCGTAGTACGCACTACTCTCGCCGGAATCGTCGAAAGGCGGACCCCATCCGCGTGTTTCGTCACCGGATGGTGCTTCCACCTTGATCACCTCGGCGCCGTGGTCGGCGAGAGTCTGAGCTGTATACGGCCCGGCGAGGACCCTGCTGAGGTCGAGTACACGGATTCCGGCGAGCGCGCCGATCCCGGTGTTTCGATCGGTCGCCCGCCACGCGGCGCGACCGTCGATCACGGAATCGCCCTCGACGGTCCCCGGTGCGGACGTGTGGCCTGGAGAAGTGGAGACGTTCATGCCGGGCTCCTGTGCGTCGTCGGTGCGGTGTCGTGATCTGCTCGTGTTCCGGTGACGACATCCCAGACGTCGATGCCGTCGTCGAGGATCCGGCTCGCCAGGTCTTCCGCCCAGAACTGCTCGGAGCCGAATCGGTCGCGCCAGCTCCACAACGCGGTGGTGAAACGGCCGAGGCTGTGTTCGGAGGTCGTGCCGATGGCGCCGTGGATCTGATGACCGGCAGCAGCGACGGAGTGCGCGGACATCGCGGTCACCACTTTCGCGGCTGCTGTCGTGAGCCGGCCGATCTCCGGGTCGTCGTGCGCGGCGATCGCGGAGTCGACGGCGATCTCCATCATCGTGGTCCGTGCGGCGAGCTGTGCCAGCTCTTGCTGCACGGCTTGAAATTTCGCGATCGGGCGTCCGAACTGGATGCGCTCGGACGCGTAGCGAACGGTGTGATCCTGTACCGCCACGGCCGCAGCCGCCGTGGCGGCCGCGTAGGCGAGAGCTCCACGTTGCAGGAATTCGGTGGCGGAAACCGGTGAACTCCCGTGGAAGGCGACGGATGCATCCCGGAAAATGATGTCGGCGTAGGAAACACCGATGAGGTCGGTTTCGGCCGATATGTCGGCGCCGCTCCCGGACATCGCCACTACGGCCACCGAGGAACCGCCGGCGCCGGGATTCGGGGGGAGAATCACGACGAGGGTGTCCGCGTCGGCCGCGTAGGGGACACCTGTCACCGTTCCGTCGAACAACAGGTTGTCGCCGTGACGGCGGACCGAGCACTGCGCATCACCCTTTGCCGCCGTCGCGATCTCCGAGGTCAACACGTGCCCCGCTGTGGCGGCCAGCCAGGCTGCGAGGATGCCGTGCTCTACGAGGGGCACCACTGCGCCGTGTCGCGCTGCGGTCGTTACGACTGCGAGTGCGTCGCCAAGTGCCGCACCACCTCCACCTGCAGTTTCGGGTACGCCGACGGTGACGAAGCCGCCGTCCGCAAGTTGCGTCCAGAGCGCGCCGGACATGCCTTCCGCCGGCGTGTCCGCGTCGGCACCCACGTGCTCGATGATCGCCGCGGTGGTCTCCGCCAGCTCGGTGGTGAACTCGCTCATCGAACCCCCAATCCGCGCGCGACGATCCCGCGCAGAATTTCGTTGGTACCACCCCTGAGGGTGAACACTGGTGTGTGCAGAACGCTGTGGGCGAGCATGCGCGCGAGCGGGTCGGCTCCGTCGCGCCGGGCGATGAGGTTGCTCGAGGTTCGCACGGCCTCGACCAGATCGCCCTCGAAGGTCGACCCGAGATCCTTGACCATCGCTGCGAGCACGTCGGGCTTGTGGCCGGCGGTGAGTTCGGTCGCAACCCGCAAGGACATCCGGCGTAGGGCCCACGCTCGTGCTGTGAGAGTGCCCAGTGTTTGTCGCTGGCCGGGAGTTGCCTCGGTCGCCGCGAGGTGGGCTGCCCATGCGCGCAGCAGGGGCATCGTGCTCAGATAGCGCTCGGGACCGGAGCGTTCGAAGGCGAGTTCGCCCATGACCTGCGCCCAGCCGTTTCCACGTTTGCCGAGCAGGGCCGACGCAGGGACTTGCGCGCCGTGGAATACGACCTCGTTGAAATGTGCCTGTCCGTCGATACTCCGCAAGGGGCGGATCTCGATGTCGGGGTGTGGGAGGTCGACGACGAACTGGGACAGGCCGTCGTGGCGGTCACCCGGTTCTCCGTCGGTACGGGCGAGCAGAACCATCGCGTGCGCGAGGTGGGCTCCGGTCGTCCAGACCTTGGTTCCGGTGATCGTCCACGAATCGCCGCTGTCCACGGCGCGGGTACGAACCGCGGCCAGATCCGATCCTGCGTCGGGTTCGCTCATACCGATCGCGAAGAACGAACGGCCCGAGGCGATTCCAGGGAGGTATCGCCGTTTCTGCTCCTCGGAGCCGTTGGCGAGGATGCTCGGGGCCATCTGGCGGTCGGCGATCCAGTGCGCCGCGACGGGAGCACCGTGCGCGAGCATTTCCTCGCTGACGACGAAGCGCTCGAGTGGGCTGCGTCCGTGTCCGCCGTACTCCGTGGGAATAGTCATGCCCAGCCAGCCTCGTCCGGCCACACGAGCGCTGAAGCCGGGGTCGAATCCGGTCATCCAGCTGTCGGTGTCCGGCACGAACCCGCCTGTGGCTATCTCCTGGGACAGGAAGGCGCGCACCTCGGTGCGTAGGTGCTCGAACCCGGACTCGATCCCGTGGAGGTGCTCGGTTCCGGTTGTGCTCATGAGCGACCCGGTCCGCGCGACGACCACGATGTGCGGCCTTTCCGGGCCATCGACCACATCTGCACACCGCGTTCGATCTCCAGTGCCGACTCCCAGTTGACCGCGGGCGGCCCCAGTTCGAGACGTGCGCTCGTCATGATGCGTCGGGTCAATTCGGGATCGGCGGCTGCCGTGCGGGTCAACTCCTCGACGGTGACCGGTATGTCTTCGGCGGCCACAGCGGTGTAGGCGAGTCCTCGCGCCACCGCTTCGGACCCGCTCAGGGACTGGCCGCATGCGGCGAGCGCTATTGCCCCCGGCCAGCCCATAGCGCGTCCCAGCAGCGAGATATGACCACCACCGGGATGGATGCTCCGGGCGGAGAAACCGCTGTCGAGGATCGTTTCGGGCGTGACCACCATGATGTCGGCGGCCATGGCGAGGTTCAGACCTGCTCCGACAGCGCCGCCGACTACGACGGCGATCGTCGGGACCGGTAGCGACCCGATTCGTACGAAGGCGTTGTAGACCGCCGACGTGCGTTGCACCGCTTCGGGAGATGCCGGATCCGCAGACGAGGAGGCGAGGTCGCGAGTGTCTGCACCGCTGCAGAAATAGCCGCCATGGGCGTCGATCACCACGGCACCGATGGCCGTGTCGGATTCGACTCGGTCGCAGAAGGCTGCAATCTCGGCGGCCATCGCCAGGGTGATCGCATTCTTGCGTCGCGGATTGTTCAGGGTCAGGCGGGCGACGCCGTCCGAGACGGAGCAAAGGATCGGTTCGGCCGGGCCTGCGCCCAGTTCCGAATCAGGTGAGATCTGGGTCATGCGGAGACCGTAACAGATATGTATCCCTTATTGGATCCAATATTGGTTGACAAAAATCGGTCGGCTGTTGTGCACTGGGCCACACCACGATTCGTCGAAACATGTCGACGGGAAGGAGTACCTGTGTTCAGTCTTGCCGGACGCATCGCGCTCGTCAGCGGTGCCGGTCAGAGTGTCGGTGAGGGAATCGCGAAGGTTCTTGCGCGGCAGGGGGCGTCGGTCATCGTCAACGACCTGTTCGCAGATCGCGCCGAGAAGGTCGCCGCTGCGATCGTCGAGGAGGGCAACACGGCGGTCACGGCGGCGTTCGACGTCACCGACTACGACGCCACGCTCGAACACGTACGAGCGGCGGAGCGGGAACTCGATGGCCACGTCGACATCGTCGTCAACAATGCGGGCATCGCGGAAGGGCGTGTCATCAAACCGTTCCGAGAATTGTCGCCCGAGGAGTGGCGCGCTCCGATCGATCTCAACATCTTCGGCGCGATGAATTGCATCAAGGTGGCCATCGACGGGATGTGCGACGCCGGCTGGGGCCGGGTCGTCCAGATCTCGTCGGGTTCTGCGCGCACGGGCCAGAACATCAATCAATCGATGTATGCCACGGGTAAAAGCGGTATCGAAGGGTTCATCCGTCACCTGGCGGCCGAGACCGGGCAGTACGGGGTGACCGCGAACATCGTGGCACTGGGTCATCAGAAGAACCTCGAGGAAAAGATGAGTCCGGAGATGATCGAACAGATTCTCCGGACCATCCCGATCGGCCGCTTGGGTGATCCCATCGAGGTCGGCGCGTTCTGCGCCTACCTGGCCTCGAACGAAGCGGGCGGAATCACCGGCCAGACGTTGGACTTCAACGGGGGGTCCCAAACGCGATGATCATGCAGAGTTCGGATAGGCAGACGCTGCTCTCACTTACTGCGCTGAGAGTTGCAGATCTGGAAAGATCGGCCGAATTCTACATCCGGGGTTGCGGATTCGTGCACGACAAGGATCTGGACACCCCTCACTTCCGTGCGAAGATCGTCCGGGCCGGTGCCGGGGGCCTCGAACTCGTCCTGCCGACAGGCGCCGACGGGGACACTCCACACGAACACGGCAACATGCTCGTCAAGATCGTGTTGAACACCGATGACGTCGAGGGGAGGATGGCCGACGCATGTAGTCATGGCGGCGTCGAGGAGACATCGGCAACGAAACTCGAGGCCTACGGAATGGTGATCGGCACAGTCCGCGACCCGGACGGCTATCTCGTGGAATTCGTTCAGCGCGGCTGATCCGAACTCGACGCGACGGCGGCCGGTGCGGGACACACGTGTGTCACGCACCGGCCACCGTCGGCTAGTGCCTCGAAAGATCTGTCGCGACGCAGCGCTGCCAGATCTCGCCGGCCAGAACGCGCAGGGGCCCGATCAGCTTCTGATGATCCAGCACACTCGCGGGGGCGCACACGGAAAGCCCTGCAAGATTCCCGTACATGTGATCGGGCGGACCGATGGATACTCCGACACAGGCAGTGCCGGGGAACGCCTCACCGCGGTCGAATGCGGCGCCACGATCACGCACCTGGGCCATCTCGTCGTCGAAGCGGTTCCGTGCCGAAGACGTTGTCGCGGAGTCGGTCCGGGCACGATCCGGAGAGAGCTGCGACGAGACCGCCGAGTACGCCATGAGGGCTTTGCCCACGGCAGTCGAGTGTGCCGGTACCCGCTGGCCGACAGCGGTCGGCGTCGATCCCGATGTGCGCCCGTTCACTTTGGCCAGATAGACGGTGTCCCCGCGGTCCACGACTCCCAGCTGCACCGTGAACCCCGAGCGATGCGCAAAGGCATGCATGAGGGGACGCGCATGATGCAGGAGGCGGTTCTGATTGAGCGCGGCCTGCCCCATTTCGTATGCCTTCACTCCGAGCTCGTACGTCTGCTCGGGCGATCTGGCCAACCAGCCCGCATTGGCGAGTTGTTCGAGTAGGCGATGCGCCGAAGATCTGGGGAGCCCGGTCCGTGCTGTGACCTTGGCCAAGGTCATCGGGCCCGTGCTCAGGGCCTCCAGGACCAGGGATATCCGGTCCACAACGGACACGGGCAGGCCATCGGTGCGTGACGTACTCAAGTTTTCCTCCTGACACCCCCAGGTGTGACGCGCGTCACCGTACCTGCGATGCGCCGCGCTCGGCAACCACGAGCCGACCGTGCCAGGTTGACCCCTCGGCGCCGAAACTACCCTCCCGTTGTGCGGGAGACGGACATCACATCGGCGCCCCGGTTCCTGATCCTGGTCACTGTGCGACGGGCGAGTTGTCGCGATCAGCCGACCAGGAGGCACCGTGGGTTCCACAGACACCGAAGATCAGGTCCGCACCATCGATGTCGGTACGCCGCCGGAGCGGTATGCGCGAGGATGGCACTGCCTGGGACTTGTGCGGGATTTCGCAGACGGCAAACCTCATCAGGTCGACGCGTTCGGGACTTCGCTCGTGGTGTTCGCCGGCGAGGACGGCAAGATCAACATCCTCGACGCCTTCTGCAGGCACATGGGTGGAAACCTGGCACAGGGCTCCGTGAAGGGCAACACCATCGCCTGTCCGTTCCACGACTGGCGCTGGCGCGGTGACGGTAAGTGCGCCGCGATTCCTTATGCGCGTCGCGTCCCACCGCTTGCCCGCACACGGACGTGGCCGGTAGCGGAAGTCAGCGGTCAGCTCTTCGTGTGGCACGACCCGCAGGGTGGCAAGCCCCCTGCGGAACTCGCCATTCCGGAGATTTCCACCTACGGCGACCCCGGCTGGACGGACTGGGTGTGGAACTCGATCGAGGTGACCGGATCCCACTGTCGCGAGATCGTGGACAACGTCGTCGACATGGCACACTTCTTCTACGTCCACTACGGAATGCCGACCTACTTCCGAAACGTGTTCGAAGGTCATACGGCTACCCAGGTGATGCGGTCCCGGCCTCGGGAGGATGCCGCCGGTGTCAGCCAGAGCACCAACTACAGTGCTGAAAACAAGTCCGATGCAACGTATTACGGTCCTTCGTACATGATCGACAAGTTGTGGAGTGCCGGCCGTGATCCTCACTCGACGCCGAACATCTTCCTGATCAACTGCCATTACCCCATCTCTCCGACCGCCTTCCGTCTGCAGTACGGCGTGATCGTGGAGAGGCCGGACGGAATGCCTCCGGAGCAGGCGGAGCAGATCGCTCAGGCCGTCGCCCAGGGCATCGCGATCGGATTCGAGCAGGACGTCGAGATATGGAAGAACAAGTCGCGGATCGACAATCCCCTGCTGTGCGAGGAGGACGGTCCCGTCTACCAATTGCGGCGGTGGTACGAACAGTTCTACGTCGACGTCGAGGACATTCGACCCGAGATGGTCAACCGGTTCGAGTACGAGATCGACACCGCACGCGCACTGACGAGCTGGCAGGCCGAAGTCGACGAGAACCTCGCTGCCGGACGTAGTGCCTTCGCCCCGAACCTCACCCGGGCTCGTCAGAGGGCCTCCGCCGAATCGGGATCCTGACCCGCAATTTCGCATCACTACATACTTTCCTGGAGAAACCCATGAGTTACGAAGTGCTCGACAACATCGTCGCGATCGCAGACGAGATCCGGGCGGAGGCCGACGATTCCGACCAGCTCGGTCGGCTGACGGACGACATGGCCGCCGGTCTTCGGCAGTCCGGGATCATCCGGCTGTTGCAGCGGAAGAAGTACAACGGGTACGAAGCTCACCCCCGTGAGTTCGCCGAGACGGTGATGAAGACCGCGAGCATCTACGGTTCTGCGGGATGGGTCGGCGGGATCGTCGGCGTCCACCCGTGGCAGCTCGCCTTCGCCGACCCCAAGGTGCAGGACGAAGTGCTGGGCACGAATTCCGATACCTGGCAAGCGTCTCCGTACATGCCCGGGGGAATCGCGGTGCCTGTCGACGGCGGGTACAGGATGTCCGGACGGTGGCAGTTCTCGTCCGGAACCGATCATTGCGAGTGGATCTTCCTCGGGGCGATGGTCGGTGGTGAGGACGGCAAACCGCTCATGCCCCCGGTCGGCCTGCACGTGATCCTTCCGCGCTCCGACTACGAGATCGTCGACGATTCGTGGGATGTCGTCGGGCTGCGTGGCACCGGCAGCAAGGACATCGTCGTGAAGGACGCTTTCATTCCCGCGTACCGGGTGATGGACGGCGGAGCGGTCATCGACGGGACCGCGGCCAAGGAGTACGGCGTCACCGAGACCCTGTATCGGATGCCGTGGTCGACGATGTTCCCGCTCGGCATCACCTCCGCCACCATCGGGATCTGTGAGGGTGTACTCGCGGCCGGTATCGACTATCAGCGCGGGCGCGTGGGTGCGGCAGGAACGGCGATCAAGGACGATCCGTACGTCCTGCATGCCCTCGGCGAAGCGGCCGCAGAGATCGACGCGGCCCGCCAGCAACTTCTGGCGAACGTCGATCGCATCTGGGATCTCGTCGACTCCGGCAAGGAGGTCGACTTCGAAACCCGTGCCATGTCGCGCCGCAACCAGGTGCGCTCCGCCTGGCGGGCCGTCCGGGCCGCGGACGAGATCTTCGATCGCTCCGGTGGAAATGCGCTCCGCGTCGACAATCCGTTGCAGCGGTTCTGGCGGGACGCGCACGCCGGCCTGCACCATGCCATCCACGTCACCAGCACCACCTATCACGCGTCGGCCATGGCTTCCCTCGGAATCGACGTTCCGGACGGACCCCTGCGCGTCATGATCTGACACTTCTTGTGTACTCGAAAGGAATTCTGTGACTGAGATCAAAAGCCTCGGCTACGTTCGCGTTCAGGCCACCGACATGGCGCGCTGGCGTGAACTCGGGTTCGACGTACTCGGCTTCGCGCCGGGCACCGGTCCGGAGGAGGATGCACTGCACTTCCGCATGGACGAACGTCCGGCTCGGATCACCGTCGAACCAGGCGACACCGATCGCGTGACCGCAGTGGGCTGGGAGGTTCGGGACGGTACGGCCCTGCGTTCCCTCGCGGACCGATTGACCACCGCGGGACACGATTTCGAGGCCATGCCGTTCGAGATCTGCGAGCGTCGGCGCGTCGAAGGCGGGCTGACAATGAAGGATCCGGGCGGTACTCCACTCGAATTCTTCTTCGGACCGGCTCTCGATCACAGTCCTGTGATCACGCGCTACGGTCAGAAATTCGTGACGGGTGCACACGGCCTCGGGCACGTGGTCATGCCTACCACCACCTTCGACGAGTCGTTCCATTTTTATTCGGACGTGCTGGAATTCCTTCCACGAGGCGCCTTCCGGATGCCGACGCCTCCCGGTATGGACCCGATGCGGATCCGGTTCCTCGGTGTCAACCAGCGTCATCACAGTCTGGCGCTCATGCCGAGCCCTGAAGATCGAGACCCGGGACTGGTTCACGTGATGGTGGAGGTCGACTCTCTCGATGCAGTCGGTCGTGCCCTCGATCAGGTGACCGCCCGGGACTTTCCGGTGTCGTCCACTCTGGGGCGCCACACCAACGACAAGATGGTGTCCTTCTACGTTCAGGTCCCCGGCGGATGGGACATCGAATACGGCACCGAAGGCATGCTCGTCGACGAGACCTACTACACGGCCGAAGAGATCACCGCGGACAGCTACTGGGGCCACGAATGGTTGTGGGCCAAGCAGATGAAGGAAGCGACCGTATGATTCCCGCAATCCCTTCGAGTGATGTCGACGCCGTCGTGGTCGGTGCCGGCATCTCCGGGCTCTACGCCGTATACAAGCTCCGCGAACGCGGGATGACCGTCCATGGTTTCGAATCCGCTGCAGGAGTCGGGGGAACCTGGTTCCACAATCGTTATCCGGGTGCCCGTTGCGACGTCGAGAGCATCGACTACTCGTACTCGTTCGACGAGGGACTGCAGCAGGAATGGACGTGGTCCGAGCGGTTCGCCACTCAGGAAGAAATCCTGGCATATCTCGAACACGTCGCCGACCGGCACGAACTGCGGAGCGCTTTCGAGTTCCTCACCCGGGTGGTGTCCACCGTGTACGACGAGGAGTCGGCGCTGTGGACCGTCACCACCGACACCGGACGATCGGTCACTGCGCGTTTCTGCATCATGGCCACGGGGGTGCTCTCGGCGACGAACCGGCCCGACATTCCCGGCCGCGACACCTTCGCCGGCGAGTCTTACCACACCGGTGAATGGCCCCACGAACCGGTCGAGTTCGCGGGCAAGCGGGTCGGCGTTATCGGAACGGGCTCGTCGGGCATCCAATCGATTCCTTTGATCGCGAAGGAAGCCGACCACGTGTTCGTCTTCCAGCGGACCCCCAATTATTCGCTGCCTGCCGGCAACCGCGCGCTGACCGCCGAGCAGATCGCCGAGGTCAAGGCGGTGTATCCGGAGCGAAGGCGCCTGGCGCGGATGAGCGGTGGAGGCACCCCGTTCACGCCGTACCCGAAGGGCGCAATGGAGGTCGACGAAGCGGAACGTCGGAGGGTCTACGACGAGTGGTGGCAGCGCGGGGGTTATCTCTTCGCGAAAGCGTTCCCGGACCAGATGACCAATCTTCAGGCGAACGACACGGCCCGTGAATACGTCGAAGCGAAAATTCGGGAGATGGTGCAAGACCCGGAAATCGCGAACCAGCTGATTCCGAACGACCATCCCATCGGTACCAAGCGCATCGTCACCGACGACGGATACTTCGAGACGTTCAACCGCGACAACGTGACGTTGGTGAATCTCCGGACCACGCCGATCGTCGAGATCACAGAAGACGGCGTGCGCACGAGTGAAGACCACTTCCCCCTCGACATGATCGTCTTCGCTACCGGGTTCGATGCGATGACGGGGGCGCTGGCACGAATCGATATCCGTGGCCGCGGGGGACGTACCCTCCGCGAGGAATGGTCGGCGGGTCCGCGGACCTATTTGGGGCTCGCGTCCTGTGGGTTCCCCAACATGTTCTTCATGGTCGGCGCGGGCAGCCCGAGTGTTCTGGCGAACATGGTCCTGATGGCAGAACAGCAAGTGGACTGGATTTCGGACTGCCTCGACCATCTCGACGAGCACGATGCCGCCTCGATCGAAGCGACCGAGCAGGCCGTCGACGAGTGGGTGACCGAATGCAACCAGAAGGCTGCGGGCACCTTGTTCCCGTCGGCGAACTCCTGGTACATGGGCGCGAACATTCCCGGAAAACCGCGTGTGTTCATGCCGTACATCGGTGGCTTCGCGAATTACGGCAACATCTGCGCCGAGATCGCGGCGGCCGGATACAAGGGATTCGAGATCGTGCGGCGAGGGGCGATCCGGACGCCCACCGCACTCTCGTCGAAGAAGGGCTGATGATGACCGAGACGATGTCCCTCGGCTCGGGTGCCGAGCAATTGGAAGACCGCCGGACCCTGATGCACGCCGCTATCGATGTGTGCGATCCGGCACCGCTTCTCATGTCCCTGGTCCACGCGACCGGCGACACCGGCCTGCTCGACGAGTTCGCCGCGCGCCTGACGATCAGCGAGCCGGGCAACCACTATCGCACCGGGACGCGTCCGACGACGCCGCCGGGACAGTACCCGGAGGACGTGGTCGCAGATATCCGGGCGCGCGCCCATGAACTGCTCACACCGGATGCGGGGGATCGGCTGGGTGTTCCCGACCCGGAGTTGTTCCTCCGTATGGCGACGGTCGCGACCTCCGAGCGCGTCGACAAGGAATTCGTTCCGATTCTCCGTGAGCAAGCGGGCTTCGTCCTTTCCGAGCGCAGTATCCCGGTCACACGGACACCGGCGCCGGAGTTCTCCGTGATCGTGATCGGTGCCGGGATCGTCGGCATCAACGCAGCGATCAAGCTAGGCCAGGCCGGTTTCACCTACCGCGTGTTCGAAGCTCTCGACGAGATCGGCGGAACCTGGTCACGCAACACCTATCCCGGTGCTGCGGTCGATACGCCCAGTCACTACTACTCGTATTCCTTCGAGCTCAATCCCGGGTGGTCCAAGTACTACCCGACGGGTATCGAGTACCAGAAGTACCTGAAGGGTGTCGTGGACACCTACGGAATCGCGGAGAACATCTCCTTCCGTACGCGGGTGCAGTCGGCGCGCTGGCTCGAAGATCAGCACGTCTGGGAGGTCATCGTCGAGTCCGCCGACGGGACTCGCTCGGTGCACCACGCCAAGGCCGTCGTGACAGCGCTCGGAATGCTCAACTCACCGAACATCCCGGATGTCGCGGGTATGGAAACTTTCGGCGGCACCATCGTGCACACCGCCGAGTGGGACGAGAACCTCGACCTCACAGGTAAACGCGTCGTCGTTCTTGGCACAGGATGCACTTCCGTCCAAGTGGTCGCGAGCATCGTCGATCAAGTGGAAGCACTCGACGTCGTAGTCAGGTCACCGCACTGGATCGTCCCGGAGAAGGCTGTCGTAAACCAGGTTCCGGACGGGGAGAAGTGGGCGCTGGCGCATCTTCCCAGGTACCACGAGTGGTTCCGACTGCGCTCGTACTGGTTCGCGTCGGACAACCTCTATGTGATGCCGCGCATCGATCCCGAATGGGCGAAGACGCATTTCTCGGCCTCACCGGCGAACGAGATGGTGCTCCAGACGGCATTGAACCACCTGCAGGCCAGCTTCCCCGACCGTCCGGATCTCGTCGAGAAGCTGACGCCCGACTTCCGTCCCTACAGCAAGCGGATCGTCAAGGACCCCGGCTTCTTTTCGGCGCTCACCCGTGATCACGTGACCCTGCATCGCGCGTCGTTCCGGGAGGTGACACCGGAGGGAGTGGTCACGACCGAGGGCACGTTCGTGCCTGCCGACGTCATCGTTCTCGCGACGGGTTTCAAGCTGGAGTTCACGACCTCGATAGACATCGTGGGGACAGCCGGACGTACCCTCGCCGAGCAGTGGAAGGGGGGTGACGACCCGCGGGCATATCTCGGCATCCAGGTGTCCGGTTTCCCCAATCTCTTCGTCACCGCGGGACCGAACTCGGCGCCCAATCACGGTGCCGGCCACAACATCCTCAGTGAGGAACACGTCCACTACGTCATCGAGTGTCTGCAGTATCTCGTGGAGAACGGGCACGAAGCGATGGATGTGCGGCAGGATGTGCTCGACGAGTACAACCGCAAGGTCGACGAGGCGCTGGACAAGACCGTGTGGGTGCACCCCGGCGCGGAGACCAACGGCTACTACCGGAACAGCGAAGGACGCGCAGTGGTGCCGTGCCCGTGGCGGCTGGTCGACTACTGGACCCTGCTGCGCGAGCCGAATCCCGACCACTTCGAGTTCTTCGACTCCGCGCACACCAACGGGGAGGAAACGCCGACGTGACGATGCAGGAACTGGCGTGCGAGAAGTGTGGGCTCGGTGTGCTCGTCGAGAAGTTCAGTCCCGCACACACGTCGATCCAATGGGAATCCGACACTTCCGAATGTCCACTCATCTCGGGGAGCGGCTTCGCACCCGGTGAGCACCACCGGGAGTGCAGTGCGCTTCGAGACAGCATCGACCGTGCGGTGGCGAAAAGTGTGCTGACCGAATCACACATCGAGTTGCCGGTCGGCCCGTCTCTGCCCCGATTGCACCGAGAATGACGGAAGGGCCCCGCAGCAGAATCTGCAGCGGGGCCCTTCGTCTGTTCTCAGAAGTGGGATTCGAGAACCAGGGGGCACCGCGTTCCCGTGAAGATGCTGGCCGCGCACCGGTTGCAGTGGATGCACAACGACCGGGTGTCCCGGTCCCGCTGGATCCGTGCGATCAGATCCGGCTCGCGCAGCAGCGCTCGGGCCATCGCGACGAACTCGAAACCCTCACGCATCGCGACCTGCATTCCGTCGAGATCGGTGATTCCGCCGAGGAGCACGAGCGGCAGGTCCAGTTCGTCACGGAACTGACGTGCGTACTCGAGGAAGTACAGCGGTTCGTAGGGATAGTGCTGGAAGACGAAACTGCCGAACATCTTCATCCCGAGCTGCAGGATCGGAATCTGGGTCTCGGCCATCTCGCGCAGCGGTACGTCGCCGCGGAACAGATACATGGGGTTGAGTAGCGACGAACCGCCGGTGAGTTCGAGCGCGTCGAGGTGCCCGTCCGATTCGAGCATCTTCGCGAACGGCAGGGACTCGTCCAGCCAGAACCCCCCTGACACCCCGTCGGCCATGTTCATCTTGGCCAGCACAGCGATCTCACCGTCGGCCGCCTCCGCGACGGCAGCGAGGATGCGGCGGGCGAACTCGGCACGGTTGGCCAGGGAACCGCCCCAGCGGTCCTTGCGGCGGTTCACCTTCGGGCTCAAGAACGAACTGGCGAGGTAGTTGTGTCCGAGGTGGACCTCGACTGCGTCGAATCCCACCTCACGGGCGTATCGTGTCGCTTCGCCGTGCGCGGTGACGATCCGTCGGATGTCGTCCTCGCTCGCCTTCCGGTCGATGCTCATCGACAGGGGATTGGGACGCGCGGACGGGGCCAGCGAGGGGAGTCCGTTGGACCGGGAGTTGGCCACGGGACCCGCATGGCCGATTTGTGCCGACACCTTCGCACCGGTGGCGTGCACGGCGTCGGTGAGGCGCCCAAGTCCGTCGAGAGCCTCTGGACGCCAGTAGATCTGATCCTTCTCGGTCCGCCCTTCGGGCGAGACGGCGAGATAGGCAACGGTGGTCATTCCGACGCCCCCTTCACCGACCCTGACATGGAAGTCGATGAGTCGGTCGCTGACCAAGGCGTCGGGGCTGGCACCCTCGAAGGTCGCGGATTTGATGACTCTGTTGCGGAGTGTGATCGGTCCGAGGCGGGCAGGTGCCAGCGGATCGACCGTAGGTGCGGATACTGGTTCGGGGTTGGCTGTCGACATGGTGATCTCCGGATTCTCGGGCTGTGAGGAGACTTTCGGGCGACCGTTACTCATTCAGGCGGACGGTGCCGACGAGCGGGGGACGATGTCCATCCAGCGCAGCATCGCGTCGACGGCGTCGGCGGGATCCCCGTGTGCGCCCTCCTCGGCCCACTCGGCCAAGGCGGCGAACGATGCGGCCTGGTACGCGGTCGCCAACGCGCGTGCGATCGCTGCCGGTACTTCGGGGACTCGTCGGCCGATGTAGCCGGCCAGTTCGGCGATCCACGGCTGGTACGCCTCCGATGCCATCGCGGCGAGTTCGGGTGTGCCGGCGATGAGACGGAGCCAATCGGGTCCGACTCGCTGAATGCGCGGGCGATGCGAAACCGATTCGACGATCGCGGTACGCACGGCGTCGGTCAGTGGAGCAGTCTCGGAGGTGGCGGAAAGAGATGCGCGCAGACGCTCGGTCGCAGGAGTGACACCGATCCAGGCGATCGCCGACTTGACGGAGAAGTGCCTGATGAGGGTACGGGCGCTGATCCCGGTCGCTTCGGCGAGATCGTTCCAGCTGGTGTCGGCGTATCCCTGCCGGGACCAGAGGTCGAAAGCAGCCTCGGCGATTGTTTCGGGGTCTATGACCGAGGGGCGGCCACGCCTGCGTCCCGCCGCTGTTTCGACGGATGTTCTTGGCAGATCGGCGAATTCCTGCACCTATGGAGGACATCATTTTTGGCCTACTGTGTCAAATATCGGCTGCCGGGAACGCCGGCATGCATGGACAGGAGGAACACGGCATGGGCGTCTATGTGGTGACAGGATCTGCTTCGGGCATGGGTCGCGCCGTCGCAGAACAGCTTCGTGCAGGCGGACACACCGTCATCGGTGTCGACATCAAGGAGGCGGAGGTCGTCGCGGATCTGTCGACCCCGCAGGGCAGGAGGGACGCCATCGAGAACGTGCTCGAGAGCGCAGACGGCCGGCTGGACGGCGCGGTGCTCGCTGCGGGTCTCGGTCCAGCGCCCGGCGCGGAACGCCCCCGGCTGATCGCGGAGGTCAACTACTTCGGGGTCGTCGACCTTCTGATGGGTTGGCGGGCAGCCCTCGCGGCGGCGGGCAACGCCAGGGTGGTCGTGTTCTCGAGCAATTCGACGACCACGACGCCTGCTGTTCCCGGCCGGACGATCAAGGCGTTTCTGAACGGCGACGCGGACAAGGCGGTGCGATCGGTCCGGTTGTTCGGCAAGGTCGCGCCGGCCATCATCTACGCGGCTTCGAAGATCGCGGTCAGCAGGTGGGTTCGCCGCACCGCCGTGCGACCGGAGTGGGCAGGTGACGGTATCCGGCTGAACGCGCTGGCGCCGGGAGCGATCATGACACCGCTCCTGGAGAAGCAGTTGTCCACGCCTTCCGAGGCGAAGGCGATCCGCTCGTTCCCCGTGCCGGCCGGTGGCTTCGGCGATGCCGGTCAGCTTGCGCAGTGGGCGGTGTTCATGTTGTCGGACGCTGCGGATTTCCTTTGTGGCAGCGTGGTGTTCGTCGATGGTGGTTCCGACGCGTACTTCCGCGCCGACGACTGGCCGCGGTCGGTTCCGGTTCGTCACCTCCTGTCCTATCTGCTTCGGTTCCGTCGATTCGGGAGGTAGTCGGCATGACCTCCCGCACAACGGGAGGGAACGGTTCGCCCGTACGAGCAGCGGCATAGCTTCGGAGTGGTTCGACGAGAAGTCCGAGTACACAGACGAACAGGCAGCAGGAACCGATATGACACAACGACTGACCGGACGTACGGCTCTCGTGACAGGGAGCAGCCGGGGTATCGGCCGGGCGATCGCGCAGCGTCTCGCATCCGAAGGTGCCACCGTGGTGGTCACCGCTCGTTCCATGTCCCCCTCCCGGTCGGTTCGGGACGGACACGAGCATGTGCTCGAGGGCACCTTGGAAGAAACGGTGCAACTGATAGAGCAGGCCGGCGGTCGCGCTGTTCCGATCGCGGCCGATCTCGAGGACCGCGACCAGCGGGCGGGACTGATCGACGCAGCGGCGACCGCTGTCGGAGGGCTCGACATCCTGGTCAACAATGCGGGTTTCGCCGATTACTCCTCGATCGAGCAGATGAGCGAGGAGACGTTCGACAGGACGCTCGAGCACTACCTGAAGGTCCCGTTCCTCCTTTCGCAAGCGGCGATTCCTCACATGCGCAAGTCCGGTTGCGGGTGGATCGTCAATATCGGCTCCTCGACCGGCATGAGCCCGATCCGGCCGTTCCGTGACTACAACAAGACCTCCGGCGACGTGATCTATGCGTCGGCGAAAGCTGCCCTGCATCGATTCACGCAGGGCCTGGCCGCGGAACTTGTCGACGACAATATCGCCGTCAATGCTGTCGGGCCGTCCACGGCGATCATGACCCCGGGTGCTGCCACGCTGCTGCCGGAGGGTTACGAAACCGAGCCGCCGGAGTACCTGGCGCAGACAGTTCTCGAGATGTGCACTCTCCCTGCGGCCGAACGTACCGGTCTGGTCGGTTTCAGTCTGCACTTCCCGTGGTCGCAGGGAGTCGCAGTCAAGAGTCTCGACGGCAGAGACGAACTGCCTCGGCGGGAGCCACCAGCCTGGTGCAATCCCAACATCGCCGACGACGGACTGAGGGCATGAGAATGCAGTCGAGCAATGCGCGGGAGCGTTTCTCCCGGGGCGTGGCTGTGGTGACCGGCGCGGCCGCCGGCATCGGTGAAGGTCTGGCACGGCACCTCTCGTCGCTGGGAATGACGGTCGTCGTCTCGGACATCGACGGAGATCGCGCTGTGAAGGTCGCCGACGAGATCGTCGCTTCCGGAGGCAAGGCGGAACCGTATGCCGTCGACGTCGCAGACCCCGACGCCGTCGATGCGATGGCGAGCGAGATCTTCGATCGTCACGGCAGCGTCGAGCTCCTGGTGAACAATGCCGGCATCGAGTCGGCCGGCCTGTTGTGGGAGATCGACCGCGAGCGGTGGCAGCGGCTGATGCAGATCAATGTCGACGGTGTCTTCTACTGCCTTCGATCGTTCGTCCCGCGGATGATCGCCGTGGGAACTCCCTCGTGCATCGCCAACCTGTCATCGGTGGGTGGGCTGAATGCCGTTGCGGTGCAATCTCCGTACATTGTGAGCAAGCATGCGGTGCTGGCGATGACGGAGTGCCTGCACCAAGACCTTGCCATCGTCGGTGCACCGATCCAGGTGAGCGCCGTGATCCCGCATTCGATTCGGAGCGAGATCTTCCTGTCGGCTCAGCGGGCGGCACCTTCGAACAATCCGACCGCGAATGCGGTGTTCACTGCCATGCAACGCGACAATGTCGAGAAGGGGCTCGATCCACTCGTCGCTGCCGAGCACATGGTCGAGCAGATCGCGCGAGGCGAGTTCTGGGTCCACTCCGATGACGACATGTGCATTTCGGCGGTGCATCGACGTGCACACCAGCTTCTCGATCTCGCACCACCGGCCGACCCTCAGGCGATGCTCGCACGAATGGGCATCGCCGCCGGACACGACGGGTCACATGACGTCGTGCCGGTCTCCCGGACGACAGGACCATTGTGACCGATCCAGTACAGGAAATCACCCTCGACCCGGCGGAGCGTGTGCTTGCGATTCGGGAGATCGAGAATGTCTTCGCCGCGCGGCTGCGCATCATGGACACCAAACAGTGGGACCGGTACGGCAGCGTGCATACCGAAGATGTCGTGAGCGAGACCTTCGGTGCTGCGGTCACCGACGAATCGGCACGGCGACCGGCCGTGGTCGGCCGGGATGCACTGAGGCGCGCGATCGAAGGAGTCCTCGACGGACCCGTCCCCGTGACCAGCGTGCACCACGGGCATACACCGGAGATCACATTGACCTCGGACACGACTGCAACCGGTGTCTGGGCGATGGAAGACAAGCTGTGGTGGAGCAACGGCTCGACCGAAGAGCACCTGCACGGATACGGCCATTATCACGAGACATACCGCAGGGTCGACGGTGTATGGCTGATCGCGTACAGGACTCTGACACGTTTGCGCGTCGATACCACCCCCGGGTTCTTCGACTACCGGTCCCGATCTCCGCAGGAGTAACTCATGAACGAATCGACCCTCACTCCCGGCACCGTCAGTGCTCTCCTTGCAGCTTGGTGGTTCCACTACGACGAATGGAATCCCGCCGAGTTGCGGGCCTTGATGGCAGACGACATCGCCTTCACCTGTGCGAGCGACACGGGTGCCACCGACTACGAGGACTTCATCCGCGTCGACGTACGCGGAGCCGACGATGTGATGGCGTGGAAGGACGACCATCGGCGCAACAGCCCTTATCCGCTGCGTCACAACGGCACCAACGTATTGGTCACCGGCGTCGCGGACGGAGAGGTCGAGTTCGCGTCCTACATCTTCGTGACGAAGATCGTCGAGGGAAAGCCGTTCAACGTGTCGAGTGGCGTCGTGCGCGGCAGCATCCGCGCCACCGAGGCGGGACCGGTTTTCAGTGCTGTCCACGTCGTACTCGACACGCAGGAGTCGGTGCGCTACGCCGATCATTTCGTGGGAGCTTCCACCCCGGTGATCTGATCCGATCGGATCCGGTAGCGACCGGAGCTGCCCCCACCCTGCGTCGACGAAACGAGAACGAACATGCCGCTCTCTCCTGAAGCCCAACGAGTGGTCGACAACTCCGCAGCGCGTATGGCGAAAGCCATGCACGAGACACCCGTTGCGGAATTACGTGCAGCACTCGCTGCGAACGCAGTTCCGGTGGTAACACCCATCCGTCACCGTCGGGATGTTGTCGTTCCCTGCGCGGGTGGCGGTGTCCGAGTGCGCATCTACCGGCCGTCCGATGATCCGGGATTGCCAGTGGTCCAATGGATGCACAGCGGGGGCTTCGCCGTCGGGAATCTCGATCAGAACGAGGAGTATCTGCGGAAGCTGAGCATTGCATCGCAGGCCGTCATCGTCTCGGTGGACTATCGCCTCGCGCCGGAGCACCCGTGTCCTGCCGCGCTCGACGATTGCCGGAAGGTGTGGGAATGGATCAAGTCTGCACCCGACGAACTTTCGACCGCAGATGTCACCAAGGCGGTCCTCGCCGGTGAGAGTGCTGGTGGCGCTTTGGTATTCACGCTGTCCCACCAGCTCCGCGAGGCAGGTCTTCCGCTTCCCGATGCGCAGGTCTCCCTGTACGGGACGGCGGTGATGCAGGTGACCAACCCGGAGCACAGCACTGCGCTGCTCTCCCCGGAGGACTGTCAGTGGTTCTGGGACATGTATGTGCCGAACCGCGCCGATCAGGCTTCTCCGATCGCGTCTCCGGGCCTGGCTCCCGACCTCGGCGGCCTGCCGCCGGCTCTCGTGGTCACCGCCGAGATCGACCCCACCCGCGACGGCACCGAAAAGTACGCGCGACATATGCAGGAGGCCGGTGTGCCGGTCGAACTGCGACGGTACGAGGGCATGATGCACGGCTTCGCGACCATGACGACCGCGCTTCCCGCCGCGAACGAACTGTTCGATCAGATCGTCGAGTACCTCGCCGAAGTCTTCACGCGGCAGGGATTACCCGGCGGTTCCGGAAAATCGGTCACCTGACCTCGTGTTTTCCCGTTGATCGGGATCACCGGACCGCACGTTCCGGAAACTGCCCTACCGTCCCGCTAACAACCACATGAAGGAGACTGCCGATGGCGACGACACCCGTTCCGGCCGTGACCCCCGCCCGCGACACCACCGTCGACCTGCTCGTGATCGGATCGGGTACGGGCATGGCGGCTGCACTCGCCGCGC
>JADGMW010000069.1_pt2 | contig 26675 bp, 24 predicted proteins | sample 8641801 | NCBI WGS metagenome assembly JADGMW01 (sample SAMN16272018, study PRJNA661076) | feces metagenome | isolation source: fecal sample from diarrhoea affected cattle A | host: Bos taurus | place: South Africa: Lokaleng Village, Mahikeng | collected 2019-09
GAACACGAGTCCGGATCGTCTTACTCTGGTGAGGACAACCCACCCGCGAGGAGAACGCGCATGAACGAGGACGAGATACCACGTCCGCCGTACTCGCACGACCTGCTCGCCGACTTGCACGCGGGCGTGCTCGACGACGCCTCGGCCGACAAGCTCTGGCCTCTCGTACGCGCAGACCCGGAGGCCGCGGCCGTACTCGCACGACTCGACGCGGTGGAGTCGCGTCTCGGCACGCTCCGCGACAGTGATCCGGCGGAACCGATTCCTCCTGCGGTGGCCGCCCGGATCGACGCTGCTCTGGCTACTGCTCAGCGACGACCTGCCCGAACATGGCTGGCGGGAGCCGGGGTTGCGGCGGCAGCGGTATTCGCCGGCGTGTTCGCACTCGTCCTGCTCCACTCGGCGCCCGGGGGAGACGACGACGCGGGTAGCGACGCCTACGCCGCCCACGAGAGCGACTCCGTGTTCGAGCCCGCCGAGCTACGCTCGATTGTCGGCACGACCTCGCTCGGCCCTCTCTCGGATACGGTTCGGCTCCGGGACTGCTTGGAAGCCAACGGTTTCGATTCGGATTCTCCTCTGCTGGGATCGCGGCAGACGGAATTCCGCGAACGTGACGCCGTCCTGCTGCTCCTCGGTGGACCGCACCCTCCGCAACTGACCGCGGTGATGGTCGGAACCGATTGTGACGCAAACACTCCCGCTACCCTGGCGGTTCATACCATCGGATAGGCGCTCGGCGTATGTCGTCACTCCGCGATGGTCAGCAGCAGATGAAGTATCCGTGCGCGTAGCGCCGGGGTGTCGTCCTCCGCGGCGATCAGCCCGGTGAACAGTGCGGTCCCCGCCGCCATCACGAGCGCCGCCCGGGCATCGAGTTCCGCGTCCCCGTCACCGTTCTCGGTGAACAGCGCAGTACTCGGACCGCTGAAGGTTCGCCACAGTGTGCTGCGAAGGTCCTCGTGGTCACGCAGCGCCGCGAGGAGTCCGGGTAGGGCGGCGCGAACCTCGGGTCTCGAGAAGAGTTCGTTGCTCCCCGCGACGACCCATTCGATCCAGCCCTTGCGGTCGATTCCGTCGTACGGCGCCAGATCGGGTGCCGAGCCGAGCAGCGCATCGAGCACCAGGTGCGCCTTGCTCGGCCACCTGCGCGTCAGTGCGGCTCGCCCGACTCCCGCGCGCGCCGCGATCGCCCGCATGCTGAGGCCGTCCCACCCGTCCCGGACGAGCATCTCGCGGGTGACGGCGAGGACGTCACTGTCGATTCGAGGATCTCTCGGACGTCCCGCAGGTACAGCTGGCATGGGCTCTCGTGTGAGTGGGACCAGACAGTGCCTGGTGTGTGATCGGGGTTATAGTCGGCCTATTACGATACCACTGGCATCGAAAGTAGGGTCATGACTTCGCCGCGATCCACCGTCTTCGAACCCGCCCGCCTCGGGCCTCTCACGCTCCGCAACCGCATCATCAAGGCCGCGACGTTCGAGGGTGTCATGCCCAAGGGTGCGGTCACCGACAAACTCGTCGACTTCCACGCCGAAGTCGCACGCGGCGGTACCGCGTTGACGACCGTGGCGTACTGCTCCGTCTCGCCCGCGGGTCGCGTCCACCGCGACACCCTCGTCCTCGACCGCGACGCCGTGCCCGGGCTGACCCGGCTCACCGAGGCCGTCCACCGGGAGGGCGCACTCGCGTCCGCGCAGATCGGGCATGCCGGGCTCGTCGCCAACCAGCTGTCGAACGGGATGAGCACCACCGCCCCCTCCACCCGGATCAGCGCCCCCGCGATGGGTCTCGTCCGCGGCGCGACACTCGAGCAACTCGACGCGATCGTGGAGGACTACGCGTCGGCCGCGCGATATGCCGTCGAATCCGGATTCGATGCGCTGGAAGTACACCTGGGGCACAACTACCTTCTGAGCTCATTCATGAGCCCCAACCTCAACAAGCGGACCGACCGCTACGGCGGAAGCATCGCCAACCGCACCGCTTTTCCCCGGCGTGTCCTCGCCGCCGTGCGCGCTGCGGCGGGGGATTCGGTCGCTGTCATCGCCAAGTTCAACATGACCGACGGCGTCCCGAAGGGACTGTGGCTCGACGAGTCGCTGCCCATGGCCAAGCTGATCGAGTCCGACGGCACCATCGACGCGATGCAGCTGACCGGTGGCAGCTCGCTGCTCAACGGGATGTACTTCTTCCGCGGCGACGTTCCGATGAAGGAGTTCGTGCAGTCACAGCCGAAGGTCATCGGCTGGGGCCTGAAGGTGTACGGACCCAAGCTCTTCCCGAAACTTCCGTTCGAGGAAGCGTTCTTCCTCCCGATGGCCCGGCAGTTCCGGTCCGAACTGTCGCTGCCGCTGATCCTGCTCGGTGGCATCAACCGCATCGACACCATCGACAACGCCCTGCACGAAGGCTTCGAGTTCGTGGCCATGGGCCGGGCGCTGCTCCGTGACCCGTATCTGGTCGACAAATTCCGCAACCACACTGCGGACGAAGGGTTGTGCATTCACTGCAACAAGTGCATGCCAACCATCTACACCGGGACCAAATGTGTGATCCGGGAAACCCTCCGGGACGTCCCGGGCGCGGTCTGACACCTCCGGGCGGCGGGCGCGCACCCGCTGTGGCATGACGCACGCTGCGAGGGGAACAACACCGTTTACCCTGGTGTTGACATCTGTGTATGCTGCCGCGCCGGTCTCTCGGCACGTGGCATCTACGACAGCCCCGACCGCCGACCGGAAGGCCTCCGCCGAATGACGACCTCGCCCACCATTCACGACCTCATCATCATCGGTTCGGGCCCGGCGGGATACACCGCCGCGATCTACGCCGCCCGCGCGGAACTCTCGCCCATCGTCTTCGAGGGAACGCAGTTCGGCGGCGAGCTGATGACGACAACCGAGGTCGAGAACTTCCCGGGCTTCAAGGACGGCATCATGGGTCCGGAGTTGATGGACCAGATGCGCGAGCAGGCGCTCCGCTTCGGTGCCGACATCCGTACCGAAGACGTCGAGGCCGTCGATCTCGCCGGCCCGGTCAAGACCGTGGTCGCGAACGGCGAAACCTACAGCAGTCACGCGGTCGTGCTCGCCATGGGCGCCGAACCCCGTTACCTCGGTGTGCCGGGGGAGGAGCGGCTCCTCGGCCGCGGCGTCTCCGCCTGCGCCACGTGTGACGGGTTCTTCTTCCGGGATCAGGACATCGCAGTGGTCGGCGGCGGCGACTCGGCGATGGAGGAAGCCACGTTCCTGACGCGGTTCGCGCGCAGCGTGACCATCATCCACCGCCGCGAAGAGTTCCGTGCCTCGAAGATCATGCTCGAGCGCGCCGAGGCGAACGAGAAGATTCGTTTCCTCACCAACACGAGGGTCCTCGAGGTCCTGGGAGAGAACAGCGTCTCGTCGCTGACCGTCGAGAACACTGTCACCGGCGAGCGCAGCGATCTCGCCGTCACCGGACTCTTCGTCGCCGTGGGACACGATCCGCGCAGCGCACTCGTCGCGGGACAGGTCGAACTGGACGACGAGGGTTACGTGAAGGTCGTCGGCCGCACCACTGCGACGTCCCTGCCGGGTGTCTTCGCGGCCGGAGACCTCGTCGACCACACCTATCGTCAGGCCATCACCGCGGCCGGCAGCGGTTGTTCCGCGGCGATCGACGCCGAGCGCTGGCTCGTCGCACGCCACGAGGTACCGCCCTCGATCGTGCCCGCCCAGGTCTGACCGTCCCACCCACCCCCCGATAACACGCGACACCAGGAGATAGCCGTGGCCGTCAAGGACACCAACACCGTCACCATCACCGATTCCTCGTTCGTCGAGGATGTGCTGCAGGCCGACAAGCCCGTGCTCGTCGACTTCTGGGCCACGTGGTGCGGTCCGTGCAAGATGGTTGCTCCGGTTCTCGAGGAGATCGCGGGTGAGCACGGCGACAAGCTGACGATCGCCAAGCTCGACATCGACGCGAACCCGTCGGCGGCCCGCGACTACCAGGTCATGTCCATCCCCACCATGATCCTGTTCTCCGGCGGCAAGCCCGTGAAGACGATCGTGGGGGCGAAGGGTAAGGCGGCGTTGCTTCGGGACCTCGCGGACGTCCTGTAGTACGGTCCCGAGGATCGATTCTCGGATGCGCCGCCCCGGGCCCCGGCTCCCGGCGCATCTGAGATAATTCCGTTCGATGCTGCCCTGCCCCGTGCCGGGCGCAATCCGGTCAGCACGGAAAGGCCCAACGCATGCGCCCTCTTCGTCACGGCGACCACGGCCCGGCAGTCGCCGAGATTCGGAGCACTCTGGCCGGTCTGGGTTTCCTGCACGCCCGTCCCGACTCCTCCGACAGCTGGATGGGGTCCGACGTCGTTTTCGACCGCGAACTCGACGGCGCCGTGCGCGCCTTCCAGCAGCAGCGCGGTCTGCTCGTCGACGGGATCGTCGGCGCGGCCACGTACCGCTCCCTCAAGGAGGCGTCGTATCGGCTCGGCGCCCGAACCTTGATGTACCAGCTGTCGGCGCCGTTGTACGGCGACGACGTGGCGGCGCTGCAGACCCGGCTGCAGGACCTGGGGTTCTACGTGGACCGCGTCGACGGCTACTTCGGCCAGAAGACCCACGAAGGACTCAGCTCGTTCCAGCGCGAGATCGGTCTCGCCGCGGACGGAATCTGTGGACCCGAAACGTTGCGGGCACTCGAGTTGCTCGGTACCCGGGTGTCGGGCGGATCGCCTCACGCCATCAGCGAGGAGGAGATCGTACGACGGTCGGGCCCCCAGCTGAGCGGTAAGCGCATCGTCATCGATCCCGGTCTGGGCGGCACCCACCACGGCATCATCGTGCCGAGCGTGCACGGGCCCATCTCGGAAGCCGACATCCTGTGGGATCTTGCGCGCCGCCTCGAGGGCCGCATGGCCGCGACCGGCATGGAGACGTTCCTCTCGCGCCCGTACCACGCGGATCCGACCGACGTCGAACGCGCCGGCACCTCCAACGCGTTCGGTGCCGATCTCATGATCTCGCTGCGCTGCGATTCGAGTTCGAACCCGCACGCGAGTGGCATCGCCAGCTTCCACTACGGCAACTCGCACGGCTCCGAATCCATGATCGGTCAGGTACTGACCGGGTTCATCCAGCGCGAGATCGTCGCGCGAACCTCGCTGCAGGACTGCCGCAGCCACGGGCGCACCTGGGACCTGCTGCGCCTGACGAATATGCCCACCGTGCAGATCGATCTCGGTTACCTCACCAACGAGCACGACGCATCACTGCTCGCCGACCCGCGCACCCGTGACGTCATTGCCGAGGCAATCCTCGTCGCAGTGAAGCGCCTGTATCTGCTCGGGCAGGACGATCAGCCCACCGGTACCTACACGTTCGCCGAACTGCTGGCCGAGGAACTCTCCATCACCGAAACTCGCTGACTCGCTGCCGGGGACTCGGCACCGCGGTCGCCGGCACCTTTACGGCACGCCCACCGCGGTGCGCCCCGTGACATCCTCCACGGTCAGTGAGGCCGCTTCGATCAGGCGCTCGAGAGCCGCTTCCACCTCTTCCTTCCATCCGTGGTCGCGGTCGAGTTCGAGCCGCAATCGGGGGAAGCGAGGATGCGGGGCGATCACCTCGAAGCCCATGTCCTCGAGAAAGTCGGCGCCGATCATGCATTCGGCGGGGGAGCATTCCCGCGCGGAGGTGGTGCTGGGCACGTCTCCCGCCGACGGCCTGTCGTCCTCCTGCGGTCGCACCCCGAACGCTTCGAGCGCCCGGACGTTGCGGCGGACCAGATCGGTCACGACGGCGCGAATGAGATCGGCACCCACATCCAGGTCGGACGCGTGAGGCTCGATGCGCATCGTGGTGAGCAGAATCGCGTCGGCGCTGACGGGTGAGGTCGGGAAGAGTCGCGCCCGGGGGACCATGTTGGGTGGCGCGTAGAACGCCACCCCTGCCACTTTGTCGTCGGTGTCCCCGAACGTGGCGACCTGTGCGCACGACCCCCACTCGAGCATGACCATGGACAGCCACGCTTCTTTCTCGAATTCGGGATCGCAGAAGTTGCGGGCATCACCGGCGGGCGCCGGATCCATTTCCCAGAACACACACCGCCTCGGGTGCGCAGGCAACTGCTCGATCGCACTCAAGGACAGCGGCGTGACTCGCGTCGACACGGGATACCTTCGCCTCCACGTCTTTCTCTCACAGACTGTTGTCCGACCCCCCTCGGGAAGTCAAGACTGGCGGGCCCGATCGGTCGGATCCGCGCCGACCTCACGGTCGGTCTGCATCATGGTCACGATACGTTCGAGATCGTCCACAGACCCGAATTCGACCACGATCTTGCCTTTGCGCTTCCCCAGACTCACGGTCACGCGGGTGTCGAAGGAGTTGGACAGACGCTCGGCGACGTCCTGCAACCCCGGCATCTGGATGGGCTTCCGCTTCGAGGACGGCGACGGCGTGGGAGCACCACTGCGGTTCGCGAGCATGACCGCTTCCTCGGTCGCGCGCACCGACATCCCTTCGGCGACGATCCGCATCGCGAGCGCTTCCTGAGCGTCGGCACCGGCTTCGAGTGCGAGCAGGGCGCGCGCGTGACCTGCGCTCAGCACGCCCGCAGCGACCCGCCGCTGGACAGGGATGGGCAGCTTGAGCAACCGGATCATGTTCGTGATGACCGGGCGCGAGCGTCCGAGACGTGTCGCCAGTTCCTCGTGGGTGACGTCGAACTCCTCGAGCAACTGCTGATACGCGGCTGCCTCTTCGAGGGGGTTGAGTTGCACACGGTGGATGTTCTCGAGGAGAGCATCGCGCAGCATCGCGTGATCGTCGGTGTCCCGGACGATCGCGGCGATCGTGTCGAGTCCCGCTTCCTGGGAGGCCCGCCACCGGCGCTCGCCCATGATGATCTGGAAGCGGTCATCGTCGGCTCGCCGCACCACGATCGGCTGCATCAAGCCGAACTCTCGGATCGAGTGGACGAGTTCGGTCAGTGCCTCTTCGTCGAAGACCTGACGGGGCTGCTTCGGGTTCCGGTCGATTCGGTCGATCGGGATCTCGAGGTACACCGCCCCGGCGGGAGAGGGGAGTTGACCCTGATCGACCTCGGCGGGCGCAGCCTCGTCGCCTTCCGTGCCCGGCGCCGTGGATTCGGGAGAGGCAGGCTTTCCGTCGCCGATGATGAGGTCCGCCGCGGCGGATCCGAGTCCGGACGGCGACGAGGACATTCCCGGTGACGCACCGGCACGTCGACTGGGGGCAGGCTTCACGGGCGGCGCGGGAGCGGCCGGTGCCGATGCGCTGGTCGTCGATTCGGTGGTCGTGGAGGTGGTGGTCGTCGAGGTGGGCGCTGTCGTGGCCGGCGCAGTTACCGGTGGACCGGTCGGGATGAGAGCAGCCAAGCCTCGTCCGAGCCCGCCCTTGCGTGTCGCACTCATTCGTTCCCCTGCTTCTTCTGTATCCCGCGTGCCGCCAGCTCGCGACCCGCATCGAGGTAACTCATCGCGCCGCGCGATCCCGGATCGTAGTCGAGAACTGTCATCCCGTAGCCGGGAGCTTCGGAAACCTTCACGCTCCGGGGGATGACGGACCGCAGCACCGCGGACCCGAAGTGTGCGCGCACCTCGGAGGCGACCTGATCGGCAAGCTTCGTGCGGCCGTCGTACATCGTGAGCAACACCGTCGAGACGTGAAGGTCGGGGTTGAGGTGCGACTGCACGAGTTCGATATTGCGCAGCAACTGCCCGACACCTTCGAGGGCGTAGTACTCACACTGAATCGGGATGAGCACTTCCTTGGCTGCGACAAGAGCGTTCACCGTCAGCAGGCCCAGTGACGGCGGGCAGTCGATGATGACGTAGTCGTACTCGCGCGGCCCGAGCGCGTCCTTCGTGAGTGCGTTCCGGAGACGGTTTTCGCGAGCCACCATCGACACGAGTTCGATCTCGGCGCCTGCCAAGTCGATGGTCGCCGGGATGCAGAAGAGGCGCTCGCTGTGGGGACTCTGCTGGACGGCGTCGACGGCGCGCACCTCGCCCAGGAGGATTTCGTAACTCGACGGAACGCCGGAGTGATGAGGTACTCCCAGCGCGGTACTCGCGTTGCCTTGAGGGTCGAGGTCGACGACGAGCACCGTCAGACCCTGGACCGCCAGCGCGGCGGCGAGGTTGACCGCGGTCGTGGTTTTGCCGACCCCACCCTTCTGATTCGCGATCGTGAACACGCGGCGCTCGTGCGGCTTCGGGAGAGCAATCGCATCGCTCGGGTGGAGCACCTGACTCGCGCGATGTGCCGCAGCGCCGATCGGCGTATCCATCGCGGAAAACCCATCGAAGGGGACGGGTGAGAACTCGTCGTTCATCGCCTCGGTTTCACGTGAAACAGCGGATTCAGATCCACCCGTCATAGAACGCTCCTTAAACGTTTGATCCGCACGGTCCGCACGCTACATCCTCTTCGCTCCGGGGACACGGCGCACGGGACGCGGCCTGTTCGAGCAACGAGGAGGCGAGGCATGTCCGAAGAATTGGTCGTGGCTTCGACGCGTCGACTCACGTCCACTTCCTCGGTCGGTTCAGTATTCCACCCGCATTCTATGTGGCTGCCACGCGATCACACCGCAGGACGTTCCACGTGAAACAACGCTTCTTTGTTTCACGTGGAACATTGCGGGCCGGGGGAGTGGGGAATGTTTCACGTGAAACTACGACACGTGTCGCTCGGGTCGCTGAGATACGGGTATTGCTCACTTTCGATTATCCGAATAACTTGTTGCGCAACGTGTTTGAAATTCTGTCACCGTAAGACGTTGTGCCACAGCGTTTCCCTCATCCGGAGAACTTTTACACGGCACGGTCCCACTTCTGGCGTCACAGTGACGAAAAGAGAAGGGGTCCCCGGTACCCGCCCACACGGGAACAAAATCGACCCTTGACGCCGTCCGAACTCTTCCGGATGCCACTCAGTACTCGAGGGACTGCCTCGAGCTCGAGAGGCATCCCGGTCGATCGGTACTCGAGATGTCCGGCGCCGGCCCGAACAAAACAAGCCCCTCGACTCCGCGAGGGGAGTGAGGGGCTCGTTTCACGTGGAACAGTTACTTGTTCTTTCTCCGCCGCGAAGGACGTGGCATGCGCTCCGCTTTCACAACGAGTGTCGGAACCGGAAGCGCATCGCGGCCGCACTCGAGCACCTCGAGATTGCCGGCACCGAGGCGGGCAAGCTCGTCTCGGTCTCGCTCGATCTCCTCGTGCGCCGAGGAACCTTTCAACGCGAGCATGCGGCCGCCTTCGTGGATCAGGGGGAGGGACCACTTGGCGAGTTTCGCGAGCGGCGCGACCGCCCGCGACGTGACCACGTCGGCTCCGCCGGCTTCCTGAAGCACACTCGGCTGTTCCGCGCGGCCTCGCACCACCAAGACATTGTCGAGACCGTTGGCTTCCACAAATTCCGCCAGATAGACCGTGCGTCGCAAGAGCGGCTCGACGAGTGTGATTCTCAGGTCGGGTCGAGCGATCGCCAGCGGAATACCCGGCAAGCCCGCTCCGCTGCCGACATCGACGACGGCCTCGTCCTCCTGGATGAGTTCGCCCAACACCGCGCAATTCAAGATGTGACGCTCCCACAGTCGGGACACTTCACGCGGACCGATCAGTCCGCGCTCGACTCCGTCGACCGACAGTGAGCGATGGTAACGCTCGGCAAGCTCGAATCTCTCGCCGAAGATCTGCTGGGCGGTGGCCAGCAATCCTGCCTCGTCTTGTTCCACGTGAAACATCCTCTCGTGCCGACGGCGTGCCGGCGGTGCCGGTCCCGCTGGCCTCCATCGAATAAAAAGAGGGACCCCGAGTGTTCAGGGTCCCTCTTCGAGCCGAAAGCGGACGGCTCAATCCTGCACGATCACAACGCGCCGATGCGGTTCGGCGCCTTCGCTCTCGCTGGAGACCCCGTCGACCTTCGCGACCGCATCGTGCACGATCTTGCGTTCGAAGGGAGTCATCGGGGCAAGTTCCTCACGACCGCCGCCGGCCAGGACCCGCTTCGCAGCGGAGGTACCCAGCTCGGTCAGCTCGGCGCGCTTGCCCGCACGCCAGCCCGCGATGTCCAGCATGAGCTTGCTGCGTTCCCCGGTGGCCTGCTGCACGGCGAGACGTGTGAGCTCCTGGAGGGCGTCGAGAACGTCACCGTTGGTTCCGACGAGCTTGCTCAGATCCTTGCCGCCGTCGATGCTCACGACGGCCCGGTCACCCTCGACGTCGAGGTCGATGTCGCCGTCGAAGTCGAGCACGTCGAGCAACTGTTCGAGATAGTCGCCGGCGATTTCCCCCTCTTCGATCAAGTCCTCGTCGTCGACCACGTCGGTGTCGAGTTCAGGCTCGCGCGCCTCGCCGGTCACCTCGATGTCCTCCTGTGCCTTGTCCAGGTCACTGGCCATGATCAGCTCTCTTCTACTTCGGTCAGCGCCGCTTGCGCTTGGAGTTCTTGGGACGGCTACCCGGCTTCGGGGCCGATGATCCGGGACCGGACGTGGGCGTCGAGTTGCCGTTCGCCTGAGCGTCTACGTCCTTGGTCAGCGAGACCTCGGGCGTCACGTCGGTGGCCGCACCGTCGGCAGGAGCACTCTCCGCCGCAGCGACGGCGCCCTTCTTCTTCTTCGCCTTGTTCGGACGGGCACCCGGCTTCGGGGCGTTCTCGTTGCGGCGTGCGAGCGCCGCTGCCCGCTTCTCTTCTTCTTCCTGATCGATCTTCCGGAAGACGAGATGCTGCTGGCCGTACGTCCACACGTTGTTGCTCACCCAGTACAGGATGATGGCGATCGGGAGGAACGGACCACCGACGAGCACACCGAGCGGGAACACGTAGAGCGCGAGCTTGTTCATGATCGCGGCTTGCGGGTTCGCGGCAGCCTGAGTGCTCTGGCGGGCGACGGAAGCGCGGGCGTTGAAGTGCGTGGCGATACCGGCCACGATCATGAGGGGAACGGCGACCGCCGCGATCTGCCACCGCGAGGGGATGTCACCGAACGGCGCGAAGGCTTCGAGCGAGGCGATCGGCTGAGTGATCCACGACGAGATCGGGGCACCGAACAGACGCGCGCTCAGGAAGGATTCGACATCTTCCGGGCTGAAGGCGTAGTTGCCGACACGTGCGTTCTCTTCCGGCGTCAGGCCGAGCTGGCCGAAGCCGGTACCGGTGCGGTTGAAGGACCGCAGCACGTGGAACAGACCGATGAAGACCGGCACCTGCAGCAGGACCGGCAGGCAACCCATCAGGGGGTTGAAGCCGTGTTCCTTCTGGAGCTTCTGCATCTCCAGTGCCTGGCGTTGCCGGTCGTTGGAGTATTTCTTCTGCAGCGCCTTGATCTGCGGCTGAAGTTCCTGCATCTGCCGGGTCGTGCGGACCTGCTTGACGAACGGCTTGTACAGGATGGCGCGGAGGGTGAACACGAGGAACACCACCGACAACGCCCACGTCCAGCCGCTGTCGGGAGCAAGGACGAACGAGAAGGCTTTGTGCCAGACCCAGAGGATCCAGGACACGGGATAGTAGATGAAGTCGAGCACGGCTCTATGTACTCCTCGGGTCGTCCATGTCGCCACGGAGAGGCGTCGGTCTCAGGTCTTCGCTCCGGTCAGGTACCCACGTGGGACGACCGATGACTCCGCTCGGGTACCGGATCCCATCCTCCAGGATGCCAGGGAGCACATTTGAGCAGCCGCACCAACGTGAGCGCCGTGCCGACCACGAACCCTCGCGCGCGCAACGCTTCGACCGCGTATTCGCTGCAGGTGGGAACGAATCGGCACGTCGGCATCCGGGTAGGCGACACGTACGTGCGGTAGAGCTCGATACAGAAGATCAATGCCCTTGCCGGCGCCGAACGGATGGTGTTTCCGCTCGCATTCGGGGCGGTCATGCGGGCTTCCCGGCATCGGCGTGGACGCCTGCACTCTCGGCAGGGACGCTGGAGGACGGCTCCTCGCCGGTGGGAGATGCGTCGAGAAGAAGTCCGAGCCTGGTCAGACCCGACCGGAGCTGCTTGTCGAGTTCCCGCGAATCCGCGGTCGCCGAGCCCGGAAGAGCACGCAGCACGAGGTCGGTGTTCTCGGGTACTCGCTCGACGAGGCCGGCACAGATATGACGAAGCCGGCGTGCGACTCGATGTCGAATCACCGCCGGCCCGACAGCCTTATTCACGACGAGCCCGAAACGGGGACCGTCGACACTCACCAAGAACTCGGACCTATCACGCTCGAGAGCGTGAATCACCAGGTCCCGCCGCCCCTGACGGCGACCGCGACGGACGGTATCGGAAAAGTCCGTGCGGCGCCGCAGTCGATACGGCTCAGGTAACACCCCGAGCTCCCGTTACGGGATCAGGCGGTGAGTTCGGCGCGGCCCTTACGGCGACGCGCCGTCACGATCGCGCGACCCGCACGGGTCCGCATCCGGAGACGGAAGCCGTGGACGCGCGCGCGGCGTCGGTTGTTCGGCTGGAACGTCCGCTTGCCCTTAGCCACGGTCAACACTCCTCGAGATATATGTGACGCCGGCAGGCGCCATCGGTCTAACGTGTACGGATTTTCGCACGACCCGTGCGCAATGAGTGCAGCACGGACCTATCACTTCTGCATGAGTGACTGTTCGAGGCTACGCGGATTCCGACGCGAAATCAAACTGCGGTCTCTGTGCCCGCGCGGTCCCGGGTGCGGTGCACATCCGTCGAAAGTCGGGCCCCGAACACCCCTGTGTCCCACGTCACGGTGGGTTACGCTCTCTCGCATGGCTTCGTCAGCGAACCCGCAGCGCATAGGCCGTCTTGCCCATTCGCCGCACGTCCATAGACGATGCGCGCGGCCGCCGGTCGCGTGCCGTCGCTCCTGACGCGCCGCACAGCGCCACCGCGCGGAGCCGATCTCGTGTGCCAGACTGATCACGAAGCGTCGGCACACCGACGGGCCCCTCGAATCAGGTCTTCCACTTCACCTGTGCACACAGTTGCACCACTTCTGCAGACATCCACCGGGTCGTCCCCCCCGGTTGTCCACACCTGTGGATAATCGTGTGGAAATCATGTCGACCTGTGGGAGGAAGCTACGTGAACGACGAGCCGAACGCGCTTGCCGATGTGTGGGCGGACGTCGTCGCCGAGCTGACAGCGGACGACGGAGTGCTGACCAAGAGCCAGAAGGCGTGGCTTGCGCTGGTCAAGCCGATCACGCTGGCCCAGGGTTTCGCGCTGCTGTCGGTCCCGTCCACGTTGGCCCAGCAATCCATCGAGCGTGACCTGCGCGAACCTATTCTCCGGGTGCTCACCCGCTACCTGGGTCATCGCGTGGAAGGACTGGGCGTTCGGGTCGAGCCGCGCGAACGCATCGACGACCCCGCGGAGGATCCGTACGCGGAACCCCGCGACACTTTGCCCCTCGAGGGCCTTCCCGAGGACCGGGGCGCCGGGGATACCCGCAGCGGAGAGAGCCGCGCCCGCGATGCACGGCGCGAGCCGGCGGGATCTCGAGACGGTGGTTCGCCTCGAGACGGTCGCTCCTCCCGCGACGGCATGGCTCCCGGCGAAGGCATCGGGCACCTCCGGCGGAGGTACACCACAGCCCGCGACCACGACATGCTCGACGGCGAGCCCGGCGACCACGAGGAAGTGGACGACGACCGGGAGGCACTGACCGCCGTCCGCGAATCGTGGCCGTCCTACTTCACGCAGCCGCCACCTCCCGAGACGCCCTCCATGGGCAGCAGCAGCCTCAACGCGAAATACACCTTCGACACCTTTGTGATCGGCGCGTCGAACCGCTTCGCCCACGCCGCGGCCGTCGCGATCGCCGAAGCCCCGGCCCGGGCATACAACCCGCTGTTCATCTGGGGTGCGTCCGGTCTCGGCAAGACCCATCTGCTGCACGCCGCCGGTCACTACGCCCAGCGGTTGTTCCCCGGTATGCGGGTCAAGTACGTCTCCACCGAGGAATTCACGAACGATTTCATCAACAGCCTCCGCGACGACCGCAAGGTCGCGTTCAAGCGGCGGTACCGGGAGACGGACATCCTCCTGGTCGACGACATCCAGTTCATCGAGGGCAAGGAAGGTATCCAGGAAGAGTTCTTCCACACCTTCAACACGCTCCACAACGCGAACAAGCAGATCGTCGTCTCGTCGGACCGTCCTCCCAAGCAGCTGGCAACCCTCGAGGAACGCCTGCGCACCCGGTTCGAGTGGGGCCTGATCACCGATGTCCAGCCGCCCGAACTCGAGACGCGCATCGCGATCCTCAGCAAGAAGGCGCGCATGGACGGGCTCAACGTTCCCCATGACGTCCTCGAGCTGATCGCCAGCCGGATCGAACGCAACATCCGCGAACTCGAGGGTGCGCTGATCCGCGTCACCGCCTTCGCGTCCCTCAACCGCCAGCCGCTCGATCTGACGCTGGCGGAGGTCGTGCTGCGTGATCTGATGCCCGATTCGACGGCTCTCGAGATCAACGCAGCGACCATCATGGCGGTGACCGCGGAGTACTTCGGTACGTCCATCGACGACCTGTGCGGTCCGGGCAAGGCGCGTCCACTCGCGCAGGCCAGGCAGATCTCCATGTATCTCTGCCGAGAACTGACGGATCTGTCACTGCCGAAGATCGGGCAGACGTTCGGACGCGATCACACCACAGTTATGTACGCGGACAAGAAGATTCGCAAAGAGATGACGGAACGCCGGAAGGTGTACGACCAGGTCCAGGAACTCACCGCGCGGATCAAGCAGAGGTCCAAGCGGTAGTCCTCGCCGCAGAAAGCTGTCCACAGGGAGTGCCCACACGGGCGCTCCCTGTCCTGTTTCCGTCCCGCATCTCGAGAAAGTCCGGGTACTCACACTTGTGGACAAGGGTGTGTACAACATGGGATCTTTGTGGACGGACGGTGGACAGAGGACTAACACTCTCGAGGAGTCCACATTCCATCCTCGAGTAGTCCTCGAGTTCATCCTCGAGTGCGGCGCCTCGAGAAGGGCACCCCACCAGCCTAGACGTCGATCGGTCCACAGATTGCACAGGACCTATTACTACTTCTGTGAGTTCTTCTGAGAAATACTATTTAAAAACAGGTGTGTGGATGAGCTGTTCCACAGGCGTCTCGAGTGAGGTGCCCTCTCCCGGCCCCAGCTTTCCAACCAGCCAGGGAAGGCATACCGTGGAGCCGCATCCCCCGACGCCGCCCCGCGGAGTCGGGGCCTTGTGTCAGACTTCGTACGACTTGTCGAGACCACGATCGAAGGGATCCACCGGGCGATGGAGCTTGGAAGCATGAAGTTTCGTGTTGCTCGCGAGGACTTCGCCGACTCTGTCGCGTGGGTTGCCCGGAGTCTGCCGTCACGACCCCCGGTGCCCGTCCTCGGCGGTGTCCTCCTCGGAGCCGAAGAGCAGGGCCTGACCGTGTCGGGATTCGACTACGAGGTCTCGGCGCAGGTCCACGTGGCGGCCGAAGTCATCACCACCGGCCAGGCCCTCGTGTCGGGCAAGTTGCTCGCCGACATCACCCGTTCGCTGCCCAACAAGCCGGTCGACGTGGTTCTCGACGGCACGCGTGTACTCATCACGTGCGGCAGCGCAAAGTTCTCGCTCCCGACGATGCCCGTCGAGGATTATCCCCAGCTCCCCGAGCTGCCCCAGCAGACCGGCTCGCTCGCCGGCGACCTGTTCGCCGAGGCCATCAGCCAGGTCGCGGTGGCAGCGGGCAGGGACGACACCTTGCCGATGCTCACCGGCATCCGGGTCGAGATCGACGGCACCGACGTGGTGCTCGCCGCCACCGACCGGTTCCGCCTCGCGGTGCGCAAACTCGAGTGGATGCCGACCACGGACACCACCACGGCCGCAGTGCTCGTACCGGCGAAGACTCTGTCGGAGGCTGCGAAAACCGTTGGCGGGTCGTCGAATTCGCCCGTGCAGCTCGCACTGGGTAGCGGTTCGTCGGTGGGCGCCGAAGGTCTGCTCGGCATCGTCGCCGACGGCCGCCGCACCACCACGCGGCTCCTCGATGCCGAATTCCCCAAGTTCCGCCAGCTGCTGCCGAACGAGCACACAGCGATGGCCACCGTCGAGATCGCTCCGCTCGTCGAGGCGATCAAGCGTGTCGCGCTCGTTGCCGAACGTGGCGCTCAGGTCCGACTCGAGTTCACCGACGGCGGCGTGCTCCTGTCCGCCGGTGGCGACGATGCGGGTCGCGCCGAAGAATCACATCCCGCCGAGTTCTACGGTGAACCGCTGGTCATCGCGTTCAACCCCGGTTATCTGCTCGACGGCTTGACGTCGCTGCACACCGACAAGGTCTCGTTCGGGTTCACCACCGCGAGCCGGCCCGCCGTGCTCCGGCCCGCACTCGAGGAAGAACCGTCGCCCGACGCTTCGGGTACCTTCGCTGCTCCCGAGAGCGATTACACCTATCTGCTGATGCCGGTGCGCCTGCCGGGCTGACCGGCGCGCCAGATTTGGACGGTCCGTGTACGTTCGCACCTTCTCGTTGCGCGACTTCCGCTCCTGGGAAGCCGTCTCCGTGGAGCTGTCGCCAGGAGCGACGGTCTTCGTCGGCCGCAACGGACACGGCAAGACGAACCTGCTCGAGGCTCTCGGATACCTGTCGACCCTGTCGTCGCACCGGGTCGCGTCCGACACACCGCTGCTGCGCGCCGGTACGACACGTGCATTCACAGGTGCGCAGGTCGTCAATGCGGGTCGTGAGCTGGGCATCGACATCGAGATCAACGAGGGCAAGCCGAATCGCGCCCGCATCAACCAGTCGCCGGCTCGTCGCCCCAGGGAGATTCTGGGGATTCTGAGGACCGTGTTGTTCGCGCCCGAAGACCTGTCGCTCGTCCGCGGTGACCCCGGTGACCGGCGCCGGTACCTCGACGAACTTCTCACCACCCGTTATCCCCGGATGAGCGGCGTCCGGGCCGACTACGACAAGGTGCTGCGGCAGCGTTCGGCGCTGCTCAAGACAGCCGGAGGCGCGCTGCGCCGGGGCACGCGCTCGACCGACGGTACGAGTGCGCTGGCGACCCTCGATGTCTGGGACGGGCACCTCGCCGCACACGGATCGGAGTTGCTTGCGGCCCGGCTCGAGTTGTTGCACGCTCTGGCCCCGCACGTGTCGGAGGCATACCGCTCGATCGCGCCCGAATCCCGTCCCGCCCGCCTGCGATATCGCAGCAGCCTCGGTGATGCACTGCCCGACGAGTTCTCCGATCCGGCCCGCGTTCCCGCACCGGACGACCGTGAATTCCTCGAGACCGTGTTCCTGCACCGTCTGGCGGAAGCGCGGAACAAGGAGATCGAACGCGGTGTGTGCCTGGTGGGCCCGCACCGCGACGATCTCGAGTTGATCCTCGGCGAGCACGGTGCGAAGGGATATGCGAGTCACGGCGAATCGTGGTCGTTCGCGCTCGCGCTCCGGCTCGGCGCCTTCGCTCTGCTCCGTACGGACGGTACCGACCCCGTGCTGTTGCTCGACGACGTCTTCGCCGAACTCGATCGCCGTCGCCGCGCTGCGCTCGCGGAGGTCGCTGCGACCGCGGAGCAGGTACTGATCACCGCGGCTGTTCCCGAGGACGTGCCGGACGAGTTGAGCGGCGCGCGGTTCCCCGTGGAGGTGGAAGACACCGACCACGGTCGGATCTCTGTGCTGGGATCGGTGCAATGGGCAGACGCACAATCGGTCGGGAGGTCCGATGAGTGACGAGTCACGGCCACAGGACGGTTCGCCGTCCGGCGAACCGGAACTGAAGGGTGTCGACCTCGCACGGCGCGCGCTCGAGGAAGCTCGAGCAGCGGCCAAGGCCAGCGGCAAGGCAGTGGGACAGGGTCGCGCGTCGCGCGGGAACCTGCGTCCTCGCCGGCGTCGCCGCGGCTGGTCCGGCCCCGGACCCGACGACCGGGATCCGCAGCCTCTGGGCGCTCTCACCGGCGCGGTAGCCAAGCAACGAGGCTGGTCGACGCACGTATCCGAGGGCACCGTCCTCGGCAGTTGGGCTCGTGTGGTGGGCGAGGACATCGCCGGCCACGCCCAGCCGACGACACTGCGCGACGGCATCTTGCACATCTCGGCCGAGTCGACGGCCTGGGCAACCCAGTTGCGGATGATGCAATCGCAGATCCTGGCGAAGATCGCCGCGGCCGTGGGCCACGGCGTGGTGAAGGAACTGCGGATCAGCGGACCCACGGCGCCGAGTTGGCGCAAGGGCGAGCGGCATGTCCGTGGGCGTGGTCCTCGCGATACGTATGGGTGATCCAGGTCGCCCGCGAGCATCACGAGCGCGGAATGAACCCGACGTAGGAAATTACGTGTGTTGATGCGCGCGAGGCCCGCTGCGGGGATATCAGCGGGGTAAGCAACCGCATTCTGTGTCGCCCCCGGCATACGAGGGTCGGGCACGTAGGATGGATGAAGAATGCCGCGCGCGTTGTGCGGGGCCGAGGCGGAGAAGGAGAGCTACCCACCCGTGGCTGCCCAGAAGTCGAACAAGAGCAACAAAGACTACGGTGCGTCGTCCATTACCGTCCTCGAAGGACTCGAGGCGGTACGCAAGCGCCCTGGTATGTACATCGGTTCCACCGGAGAGCGTGGTCTGCACCACCTGATCTGGGAAGTCGTCGACAACTCGGTCGACGAGGCGATGGCCGGGTACGCGACGAAGGTCGAGGTCACCCTTCTCGAGAACGGTGGCGTGCAGGTCGTCGACGACGGCCGCGGTATCCCGGTCGGGATGCACTCGTCGGGCGTTCCCACGATCGAGGTCGTCCTCACCCAGCTGCACGCCGGCGGCAAGTTCGACTCGGATGCGTACGCCGTGTCCGGTGGTCTGCACGGTGTCGGCATCTCCGTGGTCAACGCGCTGTCGACCACACTCGAGGTCGAGATCGACCGCGACGGGTACCACTGGGAGCAGACGTACACCTATTCCAAGCCCGGTGAGCTGGTCAAGGGTGAGCCGTCGACACGGACCGGCACCACTGTCCGGTTCTGGCCGGACCCGGACATCTTCGAGACGACCACCTTCAACTTCGAGACGGTCGCGCGCCGCCTGCAGGAAATGGCGTTCCTCAACAAGGGACTGACCATCACGCTCTCCGACGAGCGCGTGCTTCCCGAGGAAGTAACCGACGAGGTCGTCCTCGAGACCGCGGACGCGCCGAAGACCGCCGAGGATCAGGAACTCGAGGCCAAGAAGCCCGAGGTCCAGAAGGTCAAGACTCGCGTCTACCACTACCCCGGTGGTCTCGAAGACTATGTGCGCCACCTGAACCGCACGAAGTCGCCGATCCACAACTCGGTGGTGGGTTTCACGGCCAAGGGCACGGGCCACGAACTCGAGGTCGCGATGCAGTGGAACTCGGGTTACTCCGAGTCCGTCCACACCTTCGCCAACACCATCAACACCCACGAGGGTGGTACGCACGAGGAAGGCTTCCGTGCGGCCCTGACCACCGTGGTGAACAAGTACGCGAAGGACAAGAAACTTCTCAAGGAGAAGGATCCCAACCTGACGGGTGACGACATCCGTGAGGGTCTCGCGGCGATCGTCTCCGTCAAGGTCGCCGAGCCGCAGTTCGAAGGACAGACCAAGACGAAGCTCGGCAACACCGAGGTCAAGTCGTTCGTACAGAAGGCGTGCAACGAGCACATCTCGCACTGGTTCGAGGCGAATCCGGCCGACGCGAAGACGATCGTGACGAAGGCAGTGTCGTCCGCTCACGCCCGTCTCGCAGCCCGGAAGGCGCGAGAACTGGTGCGGCGCAAGAGCGCTACAGATATCGGTGGTCTGCCGGGCAAGCTCGCCGACTGCCGCTCCAAGGATCCGAGCAAGTGCGAGATCTACATCGTGGAGGGCGACTCGGCCGGCGGTTCCGCGAAGTCGGGCCGCGACTCGATGTACCAGGCGATCCTCCCGTTGCGCGGAAAGATCATCAACGTCGAGAAGGCCCGCATCGACCGGGTGCTCAAGAACGCCGAAGTCCAGTCCATCATCACGGCTTTCGGCACGGGCATTCACGAAGAGTTCGACATCGCGAAGCTGCGGTACCACAAGATCGTGCTGATGGCCGACGCCGACGTCGACGGCCAGCACATCGCGACATTGCTTCTCACCCTGTTGTTCCGGTTCATGCGGCCGCTCGTCGAAGACGGTCACGTCTATCTGGCGCAACCGCCGCTGTACAAGCTCAAGTGGCAGCGGAGCGAGCCCGAGTTCGCGTATTCCGACCGGGAGCGGGACGCGTTGCTCAAGGTGGGTCTCGAGTCCGGTAAGAAGATCAACAAGGACGACGGTATCCAGCGCTACAAGGGCCTCGGCGAGATGAACGCGAAGGAACTGTGGGAGACCACCATGGATCCGGCCGTTCGCGTTCTCCGTCAGGTGACGCTCGACGATGCCGCCGCCGCGGACGAACTGTTCAGCGTCCTCATGGGTGAGGACGTGGAGGCACGCAGAAGCTTCATCACGCGCAACGCCAAAGACGTACGGTTCCTCGACGTCTGACGCGGGGCCGCTCGGCGGGCGCTGAGCGAAATCTGACCACATCGGGATCCCTTTTGTGAGAGACATCACATTAGGGGTCCCGATGATGTGACATGTGACAGTGACACGCTGGTCGCGCTGGCTGGCTACCCGCTAGTACAGTCCATTGGGCCACCGCCATGTGTGGCAGCCGTACAGGGGGTCGGGTGCATTTCGCAGGAGCGTACGAGCGTGCGCCTTCCGTATTCCCTGTATGTACCGCTATGGTGCCCTCACCCAGGAACGTCTCGTTCGACTGCATCGATCGAAAACGCACTCAGTTTCGAGCGGTGCGCCGGTTGGCGCTCGTCGCCTGGCGCGAACGGGGTGGAAGGAGAGCTGTAATCCATGAGTGACAAATCGCCGCCCCGGCAGCGGTGGTGGAACATCGAGGGGTGGGGTCTTCGCACGAAGGTCACCGCCGTCCTCGCTGTCCCCGTGACAGTGGCGATGGTCCTGGGTGGTCTTCGCGTCGAGAACGAACTGTCCAACGCGGTGCACTTCTCCTCCGCGGCCGATCAGGTCGCGGTCGTGCCCGACATCGTCGACTTCTCGACGGCGTTTGCGACGGCGACCGGTAGCGCGGCAGCGGGAACGATCACGCCCGAGGAGATGGACACACTCGGGGAAACGTTCGTCACGATGAAGACGATCGCGGCAAGCCCCGAGTTCGACGAGGCGCTCGTCTCGGACCTCGACCGCACGATCGCCAGCGCCGAAACGCTTTACACCAAGATGCAGGCCGGGCCCGTCGCGATCGCTGAGATCGCCGCCGTCACCAGCGAGGTGCGCGACAACCTCAACAGGATCGTCGAAGCGGTCCTCGACGGTGTCGACGACCGCGAGATCCTCGACTACGGCAACCAACTCGTCAACGCCTGGTACTCGCAGCGATACCTGTTCGGACAGGTGCTCGGTGTGCTCGCGATCCTCGAGAACCCGGAACAGCCCGACACCGCGCTCGTGTCCGCGTCCGGCGGCGAGCTTGCGATGCTCGAACTTCTTTCCCGGTCGTACCCGATGGCCGACGCGCAGATTGCCGACCTGCGGTCCGGCGTCAAGGAACGCACCGACATGGTCGCGGCTGCCGGCGAAGGCCCGCTCCCGATCCTCAACGTCCGAGCGTCGCTGCTGCACAGCGTCGACGTGTACGGCGGCATCATCGACGCTGCGGCGCAGCAGATCACGACGACCATTCAGGATCGTGCCGCGGAGACCCGTGCAGCGGCCTTGCGCGACACCGCGATCGTGCTCGCCGCTCTGCTCGCCGCTCTCGTCCTCGCGCTGCTCGTGTCCCGGTCTCTTGTCGGCCCCATCCGCCGGCTGCGGTACGGGACCCTCAAGGTTGCCCGTCAGGAGCTGCCCGAGGCCATCGACCGCATCAAGGTCGGCGACAGCATCGAGGACATCGAGTTCACCCGCGTTCCCGTCCACACGACCGAGGAGATCGGTCAGCTGGCGCGCGCGGTGGACGACATGCACGGCCAGGCACTGCGTCTCGCGGGCGAGCAGGCCCACCTCCGTCTCCAGATCAACGACATGTTCGAGACGCTGGCCCGGCGAAGCAAGTCCCTCGTCGAGCAGCAGCTCGGACTCATCGAACGTCTCGAGTACGAGGAGAAGGACCCCAGCCGTCTCGAGAGCCTCTTCCGGCTCGATCACCTTGCGGCTCGTATGCGCCGTAACGGCGACAACCTGCTGATCCTCTCCGGCACGCGCATCCGCCGCGGTCACTCGGCGCCTGTACAGCTCGGCGACATCCTGCGTGCCGCGATGTCCGAAGTCGAGGACTACCAGCGGGTCCAGATCGGTTCGACACCGGACGGTGCGCTCAGCGGTGCGGTAGCAACCGACATCGTGCATCTCCTCGCAGAATTGGTCGACAACTCGTTGCGGGCCTCCCCGCCCGACAGCACCGTCACGTTCAGCTTCGCGCGCGCCGTCGACGGTGGACTGCTCGTCGAGATCGCCGACCGCGGCATCGGTATACCGCCGGAAGAACTCGAGATCATCAACGAGCGCCTGACGAGCGGTGGCGCGGTCGGTCCCGACACCGCCCGCCACATGGGTCTGTTCGTGGTGTCGCGGCTCGCCGAGCGTCACGGCCTCACCGTGCGGCTGCGCCCGACCTTCGACACCGCACGCAACCCCGGCATCACCGCGAGCGTTCACATCCCGGATGTGCTGCTCGTCTCGCCGCTCGCGTTGTCCCAGACGGGTCCGCAACCGCGAATCATCGACGCGGAGCCCGAGTCTGCACCCGAGGCACTGTCCTCGCCGTCGTCGCAGGAGACTCCCCAGCTGCCGCCGCCTTCCCGCGAGAAGGAATACGAACCGGCGCGGTCGCAGTCTCAGCCGCCCTCGCAGCCCCAGCCCCGGCCGCAGCAGCCGCAGCCGCGGCCGCAGTCGGATCAGCAACCGCAGCCCCGGCCGCAGCCGCAGTCCGATCAGCAGTCGCAGCCGCTCCGTGTCGATGCGTACGACCGTTCCGACGCGGAGTCCAACCCGCCGTCGCAGCCGATCCGCATCGAGGCGCCCGACCGGTCGTACTACGCGCAGGACGAGCGGTCTTCGGAGAGAAGAGATCCGGGTCAGGGTGCCCGCCGTGATTCCGCGCCGGGTCGTGACGAGCGTTCCCGCGACGACGAGCGTGCGGGCTTCGCGCCGGCATCTCGTGGCGCGGCTCCGCGCGAGTCGACGGGTGCGCACGAATTGTCCGCACTCCGGGAATCAGGTGTTCCGGGCCGGCCTCAGCAAGGCCAGGGCGACCGCTCCGGTCTGCCGACGCGTCAGCCGGGCGCAGCACCGGGACTTCCTCCGCGCCAGCCGGGTTCGAACCAGCCGGGTTCGAACTCGGGTCTGCCCACCCGGAACCCCGGCGCAGCGGCATCGGGTCTGCCTACCCGGAACCCCGGCGCAGCGGCATCGGGTCTTCCGTCCCGTCAGCCGGGGACGACTCCCGGGTTGCCGACGCGTCAGCCGGGTGCCACTCCCGGGTTGCCGACGCGTCAGCCCGGCGCGACTCCCGGTCTGCCGACGCGTCAGCCCGGCGCGACCTCCGGTCTGCCGCAGCCGCAGCAGGCTCCGCGCAGGATCCAGCCCGACGCCGCGGCGGCATTCGTCTCGGCGCTTCCTCCCCGCGGCCAGCACGGTCAGAACCGTCCCGCTCAGGACCGCGTGTGGCAGGACGAACACGCTCGTCGTCAGGAGCGGGAGGCGCAGGCCGGGCAGGAATCTCGTCAGGATCGTCCTCAGCAGGACGAGCGCGATCGTCGGATGGCACGGGACGAGCGTCCGGCCGAACGGACCGGCAGCCACGCGGCGGCCGAGCCGTCCACACATCGGCAGCAGCCGGAACCTGTTCGGGAACAAGAAGCTTCGAGCCTCCCGCAGCGTCAACCGGGTAATACTCCCGGCCTTCCGGTCCGTTCGGGACCTGCCCCGCAGGAGCAGCGTCCGGATGCGCAGCAGGGAACCCGTCCGTCGGGGCTCCCGCAGCGTCAGCCCGGTGCTACGCCCGGACTGCAGGGACGCGGCGCAGCCCCGTCGCCGCAGCAGCAGACGACTCCTGAGCGTGCTCCCCAGCATTCGCAGGCACAGCATTCGCAGGTGCAGCCGCCGCAGAATCTCCGGCCGTCGCAGCAGCAGCCGCAACACGAGGCTCCGAACGGGCTGCCGCAGCGTCGTCCGGGTGCTACGCCCGGCATTGCCGGTGGGCCGCAACCTCGCCCGGACAGCGCACCGGCCGGAGGACTTCCGCGTCGCCGGCCCGGGGCGACCCCCGGTCTTCCGCCGCGTCCTGCCACCGCGCAGGAACCCTCGGCTGCCGCACTGGCGGGTCCGACGCCAATCCCGTCGGCGAGTATTGCCGACGGCGGATCGGTGGCGCCGCAGAGCGACGCGCAGAACGCCGCTCGCCATCGCTACCGGACGAACTCCGCGAAGACGGCGTCGTTCTTCCAGCCCAGGCCGGATTCGGTCGGGCTCCGACCGCAGCCCGCACCGCACACGCCGATCTTCTCCAACATGATGTCGGATTGGCTTGTCGATCCGACCAGTCTTCCGGAGGACCGCCGGAGGAAGGAATGGCGCTCGGCTGCCGACGCAGGATGGGAAGCAGCACAGCGAGCAGCAGAAGTATCGGTGGAAGAACACACGACGGCCGGCCTTCCGAGGCGCGAGCCGGGTCACCGCCTCGTTCCGGGTGCGGTGAGGGCTCCCGCCACCGGGGAGCTGCCCAAGACGATCCGACGCCGGGACCCGGAAGCCATTCGGGCGAACCTGAGTCGCCACCAGCAGGGCGTCCGTAACGGTCGCACCTCGGCGAATACCAGCAATCGCGAGAACAATGAACAGGGAGTTCGATGAACATTGATCATGGATCCGACGTGGCCCGTCCACTGGACTGGTTGGTTTCCAACTTTGCGCGCGAAGTTCCAGGTGTCTCGCATGCCGTACTCGTGTCCGCCGACGGCCTGCTGATGGCTGCCAGCGCCCACCTTCCGGTCGACCGTGCCGAGCAGCTCGCTGCCGTCACCTCCGGCCTCGCGAGCCTGTCCAACGGTGTCTCGCAGTTGTTCGACGGCGGCGGAGTTCTCCAGTCGGTCGTCGAGATGCAGCACGGTTACCTGCTGCTCATGAGTGTCGGTGACGGTTCGCACCTCGCGGCTTTGACCGCGTCGGAGTGCGATATCGGACAGGTCGGCTACGAGATGGCGCTCTTGGTGGACCGGGTGGGTGCCTCGGTCGAGGCAACCCCGCGGGTCGGCCAGGGGTCCTGACGTCGAGGTGGCCATGGAATCGCGCAAGCCTGAGTCGGTGCCGGATCAGCCCAGCCTGGTACGGCCCTACTCGCTGACTTCGGGACGTACGAGTCCTGCGGTCGAACTGGCGTTGGAAGCACTGATCCAGGCGATCCCGGGCACGGACCCTCGGGCCCGTGACTTGGACAACATCAACGCCACGATCTTGGAGTTGTGCAAGGAGTCGCCCTCGGTTGCCGAGATCGCGGCGAGGGTGGGCGTGCCGCTGGGAGTGGCACGCGTCCTCGTTGCCGATCTTGTCGAAGCCGGACACGTACAGATCCTGGCCACGCTGAAAGACGATTCGAGCGACGCGGAGCGTCGTGAGCTGATTGAAAGGGTCCTCAGTGGACTTCGCGAACTCTAGCGCCACCAAGCGCGTGACCTCGACCAAGATCGTGATCGCGGGTGGCTTCGGTGTCGGAAAGACCACGCTGGTCGGGGCGGTGTCCGAAATCGTCCCCCTCCGCACCGAAGCGCTCGTGACGAACGCCAGCGACGGGGTCGACAATCTCACCGCGACGCCACAGAAGGCGACGACGACGGTGGCGATGGACTTCGGCCGTATCAGTCTGGCCGAGGACCTCGTGCTGTACCTGTTCGGTACTCCGGGCCAGCACCGATTCTGGTTCATGTGGGACGACCTCATCCGAGGCGCGATCGGTGCGATCGTGCTGATCGACACGCGTCGGCTCGACGAGAGTTTCGCGGCCGTGGACTTCTTCGAGGCGCGGAACCTTCCGTTCATCGTCGCGATCAACGAGTTCGACGACGCGCCGCGCTACCCGCTCGAGGACATCCGCCAGGCCATGGCGATCTCACCCGATGTCCCGATCGTGTCGATCGACGCTCGTTCCCGTGAATCGGCGAAGCAGGCATTGGTGACCGTCACCGAATACGCGCTGCGGAAGCTGCACCAGCCGGTGGCCCCCTAGTGGTCGAGGGACTCCAGCTTTTCACCATGGGTCCATGGGTGATCTTGCTGGCGTACCTCACCTCGGCGATCGGGGTGTTCGTCGGGGTCACCAGCGTTCGGAAGGTTCGTACCGCGAGCACCGACCGCATCCGCCGGTTCTGGCTGGTGGTCGCATGCCTCGTCCTCGGTGGAGTCGGCGTGTGGCTCGCACAGTTCCTGCCGATGGCAGGGTTCGCCGTGGAGAACAGCATCGTCCGGTACGACCTGCTCACCATCGTGTTCTCGATGTTGCTCGCGCTGGTGGCGGTGTTCATGGCTCTGCTGATCGCGTCGCCGTCGGATGGTTCCTCGTCGAGGTCGGAGCCGGCTGCTCTCGTACTCGGCGCCGGACTCGCCGCTGTGCCCTACGTGAT
>JADGMW010000129.1_pt2 | contig 26474 bp, 26 predicted proteins | sample 8641801 | NCBI WGS metagenome assembly JADGMW01 (sample SAMN16272018, study PRJNA661076) | feces metagenome | isolation source: fecal sample from diarrhoea affected cattle A | host: Bos taurus | place: South Africa: Lokaleng Village, Mahikeng | collected 2019-09
CTCCTCGGAGACACCGGACGGTGACGCCCGATGAACGACTGGATCGCCGTCGCCCTCACCGTCGTACTGCTCGCCGGCAACGCGTTCTTCGTCGGCGCGGAGTTCTCACTCATCAGCGCCCGGCGGGACCGCCTCGAAACGCTCGTCGCCCAGGGCCGGAAACGCGCCCAGACCGTCGTCGACGCCGGCGAGCACCTCTCGCTGATGCTCGCCGGGTCCCAACTCGGCATCACCATCTGCTCGATCCTGCTCGGCCGGGTCGGCGAACCCGCGCTCGCGCACCTGATCGAACGGCCCTTGCACCTCGTCGGGATCTCCGAGGCGTGGCTGCATCCCATCGCCTTCACCCTGGCCCTGAGCCTGGTGGTCGTGCTGCACATTCTGCTCGGCGAGATGGTCCCCAAGAACATCGCCATTGCCGGTCCGGAACGCACCGCGATGCTGCTCGTCCCCGCCCATCTGATGTTCATGCGACCGGCCCGGTTGCTCATCGCGTTCTACAACGTGTGCGCCAACGGGGTGCTGCGGCTGATGCGTGTCGAACCCAAGGACGAACTCGAGGTCACCGTCACCGCCCTCGAACTGTCGGAGATGATCGGTGAGTCCCGTTCCGAGGGTCTGCTCGACGAGGAACAGCACCGCCGCCTCACCCGGGCGCTGAGCACCAGCAACCGCACCGTCGCCGACGTCATGATCCCCCTCGCGGCCGTGCGGACCGTGCCGGTCACGGCGAGCGGCACCACCACGCTCGGTGCGATCGAGCAGGCGGTCATCGCGACCGGGTTCTCCCGCTACCCCGCCCAGGCACCGACCGGCACGATCAACGGTTACGTGCACATCAAGGATGTCCTCGACCTCGTCGGAGATCCGAACGCCGGTCCCGACGCCGTCATCGCCGCCGACACCATCCGGCCGCTGCCGTCGATCCGCCCGGGTGTCGCGCTCGACGAGGCGCTGTCGGTGCTGCGCCGCACCAGTTCGCATCTCGGCGGCGTCGTCGATGCCGGCGGCACCGTGATCGGCATCGTGGCGCTCGAAGATCTCGTCGAGGAGTTCGTCGGTACCGTCCGTGACGCCACCCACCGCGTCGCAGAACCCCCGGAGCGCCGCGCCCCATGACCGATCCCACCCCCGGTGCCGCCCCGACCGTGCTCGCGGAGGCGGACTGGACCGGTCGCCGCGACCGTCACCACGCCGCGGTGGACGCCCTGCTGGCCGACCATCTGCGGCGGCGCGCGGCCGACGAGACGCACCCGGTGCACGACTTCCTGTTCACCTACTACAACTACCGGCCCGGCAAGTTGCGGTTCTGGCATCCCGGTTACGGGACGATCCTGCTCGGTGCCGCGACCCGCGACTACCGGGATCATCCCGGCTACGAGCGGCTCGAGGTGGACGGCGTGCCCGCGGTCCGGGTGAGCGAGGCGGTCCTTGCGCACCGCTCCGGCACGGTGGACTTCGTCGCCGGTCTGCTCGCGGCCACCGCGTCGCGTCCGGCCCAGCTCGGGTGCTTCGGTCTGCACGAATGGGCGATGGTGTACCGCACCGGAACCGAGGACGTCCGGCACTCGTCGGTGCCGCTGCGGCTCGGCCACCAGGGCACGGACGACGTGGTGAAATCAATGCAGCTTCGATGCACCCATTACGACGCGTTCCGTTTCTTCACCCCGGAGGCCGCGTCGCGCAACGCCTCGGCACTCACCCAGGACAGCCGGACGGACCGGGAACAACCCGGGTGCCTGCACGCGGGGATGGACCTCTACAAGTGGTGCTTCAAGCTCTCCCCGCTGGTCGACTCCGATCTGGTGCTCGACTGTTTCCGGCTGGCGTCGGCGGCTCGCGAATTGGACATGCGGGCCAGCCCGTATGATCTGAGCGGCTACGGCTACTCGCCCGTCGCCATCGAGACTGCCGCCGGACGCGCACAGTACGTCCGCGAGCAGTCGGCGCTCACCACTCGCGCCGCGGCCCTCCGTGAGGAACTGCTCAATCGCTGCTCCGCCCTGCGCGCGTGTCGACCCGACACCCCTACTGCTACCGGCGGGTAACATAACTGGAGTTTTTCGTGCAAGCACCCGTGGCGCTGCCCCGGGCGCACCGCAACCGGAAAGAGTGAGGCTAATGACAGAACGCGTGCAAATCGGTGGACTCCACATCGCAAAGGTGCTCTACGACTTCGTCAACGACGAAGCGATCCCCGGCACGGGGGTAGACGCAGCCGCGTTCTGGGACGGTGCAGACAAGATCATCCACGAGCTGGCCCCCAAGAACCGCGAGCTGCTCGCCAAGCGCGACGATCTGCAGAGCCGCATCGACACCTGGCACCGCGACCGCGCCGGGCAGCCCCACGACCCCGTCGCGTACAAGGCGTTCCTCGAGGAGATCGGGTACCTCGTCCCCGCCCCCGAGCCCTTCGAGATCACCACGGCGAATATCGACAGCGAGATCGCGACCACGGCCGGACCGCAGCTCGTCGTCCCCGTCCTCAACGCCCGCTTCGCGCTCAACGCGTCCAACGCCCGTTGGGGTTCGCTGTACGACGCGCTGTACGGCACCGACGCCATCCCCGAGGACGACGGCGCCGAGAAGGGCACCGGATACAACAAGGTGCGCGGCGACAAGGTGATCGCCTGGGCCCGCGACTTCCTCGACAAGGCCGTCCCCCTCGCTGAGGGATCTCACGTCGACTCCACCAACTACGCCATCGACGGCACCGAACTCCGGGTCACCCTGGCGGACGGCACCGTCACCGGTCTGGCCCAGCCCGAGAAGCTCGTCGGCTACCTCGGCGACAAGGCCGCCCCCACCTCCGTGCTGCTGCGCAACAACGGCCTGCACATCGAGATCCAGATCGACGCCGAATCCCCCATCGGCAGCACCGACGCCGCCGGCGTCAAGGACGTCGTCCTCGAATCCGCGGTCACCACGATCATGGACTTCGAAGACTCCGTCGCCGCCGTGGACGCCGAGGACAAGGTCATCGGCTACCGCAACTGGCTCGGCCTCAACCGCGGCGACCTGTCCGAATCGTTCTCCAAGGGCGGCAAGACCCTCACCCGCACCCTCGCACCGAACCGCGTCTACACCGCGCTCGACGGCAGCGACCTCGAACTGCACGGACGTTCGCTGCTGTTCGTCCGCAACGTCGGTCACCTCATGACCAACCCCGCGATCCTCGACCGCGACGGCAACGAGGTGCCCGAAGGCATCCTCGACGCTCTCGTCACCAGCCTGTGCGCCAGCCACGGCCTCTACGGCGACGACGAGCACGGACCGCTGCTCAACAGCCGCACCGGCTCGATCTACATCGTCAAGCCCAAGCAGCACGGCCCCGAAGAATCCGCGTTCACGACCGAACTGTTCGGCCGCGTCGAGGAGATCCTCGGCCTGCCCGCCAACACGCTCAAGGTCGGCATCATGGACGAGGAACGCCGCACCACGGTCAACCTCGCCGCCTGCATCGAAGCCGCATCCGAGCGCGTCGCCTTCATCAACACCGGCTTCCTCGACCGCACCGGGGACGAGATCCACACCTCCATGGAGGCGGGCCCGGTCGTGCGCAAGGCCGCGATGAAGCAGCAGAAGTGGATCGCCGCCTACGAGGACTGGAACGTCGACACCGGCCTCGCCGCCGGCCTGCAGGGCAAGGCGCAGATCGGCAAGGGCATGTGGGCCATGACCGACCTCATGCACGACATGCTCGTGCAGAAGATCGGCCAGCCCAAGGCCGGCGCCAACACCGCCTGGGTGCCGTCCCCCACCGGGGCGACGCTGCACGCCACCCACTACCACGAGGTCGACGTCTTCGCGGTCCAGGACGAGCTCAAGGGCAAGACCCGGGCCACGCTCGACGACATTCTCACCATCCCGCTCGCCGAGAACCCGAACTGGTCGGACGCCGAGAAGCGTGAGGAACTCGACAACAACTGCCAGTCGATCCTCGGCTACGTGGTGCGGTGGATCGACCACGGTGTCGGATGCTCCAAGGTCCCCGACATCCACGACGTGGCACTGATGGAAGACCGCGCCACCCTGCGCATCTCCAGCCAGCTGCTCGCCAACTGGATCCGCCACGGTGTCGTCACCGAAGCCGACGTCATCGAATCCCTCGAACGCATGGCACCCGTCGTCGACCGTCAGAACGAGGGCGACGCCACCTACCGGCCGATGGGCCCGGACTTCGCCGGCAACATCGCGTTCCAGGCAGCCAAGGAACTCGTCCTCGAAGGCACCACGCAGCCCAGCGGCTACACCGAGCCGATCCTGCACCGCCGCCGCCGCGAGTACAAGGCCACGTTCGCCTGACCGAACGCCGGCACCGGCACACCCGCCTCGCGCAGCAGGGCCCCGATCCGAGAAGGACCGGGGCCCTGCCCCCGTGATACGGCTGCACCGTACGGGCTGCACCGCGTACAGCGCCTTCGGCGGCATCACTAGACTGCTGTAGCCGGTCGGATTCGACCGGATTCACGACGAAACGAGGCGAACCCAGACGTGAGCGGGAGACATCGCGGCGACGGTGCGCGAGGCATCAGCACAAGCGTGATCGTGGTGGTCGTGGCACTCCTCCTGCTCGTGGTCGCCGTCTTCGGCTGGTTCCAGCTACGCGAACGAATCGACAGGCAGGGCGCGGACGCCGCCGCAACATGCGTCGAAGGCGACGCCGTACTCCGGATCGCCGCCGACCCCCTGATCGCTCCGACACTGACCACGCTCGCCGACCGGTGGAGCACAGACGTCGCTCCCGTCATCCGCGACCACTGCGTCACCGCGCAGGTGTTCGCCGCCGAATCGGCTCCCGTCGCGGCGAGCCTCGGCGCGGACACGCCGTGGAACGCCGCCCTCGGGCCCGAGCCCGCCCTGTGGGTGCCCCTCGATTCCCGCGCCGCCGAACGCGCCACCACCGCCGTCGACGGGCAAGCCCGCTCCCTCGCCACCTCCCCGGTCGTGCTCGCCGTTCCCGACGATCTCGGCCGCGCGCTGACCAGCTCAGCGGTCGGATGGGACGATCTCCCGAAGCTCCAGCGCGACCCGGCTGCGATGCGCGCCGTGGGCCTCGACGCGTGGGGACAGCTCGCACTCGCGCTGCCCACCGGCGAACGCACCGACGCCACCGCGCTCGCCCTCGAGGGAGTCGCCGCGGCGGTCACCGGCGCCGGCACCGGCCCGGTCACCGTCGAACAGGCCGAGTCCCCGGCTGCTGTCACCGCCGTTACCGAACTGGCGCTCGGCGCCAATGCACTCGGGCCGACCGCCGGGCCCACGACGACCGACGCGCTCGCGGCGCTCGGCGCCCGGGCCGACGTCTCGGCGCCGGTCCACGCGGTGCCGGTCGTCGAGCAGCAGTTGTACACCTCGCTCGACGGCGACGCGGTACGCGGCGTGTCCGGCTACCTGCCCGTCGGTGCCACCCCGGTGGCGGATTTCCCGGCTGCCGTCGTGGACGCCCCGTGGGTCGACGAGACCCTCTCGCGCGCCGCGGCAGAGTTCGTCGATTACGTGCGCAAGCCCGAGCAGACGCACCTGTTGATCGAGAACGGATTCCGGGTCGGCGACGAAGTGCCCGCGCCCATCGACACCATCCGCCTTCCCCGCGTGGACTCGACGCTCGTTCCCGCCCCCCGTGTCGTCACCGACGCACTGCTCCGCACCCGCATCGAGCCGGTGCCGCCCAGCAAGGTCACCTTCGTCGTCGACACGTCGCAGTCGATGTCGACCGTGGACGGCGACGGCACTCGCCTCGCCCACACCGGCGACGCCCTCGATCTCCTCGTCCGCCGCTCCCCCGACACGTCCGTGATCGGCATGTACGTGTTCTCCGACGCCGCACCCGGATACCGGATCGCGGTGGAACGGGACGGCCTGACCGCGGCGAAGAGAACAGCGCTCGGCAGCGCACTGGACGGCGTCACCCTCACCGAGGACGAGCCCGTGAGTGCCGCGCTGTCCGCCGCGTACCGCGACGCGGTGGACAAGTACGACCCCACCCGCCCGAACGTCGTGCTCGCAGTGATCGACAGCAGCGACACCGACGTGGCCGGTCTCCTCGCCACGGTCGACGAGCTTGCCTCCCCCGACAAACCCGTCCGTGTGAACCTCGTCGTCCTGGGCGAGTCCGCCGACGACCTCTCCGCGTTGCGAGCGGTCGCCGACCGCACCGGCGGAACACTCGAGACCGTCCCCTCCACCGAGGGCGCCGCCCTCGTCGACATCATCCGGAAGCTGGCGTCCTGACCGTGCTCAGATTGCTTGTCATGGCGAGCTTCTTCGCCCTCATCACGTATTGGTTGCATCGCCGGCTCGTCCGCGCGCCCGGTGTGACCGGTCGCGCCGCCCTCGGCGCCGACCTCGCCCTCGTAGTGCTCGCGGTCTTCGCCATCGCCGCCGGCTCGGTGGGTACGACGCTCGACCCGTCGTGGGCACGGCCGATCGGGTTCCTCGGGTGGACCTGGCTCGCCGTCGTGCTGTACCTCGGGCTCGGGGTCCTGCTCATCGGCCTCTTCGCTCTCGGGGCACGGCTCGTCCGGCGCGTTCGTGACCGCTCGAGGCCCCGCACCGACGAGCCTGCCGACCCGTCCCGGCGCCGAGCCATCCGCATCGCCACCGCGACACTCGTCGTCGCATCGGTCGGTGCCGTCACCTACGGCGTCGTCGAGGCCGCGCGTCCGCGCGTGGTCGACGTCCGCGTACCCCTGCGTCGGCTCCCCGCCGGATTCGAGGGGACCCGCGTCGCGCTCGTGACCGACCTGCACGTCGGACCCGCTCGCGGTGCCGACTTCGTGCGCCGCGTCGTCGACCTGGTGAACGCGCAACAACCCGACCTGGTGGTCCTCGGCGGCGACCTGGTCGACGGCACCGTGGCCCTCGCCGGAGAGGACCTCGAACCGCTTCGCGACCTGCGTGCACCTCTCGGCGTCTTCGGTGTCAGTGGCAATCACGAGTACTACGCCGACGACGGCATTTCGTGGCTCGACCACTGGGAAACCCTCGGGGTACAGACATTGCGGAACGAGCACGTCGTTCTCACGCGAGGTGGCGACACGATCGCGCTCGCCGGAGTTCACGACTACACGGCTCCGGAACCCCACACCGCTGACATGTCGGCCGCGCTCGACGGCATCGAACCCGGCACGGTCGTGGTGCTCGCCGCGCACCAGCCCAAGCATGTCCTCGAAGCGCGTGAGCGCGGCGTGGACCTGCAACTGTCGGGACACACGCACGGCGGACAGATGTGGCCGCTCCGTCCGTTGGTCTCGCTCGCCAATCCCACGGTGACCGGGCTCGACCGGTTCGGCGACACCTTCATCTACACGTCGCAGGGCACCGGCGCCTGGGGCCCGCCCGTTCGGGTCGGCGCTCCCCCCGAGATCACGATTCTCGAACTCACCGCCGGCGCCTCCTGAAATCAGCCCTCGGGTATGGGCTGAGGTGGGATTCGTCGTTCAGGTGAGGAGTGTTCTGGTTTTCTAGTGTTTCCGTACAATCCAGAATATTGATCGGAGAGCGACTGCCGGGGCCGACGGTTACGCCCGTCGGCCCCGGACAGATCAGTTGCTGTACGCCTCCAGCGGCGGGCACGAGCACACCAGATTCCGGTCACCGTGCGCACCGTCGATACGACGGACCGCCGGCCACACCTTCGCGCGGGCCTTCCCCATCGGGAACACCGCGGTCCGGCGCGAGTACGGGTGGTCCCACTCTCCCACCAGGCATTCAGCCGTGTGCGGAGCACCGCGCAGCGGGTTGTCGTCGGCGGGCCACTCCCCTGCCCCGACCCGGTCGATCTCGTGGCGAATCGAGATCATCGCGTCGATGAACGCATCGAGTTCGGCGATGTCCTCGCTTTCGGTGGGCTCGACCATCAACGTGCCTGCCACCGGGAAGCTCATCGTCGGCGCATGGAACCCGTAGTCGGCCAGTCGCTTCGCCACATCGTCGACCGTCACGCCGGTGGCCTTGGTGATGCCGCGCAGGTCGAGGATGCACTCGTGGGCCACCATGCCGTTCTCGCCGGTGTACAGCACCGGGAAGTACTCGTCGAGACGACGGGCGATGTAGTTCGCCGAGGCGATCGCGGTGAGCGACGCCTTCCGCAGGCCCTCCGCCCCCATCAGCTTGATGTACGTCCAGGTGATCGGCAGGATCGACGCCGAGCCGAAGGGCGCCGCCGACACCGGTCCGCCACCGCCGAGGCCCGGTTCGGCCGGGTGTCCCGGGAGGTAGTGCGCCAGGTGGGCGCGCACTCCGATGGGTCCGACACCCGGCCCACCGCCGCCGTGCGGGATGCAGAACGTCTTGTGCAGATTGAGATGACTGACGTCGCCACCGAACTTGCCCGGCCGCGCGAGCCCGACCAGCGCGTTGAGGTTCGCGCCGTCGATGTACACCTGCCCACCGGCGTCGTGCACGGCCCCGCAGATCTCGGCGATGTCCTCCTCGTACACGCCGTGCGTCGACGGGTACGTGATCATGATCGCCGCGAGACGCTCCGCATGGTCGGCGATCTTGGCACGCAGGTCGTCGAGGTCGACGTCGCCGTTCGGCCGGCACGCCACGACCTCCACGCGCATCCCGGCCATCACTGCCGATGCGGCATTGGTGCCGTGGGCACTGGACGGGATCAAGCACGTGTCGCGCCGGTCGTCGCCCCGGTCGAGGTGGTACCGGCGAATCGCGAGTAGCCCTGCGTATTCGCCCTGGCTGCCCGCATTCGGCTGCAGACTGACCGCGTCGTACCCGGTCACCGCCGCCAGCCATCCCTCGAGGTCCGCGATGAGACTCCGGATGCCGGCGGTCTGCTCGGCCGGTGCGAACGGGTGCAAGCCCGCGAACTCGGGCCAGGTGATCGCTTCCATCTCGGCAGCGGCGTTGAGCTTCATCGTGCACGAGCCGAGCGGAATCATCGTGCGGTCGAGCGCGAGATCCTTGTCGGACAGACGCCGCAGGTACCGCATCATCGCGGTCTCGGTGCGGTAGCGCGTGAACGCCTCGTGCTGCAGGAAGGCGCTCGTCCGCGCCGGCGCGGCGAGCGACGCGCCCCCACCCGATCCCGAGTGCCCTTCGGCGACACCGAACGCCTCCAGCACCGCGGTGATGTGCGCCGGCGTCGTGGCTTCGTCGCAGGACACCGAAACATGATCGGCGTCCACGCGGTAGAGATTGATACCTGCCGCTGCTGCGGCACCGATCACCTCGTCGGCCCGGCCCGGGACCCGGGCCAGCACGGTGTCGAAGAAGGACTCGTGCACGACCTCCACGCCACCCTCACGCAGCGCCGACGCGAGGTGATCCGCGTGCCCGGCGACACGGCGCGCGATCGCCGTCAGTCCCTCGGCACCGTGGTACGACGCGTACATCGCGGCCAGCACGGCCAGCAGCACCTGCGCGGTGCAGATGTTGCTCGTCGCCTTTTCACGCCGGATGTGCTGCTCGCGGGTCTGCAATGCGAGGCGGTAGGCGGGGTCGCCGTCGGCGTCGACCGACAGGCCGACGAGCCGCCCCGGCAGTGTGCGTGTATCGGACGCTTTCACCGCGAGATAGCCCGCGTGCGGACCACCGAATCCCATCGGGACACCGAAACGCTGTGTCGTGCCGAAGCACGCGTCGGCGCCCTGTTCTCCGGGAGGGGTGATCAAGGTCAGTGCCAGCAGGTCGGCGCCCACCGCGACGAGCGCGCCGCGTGCGTGGGCGGCGTCGATGATCGGGGTGACGTCGTACACCCGTCCCGACGCTCCGGGTACCTGCAGGATGATCCCGAAGAAGTCGCCCTCGGGAAGGCCGTCGTCGACGAGGTTCGCCGTGACGATCTCGATGCCGAGGGGCTCTGCGCGGGTCGCGAGGACGGCGGCGGTCTGCGGGAACAGATCGGTGTCGACAGCGATCCGGTTGCTCTTCGACTTGCGGTTCGCGCGGCGCAGCAGTGTCATGGCCTCGGCTGCTGCGGTGGCCTCGTCGAGCATCGACGAGTTCGCGACCTCCATGCCGGTCAGGTCCGCGACCATGGTCTGGAAGTTCAGCAGGGCTTCGAGGCGGCCCTGGCTGATTTCGGGCTGGTACGGCGTGTACGCGGTGTACCAGGCGGGGTTCTCGATGATGTTGCGGAGCAGTACCGGCGGCGTGAGCGTGTCGTAGTAACCCTGCCCGATCATCGAGGTCGCGACGGTGTTCTTCCGGGCGAGAGCAGTCAGCTCGGCGAGAACCTCGTGTTCGGACTTCGGGGCGTCGAGGACGTCGAGCCCGTCGGAGACGGCACCGTCGCGCTCGTCGAGAATGGTCGCCGGAACGGCCCGCGCGGCGAGTGCGTCGAGCGAGTCGACGCCGATCACCTCGAGGATGCGGCGCAGGCCCGCGGTGTCGGGACCGATGTGACGGTCGGCGAAGTTCGAGGTGACATCTTCTGACATCGCAGCTCCCAGGCTGATCGGAGAGGTCCACCACCGCGCGTGGGCGCACGGGGCGTTTCCTCCCCCTCTGTCGTGAGCTCGCGGTGCGAGCGCCTGAGAGATTCGGCCCGTGGAGGGCGTTTCCCCGTGGGCGGGTGGGTGCTCCCACCGCTTTCCAGAGACGTCGTAGCTCGCACGGTCCTGTATGCCTGAGAGATTGACGGGGAGGTGCTGCTCCTTCGGCGCCCGGATCAGGTCCGGAACTCTCCCGCACGACGGCGACGCGAGCCCAAGTCTAGAACACGACGGTCTTCCGTCGACGACCCCGCACCACCCTCGCAGGTGATCTTCGTCTAGCCGATTCGGCGGTTGATGCGACTGCGGCGCCGGGACGCCAATTCGTCTTCCGGCCGCTCTTCGACGTCGCCTCCGTCGGCACGCTCGGCGGGGAAGTCGGCGATGCTTCCGGTCAGTTCGCGCATTGCGCCGCTGACCGCGATTCCGAACACGCCCTGCCCGCCTTGGAGAAGATCGACGACCTCCTCGGGCGACGTGCATTCGTACACGGTGGTGCCGTCGGAGAACAGCGTGATCCTGGCGAGGTCACGGACCCCACGACTGCGCAGGTGATCGACGGCGACGCGGATGTTCTGGAGCGAGACACCGGTGTCGAGGAGTCGCTTGACGATCTTGAGAACCAGGATGTCCTTGAACGAATAGAGCCGCTGGCTTCCCGATCCTGCCGCGCCCCGGATCGACGGGACCACGAGGTTGGTGCGGGCCCAGTAATCGAGTTGGCGGTAGCTGATTCCCGCGATCTGGCACGCGATGGGCACCCGGTAGCCGACAAGCTCGTCGGGCACCGAATCGTCGGGGAACAGCCCGGGCTGGATCTCGTCGTCGTGCGGTGTGGGTGACGAACTCGCGCGGTCGCCGGCGTCAACGGTGGAATGCTGTCCCTGCGGCCGATCTCGCACTGTGTGACTTCCTCTCGCGCGCCCTGTTGTACCTCGCAACGACCGACCGGCGGATCCCCCACCACATCCAATCGTCGAGCGCTCTCAGGCTCACCAAGTAACCCATATTCGGATTTACCCAGCGTACGCTCCGGCGTGGGGCGCGGGGCAGCAACACGCCCACCGGAAAGGCAACGTTCGACACTACTCGCGTCGGACTGTGCTGCTGCTCGAAGCTGCAACGCGTCCGTCGCCGGTCGACGAACGACCGCTCAGCCGTCCGTCGCCTTGAAGTCGTCCGGAGAGATGTTGTCGAGGAATTCCTTGAACTTCTCGACCTCGTCTTCACGCTCGTCCGGCATGACCAGTCCTGCTTCGGTGAGCACAGCTTCGTCGACGAAGACCGGCGCACCGATGCGCAAGGCTACAGCGACGGCATCGGACGGACGGCACGACACGCGCATGTCGCCGTCGAAAACAAGATCGGCAAAGAAAGTGCCTTCCTGGAGGTCGACGATGCGGACTTCCAGGAGTGCGTGACCGAATGCGTCCAGGAGATTCTTGATCAGGTCGTGCGTGAGGGGGCGGGCGGGTTCCACACCTTGCTGCTCGAGCGCGATCGCGGTCGCTTCGTTCTGGCCGATCCAGATGGGCAGGTACCGCTCCCCGTCGACCTCGCGGAGCAGTAGGACAGGCTGGTTCTGGGGTTGTTCTACTCGGATCCCCACCACTCGCATCTCGCTCATCGCGGCGCCTCCGTCCCGCTGCTCGTCAGTGGCGTACCACCCGAATCGATATTGCCTGAATTCTAGTGCGCTCCCGAACATCCGTCAGGTGCCGGCCGGCGCAGCCCGGGGCGATCAGCGGTCGAGAGCGCCCTGGACGGCAGCCTTCACCAGGCAGGTGTGGAGCGTCAACGACAGTGCGGCGAGTTCGCGCACCATCTCTTCCGCTCTCTGCCGGGCCCCGGCATCGCGCCCCTTCGCGACAGGACCCGCGATCTGGGCGACGAGTCCGGCCTCGCGGTCGGCAGCGAGCTTGAATGCGCGCAGATGCCGTACCTCGAGGCCGAACTCGGCCATTGCCTTCGCGGTGCGTGCGAGCAGCACCGCATCGTCGTCGAAAAATCCGGCGGGTCCCGGCGTGACCAGGCCCGCCCCCACCAGTTCGGTCAGGAACGCAACATCCACACCGGCCCGCTCGCACAGGTCGTCGCGGCTGACGCGGATCTCCCGGTCGGTGCGCAGATCCTCCGGCGAGACCTCGCCGCGGGCAACTGCCAGCGGCCGCGGCCGCTTGGGCCGGGTCTCGACCGATCCCACCGTCGCAGCGCCGCGGTCGATCGCCTCGAGCTGTTCCTTGATCACCTTCAACGGAAGGTACTGATCCCGTTGTGCGGTGAGCACATAGCGCAGCCGTTCGCAGTCCGCGATGGAGAACCGGCGATAGCCCGACGGAGTGCGCTCCGGGCTGATCAGCCCCTCGGCCTCGAGAAATCTGATCTTCGAGATCGTGACATCCGGGAACTCGGGCCGCAGTCGATCGAGTACGGACCCGATCGACATGCCGGCCGGCGCCGACTGGTGGGCTGCGGTCATCAGCTACTCGCGCCCTGCGAACCGCGAGGACCGGTCAGGAACACCAACCGGAACTTGCCGATCTGAACCTCGTCGCCGTTGGCGAGTACCGCGGAGTCGACCGGTTCCCGGTTGACGTAGGTGCCGTTGAGGCTTCCGACGTCGACCACCTGGAAGTCGCCCTCGTCCTGACGGAACTCGGCGTGCCGGCGGCTGACGGTCACATCGTCGAGGAAGATGTCGCTGTCGGGATGCCGTCCCGCCGACGTCGTCGGCTGGTCCAGCAGAAAGCGCGAACCCGCATTGGGTCCACGCTTGACGACGAGCAGCGCTGATCCGGCAGGGAGCCCTTCGACACCTGAGACGGGCGCGTCGGTCGTAGCCGTTCCGGCCCCGGCGCTTTCCACTTCGTTCAGGAAGTCGGCGCGAAACACCGAAGTCGTCTCCGCAGGAGTCTCCTCGTAGCCCGCGTTGCCGTTCTCGCTCACCGTTTCTCCTTATCCGTTCGATCGCCCGGGAACTCCCGGGCGATCGTTGAGTCGTTCGCCCCGATCAAATCGACACGGCACACGCCATATCTGACCGTACCCTGTGCGGGGGCACTGGTGCAGGTAGTCGCGGCCACGTTACATGCCGGGTCCGTCAGCTTTCCGTGATGCCGCGGTAGCCGTCCGCATCCATCGTTTTCCCGAGGGCGCCGTCGAGGTCACCTTCGGTGTCCACCTCCACCTCGACCAGCCATCCGGCTCCGTAGGGAGCGCTGTTGACCAGTTCCGGGTTGGTCTCCAGGTCGGTGTTGACCGTGGTGACCTTCGCGCTGAAAGGCGCGTACACATCCGAGACGCTCTTGGTCGATTCGACCTCACCGAAGGAGTCGCCTCCGGTCACGTCGGCACCCGGCTCGGGCAACTGCACGAAGACGACGTCGCCGAGTTGAGACTGTGCGTAGTCCGTGATCCCGATCCGCGCGGTTGTCGCTCCGGTCCTCTGCACCCATTCGTGCTCCGCCGTGTAGCGCAACTCGCCGGGGGTTTCGAACTCACTCAAGGTAGATCCTTTCGGGGGCGACGTTCCGGGCGAACGTCGGATTCACTATCCGGGCTGAGAGTATTGGCGCGGCTTGATCTCCCGCAAGGCGGGCACGTCGACCTGCGGAAACTGTTCCACGGTGAGGCTGCCGCCCGCTCGGGCCACGGCGTCGACGACACCTCCCGGGATGTTCAGTGCTGCCGCGAGGGTCGGTCCGTCACCGATGGCGGTGACCGTATAGGGCGCACGGAGCGGCGTGTCGTCGACCGTGATCGCGCCCGGCGAGCCCGTCACCCACGAATCCACCCCGATCCGTACGGTCTCGCCGCCCGCACCGGCGATCTGCATCGTGTCGGCACCCGCCGCGCGCAGTTCCTGGATCATGTCGAGCACGACCTCGGCACCGACGCCACCTCGCGGATCGTTCACCGTGAGAACGACTCCCGGGCCGGACGCCGGAGCAGTGCCGAGCTGGATCGACAGGTCGTCGAGCCGCTCGCGTGCCTCGGCAAGAGCGGCGTCCGAGCCGTCCCGCTCGAGACTCGAGAGTGTGCGCTCGAGTGCCGTGATCTCCTGCCGCAGCGCGGCCTCTCTCCGGTTGAGGTTGTCGAGCAGGACCAGAAGATCCGCCGGGCGCGCCGAATCGAGGGTGTCGCCCGTACCGGTGTTCCTCACCTGTGTGGCAATCGCCGTGCCGAGCAGGAAGACGAGGAGTGCGGCGAGTACTGCGAAGACCGGCGCGGTCCGCTTGGGCCCCGGCTTCGCCGCCGCCGAGTCCCGGCCATCCGAGTCCCGAGCCGGTTCGACGGCGTCCGGTTGGGGGCCGTCCCGTTCGGGACCGCCGCGTGGTTCGTGTTCGCCGCCGCGTGTGTCGTCGGACATGGGTCACGCACCGAACAATCTGCGGCGCAGCGCCGAGGCGTTGCCGAAGATCCGGATACCCAGAACCACGATGACCGCGGTGGAGAGCTGCGTGCCGACGCCGAGCTGATCGCCGAGCCACACGATGAGTGCGGCGACGAGGACGTTGAACACGAACGACACCACGAACACCTTCGCGTCGAAGATGTCATCGAGGTACGCGCGGAGACCGCCGAACACCGTGTCGAGGGCGGCAACCACCGCGATGGGCAGGTACGGCTGCACGATGTCGGGAACCTGGGGGCTGAACACGATGCCGGCTGCGATCCCGATCGCGAGCGCCAGCGCCGCATACAGCGCCTGAGCATGATTGACCCGATTCACCGATTCCCCACTTCCCCTGCTGATCCGATTTTTCGCGCCGGCGCGGCCGGGAGTTCGAGTTCGTCCTCGTCGGCAAGGGTGAAACCTACCCCGTAGAGTTGCGCGATCCCCGCAATCCTCAGGTAGGCATCGCTCACGACGAACGAGGTCTGCAGCCGGCCCGGAGACCCCACCGCCGAGACTTCGTACGGAGAGAAGACCGGCTGGTTGTCCACGAGCATCGCTCCCCCGGCCTGACGGACGGTCACGCCCGGACCCACACGAACCCCGCCGACCGACACGGCCTCGGCACCCGCGGCCCACAGTGCGTTGACCACTGCCTGCAGATCCCGGTCGAAGACCGCGGCGGTCGGGCGGCCTTCTGTCTGCTGGGACGAGTCGGACAGGTTCGGGCGGGCCGCGGGATCGGTGAGGGTGACCGTCAGTCCCGGACCCCGGACCGGCAGCGCCGCGGCCGCATCCTCGGCCGCGCGCAGTTGGTCGAGCACGGTGCCGCCTTCGGTGTCGTCGGCGAAGAGAGCATCGCGGCGGTCCTGGATCGTCCGGGTCAGTTCGTCGCGACGCGCGACGAGCGCGGCGTTCCTCTCGTCGCTCGCGCGCAGAGACGCAAGGATCTCGGCGCGCGCCTGGTCGGTCCCCGCTTCTCCCGCGTTGTTCTGGGCGTACGCGGTTCCCAGTACGAGGCCGGCGAGCACGACTCCCACGACGAGCCATACCCGGGCGGTGGCGGGCGAGGTCGGTCGTCGTCCGGCGCGCCGGTCGGCGGCAGCCGCGGCGTAACCGGGGTCGAGATGGTCCTCGAGGAGAGATTTGAGAAGCGACGGCACCGGGTTGCGGCGCACGCGTTCCCACTTGCGGCTCATCCGGGCCGGCCCGTCACCGGGACCGTCCGCGCGATGGTGACGGCCTGAGCGAGATACAGGACTGCGGTCCACACATAGAGCACGGTGCCCCAGATCAGCGCGGCCCAGCCGAGCGGGCCCGTGATCGGTTCCGATGCGGGTACCGCCACCGTTGCGAGTAGGAGCGGTAACGCGAACATCAGCAGGAAGGTGGCGCCTTTACCGAGGTAGAGCACTTCCGGCGGAGGCAGTCCCCTGCGTCGGTAGACGGCGAGGGTGGGCGCGAGGACGACTTCACGCCCGATGAGGATGGCGGCGATCCACCACGGCATGATGTCGCGGGCGACGAGTGCGACGAGCGTGGTCACGACGTAGAGGCGATCGACCATCGGATCCAGGAACGCGCCGAGGCGTGAGGTCTGGTCGAGCAACCGGGCGAGCTTGCCGTCCGCCCAGTCGGTCAGGCTGCTGACGATGAGCAGGATCAGCGCCCAGGCGTCGGCGTGGACGACGAGCACCAGATACAGGAACAGCGGGACCCCGAGCAGCCGGAGAAAGCTGAGGGCGTTGGGAACGGTGAGGATGCGGTCGGCGCTGCCCGTACCGGCGCCCGTGGTCGCATCGGTCATCGTCGCGTCATCCCTTGTTCTTCGCAGTTTTCTCGGCTTCACCGTCGGTCTCTCACAGCCTTCCACATTCGTCCCGGGTCTCCGTCCGGGGCGTCAGCGCCAGGCGAAGACTGGCTGCTCGAGTCCTTCGATGCGGGTGTGCCGGCCGTGCAGTGCCACTTCCCGGAACTGGTACACCACCGCTGCCGTGGGGGCGTGGATGAGATGTCCGCGGAAGGGCCATTGGATCACGGGCTTGTCGGACTCGGGGATCGCGACGAAGCGCGGCGCGACGTCGAGTTCGGATGCGGTGACCGCGTAGAGGATGTCCACCTCGTCCGGGCTCGGGACGAGGTCGGCCATGGCGGCGCCGGACCAGACCACGAACGGCGACATGACATATCCCGATCGGGTGACGTAGTCGTCGAGGCGGCCGAGGATCGCGTCGGGCTCGAGGGCGAGGCCGAGTTCTTCGTGCAGTTCGCGAAGCGCGGCGTCCTCGGGGGTCTCGCCGTCGTCGAGACGCCCGCCCGGGAGGGCGAACTGACCCGGGTGCGCGCGGAGTCGTGCGGGTCGTTTGGTCAGCGGCATCACGGGCTCCCCGGTGCGGTCGTCGAGGACGGCGACGACCACCGCGGCATGGCGCCTGCCCTCGAGCGGCAACCGGCGTGACTCGAACGCGGCGAGTGCCGCGGTGAGATGGTCGCGGTCGAGGGGGTGTGGGGCGCTCATGCGACGACAGTAGTTGGTGGGTCGAACCAGCCGCGGCACAGCGTGTCGGGGCAAGGCGGGGTGTCCAGTAGCTCGCGATTCGGTAAATCAATCGTTTCCGTAGAGTCCGGATTTCGTCCAGGATCGACGGGTCGTTTCGCCCACACCGAGATCCGCTGCACGCCATAGTGTGTCGAAACAGAAAGGATCCGGATGACGGACACAGCCGCACCCGCAGGTCTCGACCTCGACAAGCTCGCCGCCCACCTGAGCACCGTGGGATTCGGGCAGTTCGACGGTCCCCTCTCCGCCCGGCTCATCAGCGGTGGACGTTCCAATCTCACCTACGAGCTGACGGACGGATCCCACCGGCTCGTCCTGCGCCGCCCCCCACTCGGTCACGTCCTCGCGACAGCACACGATATGGCGCGCGAACACCGCGTGCTGACCGCCCTCGCGGGAACGGCAGTGCCTGTCCCCCGGACGCACCACCTGTGCGAGGACCACGACGTGATCGGCGCGCCCTTCTATCTGATGGACCTCGTGGAGGGGACGCCCTACCGCACCGTCGAACAACTCCTCCCCCTCGGACCCGAACGGGCACGGTCGATCTCGGAACGCATGATCGACACCCTCGCAGCCCTGCACGCAGTCGACCCGGACGCGGTCGGACTGGGAGATTTCGGCCGGCCGGAAGGATTCCTCGGCCGGCAGGTGCGACGCTGGACCACCCAGCTCGAGAACTCCCGCAGCCGGGACCTGCCCGAAGCCGACGAACTGCATCGGCTGCTCGTCGCACGACTCCCCCGCGACGGTGCCGCAGGCATCGTGCACGGGGATTTCCGGCTCGACAATCTCCTCGTCGACGACCACGACGAGGTCGCCGCGGTCCTCGACTGGGAGATGGCAACGCTCGGCGACCCACTGACCGACGTGGCGCTGCTACTCGTCTACCAGCGTCTCGCGCGGCTCGACGCCGGGTTCCCCGTCTCCACGGTCTCGCAGGCGCCGGGCTTCCTGAGCGACGATGAGCTGCTCGCCCGCTACGACGCGGCCGGCGGACGCGACGTGTCCGACATGGCATTCCACCTGGCGTTGGCGTACTACAAACTCGCGGTGATCCTCGAGGGGATCTACTTCCGCTACCGGCAGGGCAAGACGGTCGGTGAAGGCTTCGACAAGATCGGCGACGGAGTCACACCACTCCTTCGCGAGGGGATCGCCGTGCTCCGCTGAACGGACACAATTGTCCCCCGGCGCCGGCCACACGACGAGCGTTCGACCTGCCGCGGAACGCTGCTGCCCCCGCGAAGTCGGCGGTACGCTGCCCGCATGTCGCACCCGATCATGTTCGACGAGAACGATCCGCTGCTCGCGCGGGTGCGCGAGCTGGCATTGGCGTTTCCCGGCGCCGGGGAGAAGATCTCACATGGCCGTCCGTTCTTCCACACGAAGACGGCGTTCGCGGTGTACGGCGGAACCGTGAAAGAGACCGGACGAAGCTACCCGCGCTCGCTCATCCTCAAGCCGGACGCCTCCGAACGGGAAGCGCTGCTTCAGGACGCGCGCACCTACCACCCCGCCTACATGGGTCCGTCGGGTTGGATCGGGTTCGACCTCGAGAGCGCCACCGTGGACTGGGGCGAGGTTGCCGAGCTGCTGGATATGTCCTTCCGCGTCACCGCCCCCGCGCGCCTGGTCCACGAGCTCGACGCCCGTCCGAAGTAGCCGGTCTCCTACGCGGAGGCTCCGGAGATGTTGACCATCCAGTTGACGCCGAATCGATCGGTGCACATCCCGAAGGAATCTCCCCACGGCGCCCGCTCGAGCGGCACGTCGATTCGGCCGCCTTCGATCAAACCGTCCCAGTAGCCGCGGAGTTCGGCCTCGTCGTCGCCGCTGAGCGAGACCGAGTGGTTCGTCCCCGGGATGTACTCCATCGCCGCCGGGGTATCGGAACCCATGAGCACGAAGCCTTCGGCGGTGGTGAGCATCGAGTGCATGACCTTGTCTTTTTCGGCAGGGTCCTCGCTCGCCTGCATCTCTCCGAACGTGGAGATCGTCAGTTCACCTCCGAACACGTCTCGGTAGAACTCCATCGCGTGACGCGCGGTGTCGCGGAAGCCGAGATACGGATTCAGTGTGGTGGGCACGGTCACCAACTCCTTCTGTGTCGGGAAATGCTCGGTCGCGGTGTGGCAGTGCCACGCCGTGACAGACCCGCGGCGTGGCACTTTCTCATCGTGACCGTCTTCCCACACTCACGACACCGCAATCGTCTTTCCGGCGTAGTCCGGCCGCTCGACGGCGTCGGCGAGGACCTCACCGACCGCACCGCGGGCCACGTGCCAACCGGCGACCTCCCCCGTGTCGGACGTCGTCGCCGTACCGGATTCCTCGTCCGTGAGATTGACCGGTTGCACGAGTGTCCAGAGGACGTCACTGCCCCGCACGAGAGCGTCCTGCTTCTCGGTGTCCGCGATCTGCGGACCGAGCAGCGCCCGGAACATCAGCGCATATCGCCGGGGCAGCTTCCCGCGGGTGTCCCCCACGCCGTACGAGGTCTGCACGACGAGGCGCCGAACGTCGTGGCGTCCCATCGCGGCCACGATGTTGCGCGTGCCGCGTGAGCGCACATCGAGAGCCGTCCCTGCCGGTCCGCGCATCCGCACACGGACGGGGTTTTCACTGATCCCGAGTGTGACCACCACCGCGTCCTGACCGCGCACCGCGACATCGACGTCCTCCGGGCGGGTGGCGTCCCCGGTGACGACCGTCGATCGACCGGCGAGATCTCCCAGTGCCGCGTCGTTCCGGACGAACACGGTCACGTCGTGACCGCGGCGGAGCAGCGCAGTCACCGCCGCCTTCCCGGAACCTCCTGTTGCACCGACCACCAGTACTTTCATGTTGTCCTCCTCGTTCGCGTCCATAGTTCTGTGTTCAAAATCCAGGCTATGGAGCCGATTCAGGACACTCCATGCCCCGGAGCCCGGGTTTCATGCCCGTTCGTCCGGTGCGACTGGACGAACGGGTCGCAAGGGCGGGATTGTGGCCCTATGACGAACGCGACCGGTGCCGCCACATATCCGTGGACGCCGGTGGATCCCCTCGGCGAAGCACTGCACCTGCTGCGGATGCGCGGGGGGTTCTACTGCCGCTCCGAGCTGAGTGCGCCGTGGGGTCTGGAGATGCCGGCGTTCGCCGACAGTTCGAGCTTCCATCTGGTCGTCTCGGGCGAAGCATGGCTCGATGTCCCCGGCTCACCGTCGGCGCGCATGCTTCCCGGCGAATTCGCGGTGGTGCCCCACGGGACGGGCCACCTGATCCGCAGCGAGCCGGACGCGCGCCGCACCGGTCGCGTCGACACGCTGCCACAGCAGATGATCGGCGATCACTATTCGGTTCTGCGGCACGGTGGGGGCGGTGACCCCACCGTGCTCGTATGCGGCATCGTCGAATTCGACCATCCGACCGCTCGGAGACTGGTGTCCTTACTGCCACCGGTCCTGCGGATCGACTCGGCGCGGGGAACCGCGTCGCAGATACTTGCGCTGATGGCGGACGAAGCGCGCCGGGTGCGGCCCGGTGGCGAGGCAGTGCTGACCCGGTTCGCCGACATCCTCGTAATCCTCGCGATCCGGAGCTGGGTCGAATCCGACCCCGCAGCACGGGACGGGTGGGTCGGGGCGCTGCAGGACCCGCAGGTGGGCCGCGCGCTCGCGGCGGTACACCGCGCTCCGGAGGGACCGTGGAGTGTCGCCGGGCTGGCTCGCGAGGCATCGATGTCACGATCTGCGTTCGCAGCGCGGTTCACCGAACTCGTCGGGGAACCGCCCATGCGGTACGTCGCCCGGTGGCGGATGGAAACAGCGGCCGTGGCGTTGCACAGGGGCGCGACGGTGTCCGAACTCGCCGCGCGATCGGGATACGAATCCGAGGCTGCATTCGCGCGTGCGTTCAAGCGGGCGACGGGGACAACCCCGGGAGCGGTACGGCGGCGCGGGACTCCGTCAGCGTGAAGCCCCTCCGGTTCGAGGGAAGGGCAAGGCCGTTGTCGACGGTGTCGTCACCGAGCGCCTCTGACATGGCGATCCAGGAAAGCGATCTGATCGGTCACGATCTGCTCGAAGTGCGGGTCCAGATAGGGTTCGAAGTGCGTGCAGTCATAGGACCGCACTTCACCCCGCGGGATGCGCCCCGCGATCTTCCGAGCCTTCGCATACGGGGTGACGTCGTCCTTCGTGGCGAGCTGAACCAGCGTCGGAGCAGTGATGTCGGCTGCCTTCCTCCCCGGTGAGTAGAACGGGACTCGGAGCGCGATACGAGCGGCCACATCATTCTCGGCCAGTAGTTTCTCGAACTGGTCACCGGCCATTCGCTCGACCAGGGCGTAGGCACCGGGGGAGGTCATCATCGCGAGGTCGCCGGGTATGCCGATGGACTTGACCCGATGGGGCGGGCGGCCCAGCCACGCCCCTACCTGATCGCGCACGGCCGCCACGACAAGGCGGGCGAGGAGTGTGGGGGCTTGCGCGAACGCCGAGGCTGGGCCGGTCACGTGGGGCACCTGCACGATCGCGGCAGCAAGCGCGTGATCCTGGGCGGCCAGGTCCAAGACGTGTCCACCGCCGAATGAGGATCCCCACCCGACGATGCGCGTCGTGTCGACGTTGGGCAGACTGCGGGCGTAGGCGATGGCGGCACGCCAGTCGGCGTGCTGCCGACCGATGTCGAGGATGCGGCGGGGTTGTCCTCCGCTGGCCCCCCAGTGGCGATAGTCGAACACCAGCGCGGCGTATCCGGCTTGGGCGAACCGTGCAGCGTAGGCGTCCAGTCGCAGTTCGCGGAACGCGGCGAAGCCGTGCGCCAGCACGACGACGGGCGGATTCTCGACGCCATCGGGCCGATACAGCCATGCGGCGCAGGGGGTCCCATCGGACAGGAATGTCACGTCGTGTCGGACGTAGCTGTATGGGTGAGTCACGGTGTTCCCCCGGCGAGTATCTTGAATGACATTCAACACAAAGTAGCAGCGCCGTGAACGGCATCAAGGAATGGCACCTGGACCGCCCGAGGGGAACCACGCCATGGCACGCAACAAGCGCCCGCAACCCGCCGACGAGAAGCGCGCAGAAATCGTGGCGGCCGCCCGGCGGCTGTTCGTCGAGGATGGCTACGACGCCACGTCGATGAGCCGACTCGCCAAGGAAGCCGAGGTGGCCCCGAACACTATCTACTGGTACTTCGGAAACAAGGACGACGTCTTGATCGCAGTTCTCACAGCGGTCATGGCCGACGTGTGGCCGCGCTACCAGGACGTCGCCGCCGAACCCATTGCCGCCCGGTTGCTTTGGGTGGTCGGACAACTCACGGACATGAGTCACCTGGTGACGACGGTGCACGCCCGCGTCGAGCACTCTCCGGCCGTCGCCGAATGGCATCAGAATTTCCATGCGATCACCGGAAGTCTGTTCCGCTACGAGCTCGAGAAGGCCGGAGTCGCCGCCCCCACCGTGGACGCCGAAGTGATGATCGGAATTTTCACCATCGAAGGACTCCTCGCGCACCATCAGAACGAATCTCAGCAACGCACCATCTGCGATGCTCTGGCTTCGCGCTGGACACTGACGTAGTTGCGCCGGAAATGGGCTCTCGGAGCTCCACGAGACCCGTTCGAGGACTATGCGCCACTCGGCAGCGATCCGCGCTGAATCAGGGCTCGAACGCAGTAGAGGCGGTCTCGGATTTCTCCGAAACCGCCTCTGACATGCTGTTCCTCGGTCGGGCTGACAGGATTTGAACCTGCGACCACTTGACCCCCAGTCAAGTGCGCTACCAAGCTGCGCCACAGCCCGTCCCGCGCTCTCTCGAACGCTCGTTGAGATTACAACAGGGACGGCGGGAAACGCTAATCGCCTGGTCAGGGCACTGTGACCGTCACGGGGTCATGGGCGCGGACCGCTCACTTGCGACGGTCACGCTTCTCCCGGACGCGAACCGAGACACGAACCGGGCTGCCGTCGAAGTTGAACTCCTCACGCAGCTTCCGTTCGATGAACCGGCGGTAACCGGCCTCGAGGAATCCGGTGGTGAACAACACGAAGGTCGGCGGGCGCGTCGCGGCCTGCGTCGCGAACATCACACGCGGCAACCGGCCACCGCGCATCGGCGGAGGCGTCGCGGCCACGATCTCCTTGAGCCAATTGTTGAGACGTCCGGTGGAGATGCGCTTGTCCCACGACTCGAGCGCCGTCTCCATGGCCGGGACGAGACGCTGCACCGAGCGGCCCGTCTTGGCGGAGATGTTGACGCGCGCTGCCCACGGCACCCGCGACAGGTCGCGTTCGATCTCGCGGCCGAGTTCGTAGCGACGGTCCTCGTCGACGAGATCCCATTTGTTGAACGCGATCACGAGCGCCCGGCCCGATTCCACGACCATCGTGATGACACGCTGATCCTGCTCGGTGATGGGCTGGGACGCGTCGATCAGCAGCACCGCGACCTCCGCGGCCTCGATCGCCGCGCGCGTCCGCAGCGATGCGTAGAACTCGGCGCCCGACGCATGCGTGACACGCTTGCGCAGGCCCGCCGTGTCCACGAATCGCCACGGCTTGCCGCCGAGCTCGACGAGCGAGTCGACGGGGTCGACGGTGGTGCCCGCTACGTCGTGCACCACCGAACGCTCGTCGCCGGCGAGCTTGTTGAGCAGGCTCGACTTGCCGACGTTCGGCTTACCGACCAGTGCGACGCGACGAGGTCCTCCCCCGCCGGTGCCTTCGCGCGGCGTCGCGGGCAGTTTCTCGAGCAGGTCGTCGAGCAGGTCGCCCGTGCCGCGTCCGTGGGTGGCGGACACCGAATAGGGCTGACCGAGGCCGAGCGACCACAGGGCGGCGGCTTCGGCTTCGACGCGGTCGTCGTCGACCTTGTTCGCGACGAGCAGCACCGGGGTCTTCGAGCGCCGCAGCACCTTCGCGACAGCCTCGTCGACGTTGGTCGCACCGACCGTCGCGTCCACGACGACGAGAATCGCGTCGGCGGTACGCATCGCGACCTCGGCCTGCTGCGCCACGGACTGCATCATGCCCTTGGCGTCGGGCTCCCAGCCGCCGGTGTCCTGCACCATGAATCGGCGCCCTGCCCACGTCGCCTCGTACGAGACGCGGTCGCGGGTGACTCCGGGCACATCCTCGACGACCGCCTCGCGGCGACCGATGATGCGGTTGACCAGAGTTGATTTGCCGACGTTGGGTCGGCCGACGACCGCGACGGTCGGAACCGGCACGAACTCTTCGAAGGCGTCACCGTCGGTGAGGTCGATATCCCAGTCGGTTTCTTCCGACCATGTGCCGTCTCCGGCGAATTCTGTGGTGACGTCGTCGCTCACAGCGTCGCTCCCGTCTGCTCGGTGACCACCGCGACCAGCGCGGCAACCACCTCGTCGATGTTCATATCGCTGGTGTCCACGACGACCGCGTCGTCCGCCGCGCGCAGCGGTGAGACCGCGCGGGTGGAGTCGAGGTGGTCGCGGCGTTGTACCGCCGCGAGCACAGCCTCGTAGTCGTCGCCGCGTCCTTGGGCGATGTTCTGGTTGTTGCGCCGGTGGGCGCGGGCCTCCGGAGAGGCGGTGAGATAGATCTTCACGTCCGAGTCGGGGAACACGACGGTGCCGATGTCACGTCCCTCGACGACGACACGGCCCGCGGCGCGTCCGAGTCGCCGCTGTGCCTCGACGAGGAGCGTGCGCACCTCGGGCACTGCGGAGACTGCGGACACCGCAGCGGTGACCTCCCCGCTGCGGATGACCTCGCGGACGTCCTCACCGTCGAGGCGGATGTCCTCGACTGCCGGATCGGTGCCGATGGACCAGGGCAGACCTGCGGTGACCGCCGCGATGGCGGCCGGGTCCGTCAGATCGGTGCCGCGACGCAGCGCGTGCAGGGTCGCGATCCGGTACATGGCCCCGGTGTCGAGGTATGCCGCCTTCAGGTGCTTTGCCAGGCGCTTGGACACGGTGGATTTTCCGGTCCCGGACGGTCCGTCCATCGCGACGATCAGCGGGCCCTCCCCGGCGAGCGGGGCGGAGCCGGTCACAGGCCGACCGCCTCGTACAGTCCGCCGACTTCCTTGCGTCCGAGCACACGGAGAGTGCCGGGCCGCTGGTCGCCGAGCGCGACCGCACCGATGTTGGTGCGCACCAGGCGGATCACCGGGTGACCCACCGCGTCGAGCAGGCGGCGGACGATGTGCTTGCGGCCCTCGTGCAATTCGAGACGCACGCGGGACTGGCCGTTGAAGACTTCGAGCAGTGCGAACTGGTCCACCGAGGCGGGGCCGTCGTCCAGCTCGATGCCTTCCTTGAGCTTCTTGCCGACGCCGCGCGGCAACTCGCCCTTGACGGTCGCCAGGTACGTCTTGGTGACCTCGAACGACGGGTGCATGAGCCGGTGGGCGAGCTCACCGTCGTTGGTGAGCAGCAGCAGACCTTCGGTGTCCGCGTCGAGCCGGCCCACGTGGAAGAGTCGCTGGCCGGCAGCGATGCGTTCGGAGACGATGTCGCCGACGCAGGGGCGGCCGAGATCGTCGGACATCGTGGACTGCCATCCGCGCGGCTTGTTGAGCACGAGATGCACGAGGTCCTTCTTCACGACCACGCGCGTTCCGTCCACACGGATGACCGTGTTCTCCGGGTCGACGCGGAGGCCCTGTTCGACCACGATCTTGCCGTCGACCTCGACGCGACCGGCATCGATGAGTTCTTCGGCGGCGCGGCGTGAGGCGACACCGGCCTGGGCGAGCACCTTCTGCAGGCGCACTCCCTCACCTGCGGGAAGCTGGGTGGGACCGGCATCGCTGTGCTGGTGTCGCGCGGGCTTCGCATTGCTGATCGTCGGGTTGGGCACGGGCCGCTTGGCCGCCGGTTTCGGCGCGGCCGGGCGGCCGCGCTTGTTCAGCGTGGCGCCCTTGCGGTGCGGCTTCTTCCCGGCGTCCGGCGTCGAGGTTTCTGCCCGTCGATCCGGGCGAGCGTCGGTGCGGCGATCGGGACGAGAGTCCGTACGTCCCTCAGCCCGGCGATCGGGACGAGAGTCCGTACGTCCCTCAGCCCGGCGATCGGGACGAGAGT
>JADGMW010000284.1_pt1 | contig 26447 bp, 28 predicted proteins | sample 8641801 | NCBI WGS metagenome assembly JADGMW01 (sample SAMN16272018, study PRJNA661076) | feces metagenome | isolation source: fecal sample from diarrhoea affected cattle A | host: Bos taurus | place: South Africa: Lokaleng Village, Mahikeng | collected 2019-09
GTCGCGGATCTTGTTGAAGCGGGTGGCGATGTCGCCGCGGCTGACCTTCATCCAGACGTTGGACACGCGCTCGACGAGGTCGAGCTTATTGTCCTCGAGCTGGTCGACCATCATTTTCGCGTCGTCGCGAATCGAGTCGAAGCCCTTGGTGATCTCTTCGTAGCGCTCGCCGATCTTCATGGCGGCGACCTGTTCGCGCACCACTTCGTTGAAGGCCGAGGCTTGGCTGAGGGTGCGGCCAATCAGGATCACGCGGGTTTCGTCGAGCTCGGTGATCTGACTGAGAAGACCGGTGATCGGCTGCTCGCCCTGGTTTTCCGGCCAGATGCCGAGATCCCGAATGGCGTTAACCGCCTTGTCCAGATACTGGAGGGGCCGTTCGGCGATTGCCGAAGTGGGTGAAGCGGTAGCAGTGGTCACTTGATCGGTCATTGATCGCTCCCTGAGAGTACGGACCTTATGGGCAGCAGCGCCTGTTAGCCCTAGATTGCTGTTGCCGTACGCGCTGACAATTGCGCCAGCGACTTTCGGCAACTATTTAGTCCATATTGGTGCGAAAAAGCCGCAGGTAAAGAGCGCCACGTAAACATGCGATAGACCGTTGTTTTTTCGCATCATATCTAAGGTCGAGGAGAGCCGGATGGACTTTGGTGGTCGCTATCGCATCGGGGCGCATCGCGACGCCGTCTGGTCCGCCCTGAACGACCCCGAAATGCTCAAGGCGGCAATTCCGGGCTGCAGCCATATTGCGTGGTCGGGTGAAGGCACGCTCGACCTCGAAATCAAGGTCAATCTCGGCATCATGCAACCCACCTTCAAAGGTGAGCTGGCGCTGACCGATGTCACGCCGGCCGAGCGCTATACGCTGTCGGGCCGGGGGAAGGGCGGTCTTCTCGGCCTTGCAGAAGGCTCTGCCGATGTTGCCCTCTCCGATGCAGGCGCCGACACCATGCTTGAATTCTCCGCTGCGGCGGGCGCCTCCGGGCAGATCATGAAGATGGGCAAGGCGCTGATCGGCAATTCGGCCCAGAAGGTAATCGACGGATTTTTCGAGCGATTTGCGAGCGCGATGGGCGCCGAGATCGAAGCGCTGGAGCGCGTGGCGCCGGCGGAATAGATCGACGTTAACAAGGTTTTAACCATGTCGCAATGTGACCTCTCCTGGCCATAATCTGGCCGGAGGGGAGGGTGTAGGAACGGCGCGCCTACTCCTTTCAATTTGAAGCAAATGCATCATGACCACCCAGACGCGTGACAGTCTCGCCCTCTATTTCATTGCCGCAGCGGCCGTACTGGTGACGCTTTTTGCGGATGCGGATCTCGGCACGCTGCTGGTGGCAATGTTCGAGCGAATCTAGCGCCGGGCACCGGTAAACAGGGCGCAAACCGTCCTGCGCCAATTTTGACCATTCGGAAAAATAAGCTGTGTCCCCCCTTGCAGCGGGGGACATTGCACGATTTTATCTTCCTCTAGCGCAAGCGGATTGTTTAGAAGCCCGGGCTTCTCGCAATCGCAGTGCGAGACAGGGAGATTGAAAACAATGAAATTCTCGACCCTTACCAAGGCTATCGCTGGTGGCGTTGCTCTGAGTGCGGTGCTTACGGGCGCAGCTCTGGCCGATCCTGCCCTGATCTATGATCTGGGTGGCAAGTTCGACAAGTCGTTCAACGAAGCCGCCTATAACGGTGGTCAGGCCTGGAAAGAGGCCACGGGCGGCAATTTCTCCGATCTGGAACTGCAGAACGACGCTCAGCGCGAGCAGGCCCTGCGCCGTTTCGCTGGCCAGGGTGCCAATCCCATCGTGATGGCTGGTTTCTCCTGGACCGCAGCGCTTTCCGCTGTTGCGCCTGAATTCCCCGATACCAATTTCGTCGTGATCGACACCGTCGTCGATGCGCCGAACGTGCAGTCGATCCTGTTTGACGAGCACACCGGTTCCTACCTCGTCGGCGTTCTGGCCGCTCTCAAGTCCGAGACCGGCACCGTTGCCTTCGTCGGTGGCATGGACGTTCCGCTGATCCACAAGTTCTATTGCGGCTATGCCCAGGGCGCCAAGGCTGCCAACCCGGACATCAATCTGATCGAAAACTACACCGGCACCACCCCGGCTGCCTGGAACGATCCGGTGACTGCCGGTGAGCTGACCAAGGCTGCGATCGACGCTGGCGCCGACGTGATCTTTGCCGCAGCTGGCGGCTCGGGCATGGGCGTGCTGCAGGCTGCCAAGGACGCCGGCAAGTTCTCCATCGGCGTGGACAGCAACCAGAACTACCTCCAGCCCGGATCGGTCCTGACCTCGATGCTCAAGCGCGTCGACGTGGCGGTGCAGAACGCGCTCACCGAAGCGGCTGACGATGCCACCTTCAAGCCCGGCATCACCATTCTCGGCCTTGCCGAAGATGGCGTCGGCTATGCCGTCGATGAGCACAATGAAGCGCTGATCACGCCGGAAATGGCCGCAGCGGCCGAAGAGTACAAGGCCAAGATCATCGCCGGCGAGATCTCGGTCCACGACTACACTGCCGACTCGGCCTGTCCGCTCTAAGCGGCATGAGCCAGGATGGCACAATGAACACGCAGCGGCCGGAAACGGCCGCTGCATCCGCCCCCGCCAATGGCTGGGCGATCGAGCTTGAGAAGATCAACAAGCGATTTGGCGCCGTTCACGCCAATAAGGACATTGACCTCAAGGTCGCACGCGGCACCATCCACGGCATCGTGGGGGAAAACGGCGCGGGCAAGTCGACGCTGATGTCGATCCTCTACGGCTTTTATACCGCCGACAGCGGCACGATCCGCGTCAATGGCGAGGCCCATTCGATCACCGACAGCCGCCATGCGCTGGCGCTGGGTATCGGCATGGTGCACCAGCACTTCATGCTCGTGGACAATTTCTCGGTTCTCGAGAACATCATTCTGGGCGCCGAGGATTCCGGCTTCATCAAGCCGAGCCTCAATCGTGCGCGCCAGGAACTCGACCGGCTGGAGCAGGAATACGACCTCGAGGTCGATCCCGATGCGATCATCGAGGATATCTCGGTCGGCCAGCAGCAGCGCGTCGAAATTCTGAAAGCGCTCTATCGCGGCGCTGAAGTCCTCATTCTGGATGAGCCGACGGGCGTTTTGACGCCCAAGGAAGCGGACGACCTGTTCCGCGTGCTCGAGACCCTGCGCGCACAGGGAAAGACCGTCATCCTCATTACCCACAAGCTGCGCGAGATCATGGCCATTACCGACAATGTCTCGGTGATGCGCCAGGGCGAGATGGTGGCGACGCTCAGGACGGCCGACACCAACCCTGAAGAGCTTGCAGAGCTGATGGTGGGGCGTCGCGTCCTGCTGCGCGTCGACAAGACCCCGGCCAATCCCGGCCAGACCCTGCTCGAAGTGCGCGACCTTGTCGTTCGCGACGACATGGGCATTACGCGCGTAAAAGGCGTCAATTTCTCCATTCGCGCCGGCGAGATCGTCGGCATTGCCGGCGTTTCGGGCAATGGCCAGAGCGAGCTGCTCGAAGCGATCAGCGGCATGCGCGACCAGAAGACCGGCCAGGTGCTGCTCAAGGGCAATGCGCTCTCGCTCAAGGGCGATGACGGCGCCGCGCGCGCCCGGGCTGCGGGCCTCGCCCATGTGCCCGAAGATCGCCAGCGCATGGGGCTCGTTACCAATTTTGCCGAATGGGAAAACGCCATTCTGGGCTATCAGGACAGCCCGGAATATGGCTCTGGTCCCTTCCTCGTTATCGGCGCCGCCAAGCGGGTCGCGGCCGAACACGTCAAGCTCTTCGATGTCCGGCCTGCCAATATCAATCTCAAGAGTTCGCTGTTTTCGGGCGGCAACCAGCAAAAGATCGTGCTGGCCCGCGAGATGGAGCGCGATCCGGATGTGCTGGTGATCGGCCAGCCGACCCGTGGTGTCGATATCGGCGCCATTGAGTTCATCCATAATGAAATCATCAAGATGCGCGACGAAGGCAAGGCGATCCTGCTTGTCTCGGTGGAGCTGGACGAAATCCGGTCTCTCGCCGATCGCATCCTCGTCATGTTTGATGGCCACATCGTTGGCGAGGCCGATCCGGCCACGGCAACCGAAGGCGAACTGGGCCTGATGATGGCCGGTATCAGCAAGACCGACGCTGCCACCAGCAATGGCAAGTCGGGCCAGGAGACAACACCGTGAGCGCCCGCAGACCACTTCCGCGCTGGGCCGATATTGCCCTGCTGCCGGCGATCAATCTGGCGCTGGCCTTCCTCGTTTCCGGCCTCGTCGTGCTGCTGGTCGGGGAAAATCCGTTCCACGCCATCCAGGTCATCATCTATGGTGCCTTCGGCTATGGCGACGGGCTAGGCTATACACTCTACTACGCCACCAATTTCATCTTCACCGGTCTCGCGGTAGCCGTGGCGGCTCATGCGGGTCTCTTCAATATCGGTGGTGACGGCCAGGCTTATGTGGCCGGCCTCGGCGCTATCGTCGTCGCCCTGGCCCTCGACCAGACGCATTGGCTGATTGCCATGCCGCTGGCGATGATCGCCGCTGGCGCAATGGGCGGCCTCTGGGCCTTCATTCCGGGTTGGCTTCAGGCCAAGCGCGGCAGCCACGTGGTGATCACCACGATCATGTTCAACTTCATCGCCGCCGCGTTGATGGTGTTCATGGTCAATCGCGTGCTCAAGCCAGCCTCGACCATGGCGCCGGAATCGGAAACCATCGAGATGGCCGGCCGCGTGCCGCAGTTGCGCCACTTCATGTCGTTCTTCGGCTATTCGCCGGTCAATCTCTCGATCGTCGTGGCCATTCTGGCGCTGATCGGGGTCTATATCCTCATCTGGCACACCAAGTTCGGCTATGCCATGCGCGTGCTCGGCGCCAATCCGACCGCCTCGCGCTATGCCGGCATTTCCAACTCCAAGATGATCATGATCACCATGACCATTTCCGGCGCACTCGCCGGCATGGTGGCGATCAATGAAGTGATGGGCGTGCAGAACCGCCTGGTGCTCGACTATGTGGCGGGGGCAGGGTTCGTCGGCATTGCCGTGGCGCTGATGGGGCGCAACCATCCCGTCGGCATCCTGCTGGCCGCGCTCCTCTTCGGGGCGCTCTATCAGGGTGGGCAGGAATTGCAGTTCGTCATACCCGCCATTACCCGCGAGATGATCGTGGTCATCCAGGCTTTGGTCATCCTCTTTACCGGGGCCATGGAAGGGCTCTTCCGGCCGGCGCTGGAGCGCGCCTTCATGCTCGGCTCGCCCGAGCAGAAGGCTGAAGCCATCGCCGTGTCCACGGCCAAGACGGAGAGCTGATCATGGATTTCGCCACGATCCTTTCCATTCTTGACGCCACCATCCGTCTTTCGACGCCGCTGCTGCTGGCCTGTCTGGCCGGCATGTATTCCGAGCGAGCTGGCATTTTCGACATCGGCCTTGAAGGCAAGATGCTGGCGGCAGCTTTTGCTGCCGGCGCTGTCGCTGCAGTCACCGGTTCGGCCTGGATGGGGCTGATGGCCGGCATGGCGGTGTCGCTGGCCACGACGCTCCTTCAGGGCGCGGCGGCCATTACCCTCAAGGGCAATCAGCTGATTGCGGGCGTCGCCATCAACATGCTGGCGGCCGGCATGACCACCTTTCTGGGGCAGACCTGGTTCCGTCAGGGCGGCCGTACGCCGGCGCTGGGCGAAGGCGGCCGGTTCGAGCCGATCGTGCTGCCTTTTGCCGGAGATCTCGTGAACGTGCCGATCATCGGGCCGATCTATAACGAGCTGGTCTCGGGCCATTATATCCTCGTCTACATCGCCTTCATCATGGTGCCGGTGACTGCCTTCGTGCTCTACCGCACCCGGTTCGGGCTGCGCCTGCGTGCGGTGGGCGAGAACCCCAAGGCGGTGGACACCGCCGGTATCTCGGTGGTCAAGCAGCGCTATCAGGCGATCATCATCACGGGCCTGCTCTGCGGCATTGCCGGGGCCTATTTCTCGATCGCGCAAGGGTCGGGCTTTGGCAACAACATGACCGCTGGCAAGGGCTATATCGCGCTCGCCGCGCTGATCTTTGCCAAGTGGAAGCCCGTTCCGGCGATGTTCACCTGTCTGCTGTTCGGATTCCTCGATGCGCTGCAGATCCGCCTGCAGAGCGCGGAAATCTTCGGTATCGACATCCCCGTCCAGGCCATCCAGGCGCTGCCCTATGTGCTAACAGTGGTGTTGCTCGCAGGCTTCATCGGCAAGGCCGTAGGCCCCAAGGCCGGCGGCGTACCCTATACGAAAGAGCGCTAGCTCTTCGCCAGGCAAGTGGCCCTCAAGGGGGCCTTATGGTTCGATGCTCCGGGCTTGGCCCCGGGGTGTCGGACCAAATGGGCGTGGCACCCAGATTTGTCTGCCACGTCTTCGCGCCCAGGGCCCGGCTGCTCCTCAGCCCGGCGCTGTGGCGATTGAACACAAGGATCGACGTGCATGACCGATAACGACCAGGCTCTTTTCGCAGCCGCCGAGGCCATTCGGGCCAAGGCCTATGCGCCCTATTCAAACTTCCATGTGGGCGCGGCAATCCTTGCGGATGATGGCAAGATCTATTCGGGCTGCAATATCGAGAACGCGGCCTATCCGCAGGGCAATTGCGCCGAGGCCTCGGCTATCGCTGCGATGATCGCGGGCGGAGCCCGCCGCATCAAGCGCATCTATGTAACCGGTCCCGGCGCTGCCGCTGTCACCCCTTGCGGTGGCTGCCGCCAGCGTATTCGTGAATTTGCAGATCTCGACGTGGAAGTCATTTCCCATGGCGTCGATGGTGAGCCCCTTGTGCAGACGCTTGAACAGCTTCTGCCCCATAGTTTCGGCCCGGAGTTTCTGAACAAATGACCACTTCCGTTCAAACCATTCAGAATATCGCCGGCACGGAGCCAGTCGAGATCGCCCTTGTGCTGGGCTCTGGCCTTTCCGCTGTTGCTGATCTCGTTGAAGATCGGGTGGTCATTCCGTTCTCGCAGCTCGAAGGGTTTCCTGGCGGCGGCGTCTCAGGCCATGGCCGTGACCTCGTTATCGGCCGCATGGGCGGCAAGCGGATCGCCATCCTGACGGGCCGCGAACATTATTACGAGCACGGCAATGCCGCTGCCATGCGCCCGGCGCTCGAGACCATGGCCGGGCTCGGCGTCAAGACGCTGCTGCTGACCAATTCTGCCGGTTCGGTCGACGACCGTTTCCGTCCGGGCGATCTGATGCTGATTTCCGATCACATCAACTATGCCGGGATGAATCCGCTGATCGGCGAACCCACCGACCGCCGCTTTGTGAACATGGTCGATTGCTACGATCCGGCCCTGCGCGGCAAGGCCAAGGCCATCGGCGAGCGGCTGGGCTTTTCGGTCGGGGAGGGGATTTACCTCTGGAATTCCGGCCCGAGCTTTGAGACCGTCGCCGAAATCCAGATGGCGATCCGTCTCGGCGCCAATGCTGTCGGTATGTCGACGGCACCAGAGGTGATCCTCGGGCGTTTCCTGGGCATGAAGGTCTGGGCCTGCTCGTCCATCACCAATATGGGGGCGGGCCTGTCGAGTGAAAACATCAGCCATGAGCACACCAAGACCATGGCGGTGCAGGGGGCGGACAAGCTCAAGAGGCTGATCCCGGCCCTGGTGGAGGAGCTATGAGTCTCAAGATCGTCGATACCAAGCCTGGCCAGATCGCCCACAAGCGCAATCCTGGCTATCCGCTCGATCTCGACTGGGTCGGCCGCGTTCGCATGAACCGGTCGGCGCTGGAGCGCCGCGCCAATACGATCGGCACCCGCCGCACGGTGAAGAAGGATTACCAGTTGGCTTGGCTCCTCAAGGCGATCACCATGATCGACCTGACGACGCTCAATGCCGATGATACGCCGGGCCGCGTCGAGCGGCTCTGCGCGAAGGCGCGCAATCCATTGCGCTCGGACGTTCGCGAGAAGCTTGGAATTGGCGATCTGCGCGTTCTGCCCGGTGCAGTCTGCGTTTATCACAGCTTTGTCGGGACCGCCGTAAAGGCGCTGGAGGGCACCGGCATTCCGGTCGCCGCCGTGTCGACGGCCTTCCCTCACGGCCTCGCACCCGTCGAGACGAAAATCCGCGAGATCGAGCTGTCCGTCGCCGATGGGGCCAAGGAGATCGATATCGTCATCGAGCGCGGCATGGTTCTGCGCGGGGACTGGCAGGCGCTTTACGACCAGGTCAGGGCCTTCCGCAAGGCCTGCGGCGACGCCCATATCAAGACCATTCTTGGGACCGGCGAACTCGCCACCCAGACCAATGTGGCCAAGGCCTCGCTGGTCTGCATGCTGGCCGGTGCCGACTTCATCAAGACCTCGACCGGCAAGGAAAAGACCAATGCCGATCTCGTCACCTCGCTGACGATGATCCGCATGATCCGCTGGTTTGCCGAGGAAACCGGCATCGAGATCGGCTACAAGCCGGCCGGCGGTATCTCCACGGCCGGGGACGCGCTCAAATATATGGCGCTGATGAAGGAAGAGCTCGGGACGCACTGGCTGCAGCCCCATCTTTTCCGCTTTGGTGCCAGCAGTCTGCTCACCGATATCGAGCGTCAGCTTGAGCATGGGCTGACTGGACACTATGCGGCGGACTACCGCCAGCCGATGGTTTGAGGCCTCAGCGATGAACAAGATCATGCAAATCTTTGACAGTCTCGACTACGGCCCGGCTCCCGAGGCACCCGATCAGGCCATTGCCTGGCTCGACAGCAAGGGACGGAAATTCGGCCATTTTATCAATGGCGTATGGACCGAGCCCGGCCAGACATTTACGGCAGATAACCCCGCAACCGGCGCGCCGCTGGCTGAGATCACCAATGGCACCGAGGCCGATGTCGATGCGGCGGTGAGGGCTGCGCGCGACGCGTTTCCGGCATGGAGCGGGATGAAGGGTTATCAGCGCGGCAAGTTTTTGTATGCCATCGCCCGGATGATCCAGAAGCACGCAAGGCTGTTCGCCGTGCTCGAAACCATGGACAATGGCAAGCCGATCCGCGAGAGCCGGGATGCCGATATCCCATTGGTGGCACGGCATTTTTATCATCATGCCGGTTGGGCGACGCATATCGAGCGCGAGTTCCCCGACCATGTGCCCTATGGCGTCTGTGGGCAGATCATCCCGTGGAATTTTCCGCTTCTGATGCTGGCCTGGAAAATCGCCCCGGCGCTGGCGGCGGGCAATACTGTGGTGCTGAAGCCAGCCGAGTTTACCTCGCTTACGGCGCTGCTTTTCGCCGAGATTTGTGAGCGCGTGGGCCTGCCCAAGGGTGTGGTCAATATCGTGACCGGCGAGGGCGACACTGGTTCGGCCATCGTAAATCATTCTGATGTCGACAAGATTGCCTTTACCGGCTCGACCGAGGTTGGAAAAATCATCCGTCAGGCGACGGCTGGCACGGGCAAGGGGCTGAGCCTCGAGCTTGGCGGCAAAAGCCCCTATATCGTCTTTGAAGATGCCGATCTCGATAGTGCGGTCGAAGGTCTGGTCGATGCCATCTGGTTCAATCAGGGGCAGGTGTGCTGCGCCGGCTCGCGGCTGCTCGTTCATGAAAGCATCGAGGAGCGCTTCATCGCAAAGGTGAAGGCCCGCATGGACAAGCTCCGTGTCGGCGATCCCCTTGATAAATCAATTGATATTGGTGCGCTGGTGGCGCCGGTACAGGTCGAGCGCATTCGAGATCTGATGAAGCGCGGCGTGGCCGAGGGCGCTGTGGTCTATGAGCCCGATGGCGATATTCCGGGGGAGGGGTGCTTCCTCAAGCCGGCGCTCGTCACCAATGTTTCGCCGGCTAACACGCTGGTTTCCGAAGAGATTTTCGGGCCGGTGCTGGTGGCCATGAGCTTCCGGACGCCGGAAGAGGCGGTGCAGCTCGCCAACAATACGAAATATGGTCTCGCGGCGACGCTCTGGAGCGAAAACATCAATCTCGCCCTCGACATAGCGCCCAAGCTCAAGGCGGGCGTGGTGTGGATCAATGGCACCAATCAGTTCGATGCGGCGATTGGTTTTGGCGGCTACAAGGAAAGCGGCTTTGGCCGCGAAGGTGGCCGCGAGGGCATGGCTAACTATCTGAAGCCAAAGTGGGAAAAGGCGCTGAAGCCGGCTCCCGCCTTGCCGGCGATTACCCTCGCCTCGAGCGTCAATCCGCTTGATGGCGGGGCGCTGGACCAGACGGCAAAGCTCTATATTGGCGGCAAGCAGGTGCGGCCGGACAGCGGCTATAATAGGCCGGTTGTCGGACCGGATGGGAAGCTGGTTGGCGAGGTTGGGGAAGGCAATCGCAAGGATATCCGCAACGCTGTCGAGAAGGCGCGCGGGGCCCTTGGATGGGCCAGCACGGCCGCCCATTCCCGGGCGCAAGTGCTTTATTTCCTTGCAGAAAATCTCGATTATCGCCGGGATGAATTTGCCGCGCGGATCAAGGCGCAGACCGGGGTGGATGGGACCGAGGAGGTGGAGCAATCCATCGAGCGGATCTTTGCTTTTGCCGGTTGGGCCGACAAATATGACGGGGCCGTGCACAACCCGCCGATGCGGGCGATTGCGGCGGCGATGGTGGAGCCTCTGGGCGTCATCGGCATCGTCACACCTGATAGCAAACCGCTACTAAGTGTTAGCACACTGTTAGCATCGACGCTGGCAATAGGGAATTGCGTGGTACTTGTGCCATCGCAAACCGCGCCGCTCACCGCAACCGATCTCTACCAGGTGCTGGAAACCTCCGACGTCCCCGCCGGGGTGGTCAATATCGTCACCGGCGACAGCCTCAACCTCGCCAAGACGCTGGCCGAGCATGATGGGGTCGATGGCATGTGGTATTTCGGCTCGGCCGAGGGCTCGGCCATGGTCGAGCGGGCCTCGGTGGGTAATCTCAAGCAGACTTTTACCAGCCGCGGTCTCGAGCATGATTTCACCGCGCCGCACTTTGCCGGGGACTATCTCCTCGGCAAGGCGACGCAGGTGAAAAACGTCTGGATCCCCTACGGAGCGTAAGCTGATGGCCGACAGAATCGAAATCGAGAATGTCGGCCAGCCTGGCAAGATCTATCGGGTTGATGCCGAGAAGTTTGCGGCGGTGCGGGGGGCGGTGCTTGCCGCCCTGCCGGCCGAGGCGCCGGGCATGAGCGTCAGCGATCTCATCACCGCAGTGAAGCCGAATTTGCCGGAGGACTTGTTTCCGGGTGGCGACAAGGCGGGCTGGTGGGTGAAGGCCGTTCAGCTCGATCTTGAGGCCAAGAAGATTATCGCGCGGGCAGCCAAGCCGCCCGTGCGCCTTTTTCGCCTTGCCTGAACTCAGGCGGGCAGAGCTTCTGCTTGCTCGGTGGGTTCGGGGTCGAGGAAGATGGCCTCGAGCAGCGCCAGCACCAGAATGGCGGCGACCATGGCCCCGCCGGTCATCACCACACGCTGCAGCACCACTTCGAGAGCATCGCGACCACCTTGCGTGGCCTGCAGGATCATCACCAGGGCCGCTGAGCAGGTGTATTGATAGATGAGCGGGCGACCCTTGCCGGTGGTCATCTTGTCGATGAGGACATAGGTCACCAGCGTACAGAGCAGGATGAGGATCCAGACCTCGGGGATGAGGGCGTAGATGATGAGGGCGGCGGCGGCAATCAGGCCGCCGACGACAGTGCCGCCACCTCGGTCGATCACCTGGTTCATCTGCGTGCCGCGACGCGGCTCGGCGCAGACGAAGATGATCATGATGGGGATGATCAACATGTTCATGTCGCCAGAGGCAAAGACCAGCAGCATCGCCGGGAGATAGACGGCGCTGCGGATCAGGAGGTGCTTCATCCCCTGATTGCTGACGAGGGGCCGGATATCTTCCTCGTGCACAATCCTGGTGGTTGGCGGGAACAGGAGATTGAGCCCGACGATCGCGGCGCCCATTGCCACGCCCCCCATGACGAAGCTATCGCGCATGACCGCTAGTGCGTAATCCGAATAGAGCGCCGCCATGGCCATCAGGAGCGGGAAGACGGTCAGCATCATGCCGCCGCGCGAGCCGCGAAACAGCATGAGCGCCAGCCCACCAACCGCCATGAGGATGTTGACGAGCGTGAAGACCATCGGCTCGTTCACCGTGACCGCCGCAATCCAGCTGAAGACGATGCCGACGATCGGCAGGGCAATCGGGGTGGCAAAGATACGTGGACCAAGGCCACCGCGCTGCCCGGACATGATGCTCATGCACATGACGACAGGCAGCATGGGCATGGTGATGCCCAGCGGCTCGGCGAGAACGAGGCAGATCAGGACGCCCAGCGCTGTGCGCAGGGCGAGATAGGGGTCGTCCAGAGGGCTGACGCGGGGGAGCTCTTCCATGCGGGATCAGCCTTAGTTGAGGCCCGAGATGAAGCCGTTGAAGCTCAGCAGGGCCTGGGCGATGGCCGGAATGATGCCTTCGTCCGGCTCGATCAGCACACCGGCTTCCGAGCCCAGGCGAATATTGGCCGGAAGGTCGGAGAGATCGTCGAGCGCGATCCGGACAGGGATCTTGCGGGCTGGCGGGAACCAGCGTGTGTCGGTGGTCGGCTGGGCGAGGCCATTGGCGGTCGTGCGGCCGGCATTGATGCCCCAGGCGATGCTTTCCACCGTGGCGGAGAACTTCTTGCCCGGCGCGGCTTCAAAGACGACGGTGGCCTTGTCGCCCGGCTCGACGTTGATCAGCTGGTTTTCGCGGAAATCGGCGATGACCATCTGGGTGGCCGGATTGATGAAGGTGAGCGCACCCGTGCCGGCGCCGACGAACTGGCCTTCGGTGAGGGTCACATTGGTGACATAGCCATCGGCGGGGGCAACAACCCTAGTGTTGGCGAGCGCAAACTCGGCCTTTTCAAGATTGGCGCGCGCGGTGCGGATGTTTGGATTGGAATCGTCGGCGCCGCCGCTGGCCGTGGTGGTGCGTTCGAGGTCGGCGCGGGCAGCCTGAACATTCAGCTCGGCATTGGATTTGGCCAATTCCGCCTGGGCGAGCTTGGTCGGCGAGACAAGGCCCTTGGCATGGAGCTGGACCTGCCGGTCGAGATCATCCACGGCATTGACCAGCGCCAGTTGCGCCTGTTCAAGCTTGGCCTGGGCAGCAGGAATGGCCGCCACACCGGAAGAAACCGAGTTCAGCACCTGTTCGAGCTGCGCCTTGGCGAGTTCGACGTCCATCCGATAGGTGGTGTCATCGATGGTAAAGAGCGTGTCGCCGGCCTTGACGGCAGCGTTGTCGCGGATGGCGACTTCGGTCACCGGACCCGGCACGCGGGCGGAAATCGAGGTCACGTCTGCCGCGACGGCGCCGGCGCTGGCGAAGGGCGCGTGGCGGTCCGACAGCGGATACCAGGCAAAGCAGGCCACAAGGATAAGCAGCAGAAAGAGGGCAATGCGCCCAGCCTTCTTGCGCTTGGCCTTGGCCGCGGCAATGTCTTCGGGCGAGGGTTCTGCCGCGAGCTCGGTGGTGGATGAGACGGTAACGACCTCAGGCACGGGCTGCGCAGAGGGGACACCTGTCCTCTCCAGTGCGGTATTTGGCTTGTCGCTGGGTGTTACGGCCTGTGCCATCGTGTAATTTGTCTCCTGAGCTCCCAGCTATCTAGGAGCGAATAATTAGCTTTGCAACAAAGATACTTTGGCGCATAGCTGACATGTGAGGATTGCGCATGGATGACATTTTGCTGCCGCTGGAGGATCTGATCCGCGAGCTGTCGACTGAAATCACCCAGATTCACCGCTGGATGGCAGAAGCAGCCGGGCTCAACACCACCGATCTGATGGCGCTCTATTTCATCCGGAATGGCGAGGGTGCGGCGACGCCGAAGTTGCTCGCGGAAAACCTGGGCCTCACCAGCGGCGCAACGGCAATCCTGCTCAACCGCCTCGAGGAGCGCGGCCTTGTCGAACGCACTCCTCACCCCAAGGATCGCAGGGCAGTCCTGCTTTCGCTTGGCGCCCAGGCGGCGCTCGAGCCGTTTGCCGACATTCGCAAGCGGGTGCGCGAAGCCAATGCCAATGTGTTTGAAAGTCTTTCGCCCGAGGAGGCAAGGATAGTGCGGGACTTTCTCGCCCGAACGCTCGAAAACTCACGCAAGACGCTACAAAACCTGAGGACTGCAGCTGCAGCGGGCAAGGAAAGCCCGAAGTCATAAGCTGTCTGGTGCAGGCAAAGACTTTGGCATAGGCTCGCCTTTATGAGCATGTTGCCGCAGGAAATCATCGCCGCCAAACGGGACGGGCTCGCGCTCGACCCGGCCAGTATCGAGGCTTTTGTTGGCGGTTATACCAAGGGTTCCGTCTCCCACGCCCAGGCCGCAGCTTTCGCTATGGCAGTCTATTTTCAGGGCATGAGCATGGAGGAGCGCGTGGCGCTGACGCTGGCCATGCGCGACAGCGGCGCGGTGCTCGATTGGTCCGATCTCGATGGGCCGGTGGCCGACAAGCATTCAACCGGCGGGGTGGGCGACAATGTCTCGCTCATGCTGGCGCCGATCCTGGCTGCGCTGGGCATTTACGTGCCGATGATTTCGGGGCGGGGGCTTGGCCATACGGGCGGGACGCTCGACAAGTTCGACGCCATTCCCGGCTATACGACCTCGCCGGACAACACGCTGTTCCGCAAGGTGGTGCGGGAGGTGGGCTGCGCCATTATCGGGCAGACGGCCGATCTCGCGCCCGCCGACAAGACGCTCTACGCCATTCGCGATGTGACCGGCACGGTGGAATCGGTGCCGCTGATCACCGCGTCCATCCTCTCCAAGAAGCTGGCGGCGGGGCTGGGTGCGCTGGTGCTGGATGTGAAGACGGGCAGCGGCGCCTTCATGCCGACGCTGGAAAAATCGCGGGAGCTGGCCGAGAGCCTCGTGGCGGTGGCCAATGGGGCGGGGCTCAAAACCAGCGCGCTCATCACCGACATGAACGAGCCGCTGGCCAGCGCCGCCGGGAACGGGCTCGAAGTGCGCAATGCGGTCGATTTCCTGACGGGGGCGCATCAGGACACGCGGCTGCGCGAGGTGACGCTGGCGCTCTGTGCCGAGCTCGTTCTGATGAGCGGGAAGGCAGGGAGCATCGGCGAGGCGCTGTCGCTGGTGTCGGCCGCGCTTGATGATGGACGGGCGGCGGAGAAATTCGGGGCTATGGTCGCGGCGCTGGGTGGGCCTGCCGATTTCATCGAGAACATGGACAGTCATCTCGTCCCGGCGCCGATCGTGCGCGATGTATTTGCCACCGGCGCGGGGGTGGTCGGCGAGATCGATACGCGCGGGGTCGGCATGGCGGTGGTGACGCTTGGGGGCGGGCGCACCAATCCGGCCGACAGCATTGATCATAGGGTTGGGTTTGATCGGTTGGCGGGGCTCGGCGAGAGCGTGGACGGCGGGCGACCGATTGCGCGTCTCCACGCTGCGGACGAGGCCAGTGCCGCCGAGGCAGAGCGCCGGCTGCGCGCCGTCTATCGGTTCGGGAACGCAATTGTCCCCTCGCCGCTTATTGCAGGGCGGATCAATCCCACCTAAAGCGAAACGCTGTTTCATTTTCCGGAGTCCCCAATGCCCCGCGCCATAGTCTGCCTCCTCGACAGCGTCGGCATTGGCGGCGCACCCGACGCTGCGGCCTACGGGGACGTGGGGGCCAATACGCTCGGGCATATCGCCGAGTGGGCCGCGGCCGGCAAGGCGGATCGGGACGGGCTGCGTTCCGGCGCGCTGATGGTGCCCAATATGGACGCGATGGGGCTCGGCGCAGCGGTAAAGCTCTCCACCGGCGTCACGCCGCCGGGACTGTCGGATACGCCCGGAGGCGGCCGTTTCGGCGTGGGGCGCGAAGTGTCCAAGGGCAAGGATACGCCATCCGGGCATTGGGAAATCGCCGGCGTGCCGGTGCCCTTCGAATGGGGCTATTTCCCGCAGACCGAGCCGAGCTTTCCGCCAGACCTGATTGCCGAATTTATCAAGCGCGCCGGATTGCCGGGCATTCTGGGCGACAAGCACGCCTCGGGCACCGATATCATTGCCGCGCTGGGCGAGGAGCATATCCGCACCGGCAAGCCGATCTGCTACACCTCGGTGGACAGCGTCTTCCAGATTGCGGCCCACGAGAGCCATTTCGGGCTCGAGCGCCTCTACGAGATCTGCAAAATCGCCTTCGAATTGACCGCGCCGCTGAAGATCGGGCGTGTGATTGCGCGGCCCTTCGTGGGCGAGGATGCGACAAGCTTCAAGCGCACGGGCAATCGTCGGGATTTTGCCATTGCCCCGCCCGAGGCGACGCTGCTCGACCGCAATAGTGCGGCGGGCAACCAAGTCTATGCCATCGGCAAGCTTTCGGACATCTATGCCGGCTCGGGCGTGACCCATAAAATCAAGGGCACGGGCATTCCGCAGCTCTTCGACAAGACGCTGGACGCCATGGAAATGGCCGATGACCGCGCCTTCATCATGACCAATTTCGTCGATTTCGACAGTGAATATGGCCATCGCCGCGATGTGCCGGGCTATGCGGCGGCGCTTGAATATTTCGATACGCGCCTGCCCGAGATCATTGCACGGATGCGGCATGATGATCTGCTGATCCTCACGGCAGATCATGGTAATGACCCGACCTGGCCGGGGACCGACCACACGCGCGAGCAGGTGCCGATCCTCGTCTTTTCCCCAGCCCTGCCGCCGGGGAAGATTGGCATTCGATCTTCATTCGCCGATATTGGCGAGAGTATAGCCGCTTGGCTGGGCCTGGCTCCGGGCCGCCACGGCAAGTCCTTCCTGTAGAGCAAAGAGGTGTTCGAGATGAGCGTTAGTGCGGGCAATGTAACGGTCCTCGATCATCCCCTGATCCAGCACAAGCTGACGATCATGCGCAACAAGGAGACTTCCATTGCGGGTTTCCGGCGCCTGCTGCGCGAGATCGCGCATCTGATGTGCTATGAGGTGACGCGCGATCTCGAGCTCGAAATGATCGATATCGACACCCCGATGGCGCCGATGCAGTCGCCCGCGATCAAGGGCAAGAAGCTGGTGTTTGCCTCGATCCTGCGCGCCGGCAATGGCCTGCTCGACGGCATGCTCGATCTCGTGCCGGCCGCACGCGTGGCCCATATCGGCATGTATCGCGACCACGAGACGCTGGAGCCAGTGGAATATTACTTCAAGGCCCCCTCGAGCCTCGATGACCGGTTGATCATCGTTGTCGATCCGATGCTGGCGACCGGCAATTCGGCGACCGCGGCCATCGAAAAGCTCAAGGAGCGCGGCGCCAACAATATCCGCTTCCTGTGCCTCCTCGCCGCGCCGGAAGGGATCAAGAACTTTACCGAGAGCCAGCCCGACGTGCCGGTCTATACCGCGGCCATCGATACGCACCTCAATGAGCTGGGCTATATCGTCCCTGGTCTCGGCGACGCCGGCGACCGCATGTACGGCACTAAGTAAGCCCTCACGCGCGAAACGCGCTCCGGGCGGGGCGCGTTTTTTTTCACGCGAGATGGCTCGTCCTGAACTGATCTGAAAGACCAAAACAATGGCAAAACTTGTTCACTCGATGATCCGTGTCATCGATGAGGCGCGCTCTGTTGCCTATTACGAGAAGGCCTTTGGTCTCAAGATCGCGGACCGGGTGGATTTTCCCGATTTCACGCTGGTCTACATGACCGGCGACGAGGTGGGTTTTGAGCTTGAGTTGACCATCAACAAGGGCCGCACCGAGCCTTATGCGCTGGGCGATGGCTATGGCCATCTGGCCGTGGTGGTGGATGATGTCGCGGCCGAGCATGCCCGGTTTACGGCCGAAGGCCTGACCGTGGGCAAGCTGGTCGACTTCAAGAATGGCGACGTGCAGGTCGCCAAATTCTTCTTTGCCACCGATCCCGATGGCTACAAGATCGAAGTCATCCAGAAGGGTGGTCGGTTCAAGTAATAAAACAAATAACCCCGGAACGATCCGGGGTTGTTTTTTTTGGCTTTACTTTGCCTTGAGCGGCAGGCCCAGCGCGATCAGGTCGGCGCGCAGGTGTTCGGGGTTCTTGAAGTGAATGCCGTGCATGCCGAACTTGCGGGCGGCCACGATATTGGGCTCGCTGTCGTCGATGAAGACGCAGGAATCAGGTGCCAGGCCATAGCGCTCGCAGAAGACGCGATAGATGCGCGGATCGGGTTTGACGAGATTTTCGAGGCCCGAGACGATGACGCCGTCGAACTTTTCGAGGAAGGGCCACTCGCCGAGCCGGCTCATCCATTTTTCCCAGGAAAAATTGGTGATGGCAAAGGTCGGGATGTCCTGATCGATCAGCTCATTTTGGATGTCGATCGTGCCCTGGATGAAGGGGCCGAAGGTTTCGGTCCAGCGTTCGTCGAAGGCCTTGATCTCGCGCCAGTACTTGGGGAAGCGGGTGACGAGCTTGGCGACGCCTTCCGAATAGAGTTCGCCGGCGTCGAATTCGAGATTCCAGTCGCTCGTGCAGATGTTCTGGTGGAACCAGAGCGCATCCTCTTCGGTCTCGAAGAGCTTGCGGAACAGGTACATCGGGTTCCAGTCGACGAAGACGCCGCCGAGGTCGAAGACGGGAATAATTGTGTCGTCCATGATGATTTTCGTGCCCGCAGGAAGAAGTTAAGGGCTTGTCGCATGGCCGGCCCGTGCCCGCAAGGCGGGGGGAAGGCTAGTAGTTGACGGTTATGCCGCCGCCAAAGCGGGGCAGGAAGAAGTTGGACCGGTGGAGGTCGATCCTGGGATCGAAGAAGAGACCGAGAAGCGGCCTGTAGACATAATCGGCCTCGGCGGCGATGACAGTGTGGCCGCGAGCGATGTCGATCATCTCTTCGGGCAGGTCATAGTCTTCGCTGGGCGTGTGGCGGGTGCTTGGGCCCATGGTTCCGCCTACATACTCGACAGACCAGGCGACGGTAGCCTTGCCGGCATCGGAGACGGTCACCGCAGTTACCGTCTGCATGAGGTCGTTTACGGTATAGGGCGACATGATGCTAGTGGCGGCCAGGAAATAGTCCTCAAGGTCGGCGCTCGCCAAGTTCTTGTTGGACCGGGCGACAAGGTCGCCGACGGCGCCGGCGACCGACTGCACCTTGCGGTCGGTGATCAGCAGGCCGCCGGCTTCGGTGCACCCGACATAGATCGCCAGCATGATTGGCAGGATCAATGCAAATTCCACCGCCGCGACACCGCGCTCTGCACGGACAAAGTGGCTGAACTTGCCTATGAGGGTTGAAAACGTGCCCATCTCAGTACGGCTCGTTCCGGAAGACTGTGGCGGAGCCGAGCAGCATGGATCCGTCGGGCAGGGCATTACTCGCCAGCTGGGCGAAGGGCAGAATGAGCGGGAATTTGTAATGGACCTGGACCAGCACGATGGATGAGGCGGGGCCGGGAACCCATTTTTCAGGGCGCGTCCAGCCACAGTCCTCTTCGCAGGACCGGTCGTAGGGTGGTTCGACATTGGCGGATGCGAAATTGTTGAGGACGTCGACCTCGATATGCAGATTATTGCAGTTCACCAGACTATAAAGGCCGTCGCAAAGCGTGTTGCGGAAATCGGCAAGGCTCCAGTTGGTCTGCTGGGCGGTTCCGGTGCGGATGGTCCGGCTTGAATTGTGCACCGCGCTTTCGAGAAACTGGCTGGCCAGGAAAACCATTGCGGTCTGCATGATTGCAGCCAGAATTCCAAAGAAGACAGGCGCGAGCAGGGCAAATTCAAGCATGGCCACGCCGCGGTCATTCTTCCAGAGTGACCGTGCTTTCCGTGCTGGCTGTATTGATAGCCGTTTTGTCACTGCCATCGTCCGGTTTCCAAGAATTGCGCCCATCATATGGGGGCGGCTCTAAGTCTTGGTTACGCAGGCGCCTTGGGAAACTGCATCCTGTGACAATGGTTTATTATCTGTTGTTCGCGCGCGCTAGTTGGAGACGGACTGGACCAACTGGGAGGAGGCGAGCGTCTGGGTGGTGAAGCTATTGTCGTCGCCGATCATGACGGTGGGCTGGCAGACCGGTGCGCAGGTCAAGGTGGTGCGGGCCTGGCCCTGATAGACGGTCATGACTCCGGCCTGCATCTGCATGACTTCGACCAGCGTGTCGGCGATCGGCTCGCCCCGCGCGTCGAGGACGATCAGATTTGTCTGCCCGTAGCTCTTGCCGGTAAGGATCAGGGTCATGGGATCCTGAATGGTGACGTCAGCAATGCCAGGATTTCCGACAATCACTGTGGCAGCCGGGGCGCTGATCCGCAGGACGCGTGCCATGTTCATGTTGACGCCGATGGGCGAATTGTCCTGAGCCTGGACGGGCATCTGGAAGGCCAGGGTCGCAAGGCAAAAGCTGGCAAGCAGGGTCAGGCGGGACATGGCACTCTTCCGGTACGAAGACAGGTCCATATGTTTCGCCCGGAATGGTAAAGACTTGGCAAACGTCGGGACAAAGAGTGATCGAGGGCGTTCCGCGGTCCTTGATCCTGCTAGCGCCCGTGGCGGCGCTTTATGATTAAAGTTCTATTTATACACCCTGCGCTACTTCTGTAGTTGTATTACGCTCAATCCAATCTGTTCCGTTAAGCTTCTGTAAGTTATAGATATTCCTTTGTTGTTTTGCTTTGGTGCGAGGCCCGCAATTAACGCAAAAGCAATGAGTGCTGGCTAGGGTCAGCTCATCTTCGTTGTGTGACGTTAGCGAAAGCAGTCACTCGAGGACGTTATACAAAGGAGCCAGGGACATGAACATTTTTGCACGCTTCGCGCAGGACGAGTCCGGCGCAACCGCTATCGAGTATGGCCTGATCGCCGCTCTCATCTCCGTCGTGATCATCACGGCCGTGACACTGCTGGGCAACAACCTCACCACAGTGTTCAACAATATTGCGGGTGCACTGGTGCCGCCGACCGGCGGTTCCACCACCACCACTCCGTAAGATAGTTGCATATCTAAGTAGAATTCCGGAAGGCCCCCACTTGGGGGCCTTCCTTTTTCCAATGCTTAACTATTCAATGGCAGGTTCGGCTGAAGCGCTCTGCGTATTCTCCGGAACTTCGAGGGACGATGCGACACCTGTTGGGGAATTTTTGCAAGGATGAGAGCGGCGCAACCGCGATCGAATACGCTCTGGTCGCGTCACTGATCGCTGTCGCCATCGTCGCCTCACTTATGGTGGTCAACGAGCGCATGGTCGATCTGTTCGGATATATCGAGAGCAATCTGGATCCGGCCCTTCGAGGTCAATGATGTCAACCGTCGCGCTGTTTTTCTTTCCCGCCCTCATGGCCTTTGCTGCTTCGTCTGACCTTTTGACGATGCGGATTTCCAACCGGCTTGTGCTGTTGCTGGCCGGCGGGTTCTTTGCGGTCGCGCTGGCGATCAACATGCCGATGCAGGATTTGGCAATGCATGTGCTGTGTTCGCTCGCAGTCCTGGCCGTCGCCTTCACGTTTTTTGCCATGGGTTGGGTGGGCGGTGGCGATGCCAAGCTCGCAGCGGCGACAACGCTCTGGCTCGGCTTTGGTCTGACGCTGCCCTATCTGGTTTATTCGGCGCTGTTCGGTGGCCTGCTGACCATTGTAATTCTGGCGCTGCGCCGCCTGCCGCTTTTTCCGATGCTGGCGCGCTTTCGCTGGCTGGAGCGCCTGCATGACAATAAATCCGGCGTTCCCTATGGCATTGCCATGGCGGCAGCCGGGGTGATGGTCTATTCCAACACCGCCATTTTTGCGCAGCTGTCCGTCTGAAATTCCAATTTCGTCAACGTCTTGGTGTCCCAGTGTTAATCGCCCTGGGGCCTAAAGTCGTTTGTTTGTCTGGATTTACGTCGGCGTCGCCAGCGCAATACTTGCAAAATGCCAGTGTTCATAAGTTATTTACCTTATCGCGCAAGCAGCGGTTAACCAAACTTTGACCCTTTAGAGACATAGTCCACACCGTGCTACTGGGCGAAGTCGTCCCGTGCTGAACCGGAGTGGGGTCATGAATCCAGCCCGTATTATCCTTGTCGTGGTTGCTTTGGTGGCCGGCGGTCTTGCCGCGTTCCTCGTGACCCGCTCGGGCAGTGCGCCGGCACCCTCGCGCGAAGTGGTGACCCAGGTGGTCGAAGAAGCCAAGACGCAGATCCTCGTTGCCAAGGCTGGCATCGGCATCGGCGAGCGGCTGACCGCCAATACGCTCGAGTGGCAGGACTGGCCCCAGGGCGCGCTGCGTCCGGAATATGTCACCATCTCCGCCATGCCCGATGCCCCGGCCGAGCTGACGGGGGCCGTGGCACGCTTCGAATTCTTCCCCGGAGAACCGATCCGGGAGCAAAAGCTGGTGCATTCGGACCAAGGCTATCTTTCAGCGGTTCTGGCGCAGGGCATGCGCGGCGTCTCCGTCGGCGTCAGCGCGGTATCGAGCGCCGGCGGCTTTGTTGTCCCGAACGACCATGTCGACGTGGTGCTCACAACCTCCACCAGCGTGGGCCAGCAATCGGAAGTCGTGTTGTCGGACGTGCGCGTGCTCGCCATCGGCAAGCGGCTCGGTGAAATGGGTGCGAGCGGCGGCAATAACGACAATCCAGATGGCACCATGCCCGAGCCTTTCGACAAGAGCACGATTGCGACGCTCGAACTGACGCCAGTTCAGGCGGAAACCCTGATCAATGCATCGATGCGCGGGCAGCTGTCCCTCACGCTACGCTCCGTTGTCGACTTCGGCCGGGCGGCCGATACGCAGCGGCCTTCGGGCGCAAGCCAGTCGGTTCGGGTGATCCGCGCCGGCAAGGAGCAAAGTGTTCTGGCCGGCAGCATTGCCCAGGCGACGGTGCAGCCCGAGGTGTTCCCGATGGGCGAGGACTATGCCGCGTCCAGCGATTTTTACAGCGAATCCCAGTTTCAGGTCGATGCGGTCGATCCGCAGTCGACGCCGCAGTAGGCCGGAGTTTCCGATGAATAAAGCCGTGACAGCATTGTTTCGTCCGATCCTCTTGGCTGCCCTCGCGACCCTTGGGGCGCAGGCGCTTCCAGCCATGGCGCAGGACGCCCAGATCACCGTGTCGTCGGCGGCCTATGGCGGGGTGCGCAATCTCGATCTGGAGCTGAACAAGTCGATGATCATCGACCTGCCGGCCGGCGTCGCCGAGGTGATCGTCTCCCAGCCTCGTGTGGCCGCGGCAATCATGCGGACGCGGACCCGTGCTATCATCCAGGGCATTGGCGGCGGGGACACCAATATTTTCTTTCTCGACGACAATGGCCGCACCATCCAGGTGCTGGACCTGCGGGTGATCAAGGAGCCGTCGCAGGTCGGCAACGCGCTGGAAGAAGCGCTGGCGCGGGTGATCCCGGGATCGAAGATTTCGGTGGAGTCGGTGACACTCAAGGATGACACCAATCGCGTCGTGCTGACGGGAACGGTGTTGTCTTCCGATGACAAGGACCGGGCGGAACAGGTTGCCATCCAGTTCGCTGGCCGTCCTGAGAACGTCGCCAATATTCTCGATGTGGCGGGCGCACAGCAGGTTATGCTGCAGGTCACTGTGTCGGAGATTCGTCGGTCTGATGCCCTGCAGCTTGGCATTAATCTGTCCGGAACAGTTACCCTCGGGGGCGGCAGCATAGGCTTCAACAGCACGCAGACGCCGCTGACGAATGGCGTTTCTGGCAACTTCCCGATCGGCAATACCCAGATTACAGCTGCGGTGCGGGCACTCGAGCAGCGAGGCGCACTGCGCTTGCTGGCGCAGCCCACATTGACCGCCAAATCAGGGGAAAGTGCAGAGTTCCTCGTTGGAGGTGAATTCCCCTATCAGGCGATCGACAAGGACGGGCTGACCACGACCCTCTTTAAGCCTTACGGTGTCGAATTGAAATTCACGCCGGTCGTTCGTTCGAACGGCACGATCAATATTGCAATGCAGACAGGCGTCTCCGAGGTTCAGGCCGGGTCTATTGCGGTCTCCCGGCGTGATGTAAAAACAAGTGTGGAACTGGCTGCAGGGGCTACTCTAGCGATTGGCGGACTGCTCGACGAAAGGCTCAGCAGAGCGGCCGACCAGCTGCCGGGTCTCGGTAATGTACCGATCCTGGGGGCGCTGTTCCGTTCGAATAATTTCAAGCGCGAAGAAACCGAGCTAGTCATTCTGGTGACGCCCTATCTCGTCAACCCCAGCCCAACCAATGCGATTGCTGTCCCGACCGATTTGGTCAACGCCTCCACCGACGCGGAAGCGATCTTTCTCGGGCGGTTGGAGAAGCAGTATGGCGTCAGCGGGCATGGCGGGATGCGCGGGAGCCTGAGCGGTTCGGTGGGCTTCGTGCTCGAATGAGATTGGGCCAGTTTTCAAGGAAGTCAGCACGATGAGTTTTCTGACCCCAAATCAGGATGGCAAGCCGGAAGAGCCCGCGGCGGAGATCGCCTCGGGCGCCCGGCTTGTGCCGCGCATTACCATCCAGGCCTTCTGCGAAAACTCCCAGACGGCGCAGCTGGTGGAGAGCGCGGTCTATGACCGGCGCATGTCCAAGGTGGCGCTGACTACGCATAATGGCGGCCTCGACGGGGCGATTGAGACCTATCGGTCCAATCCGACGCCGAACCTGATCATCATCGAGACGACGCTGCCGCCCGACGCCATTCCTGGCGCGCTGGAGCGCCTCGCCGAGGTGTGCGACGCGAGCACCCGCGTTATCGTGCTCGGCCACGTCAACGACGTGCTGCTCTATCGTGATCTCATCCGCTCGGGCATTTCCGAATATCTGGTGCTGCCGGCAACGGCGCAATTGCTGGTCAACGCGATCACAGACCTCTTCGCCGGCGAAGGGGCCGCTCCGATTGGTCGCTCGATCGGCTTCATCTCGGCCAAGGGCGGGGCGGGTGGTTCGACCCTTGCGCATAATGTGGCCTGGGCCATCGCCATGGGCTTGCGCCAGGATACGCTGATCCTCGACATGGACCTCGGCTTTGGCACCGCGGGTCTTAACTTCAACCAGGATCCTCCGCACGGTCTCGCCGATGCACTGCTCGCCAACCAGAAGGTCGACCAGACCATGCTGGACCGGCTGATGAGCAAGGCGGCCAATCACGTCAATCTGCTCACCGCCCCGGCGACGCTGGATCGGACCTGGGATTTCGAAGAGCGGGATTTCGAGCAGATCATCGAAATCTGCCAGCGCTCCGTGCCGGTGGTCATTCTCGACCTGCCGCATTGCTGGAACGGCTGGCTGCGCCACACGCTGGCGACGATCGATGAAGTGGTCATCGTCGCCGAGCCGGACCTCGCCAATCTGCGCAATGCAAAGAACCTCAGCGATGCGATCCGCGCCCTGCGTCCGAGCGAGCGCCCGGCAAGCCTCGTCATCAACAAGCAGGGTCTGCCGCGCCGCCCGGAAATCGCGGCGGGTGAATTTGCCTCTTCGATCGACTGCCAACTCGTTGGCCAGATCGGCTTTGACGCGCAGCTCTTCGGCACCGCCGCCAATAACGGACAGATGATCGCCGAGATCTCGGCCAACCATAAGGCCAATGAGGTCTATCGCAGCATCGGCATGCATGTGACGGGGCGGCAGGGCAATGGCGGCGCCGTGAAGCCACCCAGCCTGATCAGAATGCCGTCCTTCCTCAAGAAACGTGCCTGATCGTCAAGAGGACTGACGAAGCAAGGAAATACCGACAATGTTTGGCAAGCGTACCAGTTTTGGCGGCAATACTCCGGGCGTCGGGGAAGTGCCCCGGCCTATCCAGAGCCCGCCGCGCGCAGCGCCGGCAGCGCCTCCGGCCGAACAGTCGCGCCGGACGGCTGAAGAGGGTATGGCTGCGCGGGTCAAGACGACCGATGATGTGCTCGACGTGCGGGCGCCTGCCGATGTGCAGCGCGACCGCGAATATTTCCAGACCAAGTCGGCGATCTTCAACGCGCTGATTGACTCGATCGATCTCAGCCAGCTCGCGACTATGGAAAGCCAGGCGGCGCGCGAGGAAATCCGCGATATCGTTGCCGAGATCATCGCGCTCAAATCCATCGTCATGTCGATCTCCGAGCAGGAAGATTTGCTCGAGGACATCTGTAACGACGTGCTCGGCTATGGTCCGCTGGAGCCGCTCCTGGCGCGCGACGACATCGCCGATATCATGGTGAACGGATCCCAGAAATGCTACATTGAAGTCGGCGGCAAGGTGCGGCTGACCAATGTGCGTTTTCGCGATGACGCCCATCTGATGAATGTCTGCCAGCGCATTGTGAGCCAGGTGGGTCGCCGTGTTGACGAAGGCTCGCCCATTTGCGACGCGCGCCTTCCTGACGGTTCGCGCGTCAATGTCATCGCGCCGCCGCTGGCCATCGATGGCGCCGCGCTCACCATCCGCAAGTTCAAGAAGGACAAGCTGACCCTCGGTCAGCTGGTCAAATACGGCTCGATCTCGCCCGAAGGCGCCGAGGTGCTGCGCATCCTGGGCCGGGTGCGCGCCAATGTGCTGATCTCGG
>JADGMW010000286.1_pt1 | contig 26341 bp, 22 predicted proteins | sample 8641801 | NCBI WGS metagenome assembly JADGMW01 (sample SAMN16272018, study PRJNA661076) | feces metagenome | isolation source: fecal sample from diarrhoea affected cattle A | host: Bos taurus | place: South Africa: Lokaleng Village, Mahikeng | collected 2019-09
TCCTTGGTCTCGAGTCCCACGGCCTGCTGCAATTCCTTGCGATCCTTGGTCAGCTCCGGCCGCTGATCGGCGAGTTGCTCCATCAGATCGGCGAGCGCGTCCGCGATGGCGTTGAGCTTGTGCTGAACGGCGTCGTCGGACCGCTTCTGGGTGTTCTGCAGCAGGGCCACCAGGAGAAACGTGATGATCGTGGTGGCGGTGTTGATGATCAGTTGCCAGGTGTCGATATTCCCCAGCACGAGGAACGACGGCGCCCACACGAGCACGAGGACGACGCAGAACGCAAAGAACCATGCGTGCGCCGTGAGATCCCCGACCCGGGTGGCGAAGCGGTCGAAAATCGACAGCCGGCCGGACACCGCGGACGGCATCCGGGGATTGCGACGGGTGGTTTCTGTTGCGGACACGGCGCCTCCTGACATGCGAACTCGATCTCGCGGTTACCCGTTTCCGGTCCGTCGAACCGCCCGCGGGGCGGTTCGACGGAACTGGGAACACCGCGGAATCGGTCCGGAGGTGAGCCGCCACGTCACCCCGGCGACACCGTGCTCCAGAACGATTCGAGCTTTTCGGCGGTGACTACGGTGCCGAAGTTCTGTGCGACGACGGAGACGGACGCATCGTGTGCGGCTCGGCTGTATGTGGCGGCGCAGTCGTCGACGAGCGAGACCCAGTACTCGTGGAACAGCGCGCTACGCAGGCTCGACTCGACGCAGATTTCTGTAGCAACGCCCGTGAACAGCAGCGAATCGATCCCGAGGGAACGCAAGGTGAGGTCGAGATTCGTGCCCACGAATGCGCTGAAGCGGTTCTTCGTGACCACCACGTCCCCTGAGCGCGGCGTCACGCCGTAGTAGTCCGCCCCGGCGGTTCCTGTACGGCAGGTGATACCGGTGCGGGCCGTGTCGGGGCCGTCCCCCACCCTTCCGAGCCACTGGCGGGTGTCGGTGGTCTCGTCGTGTTCGGTACGCACGAAGATCACCCGTACCCCGGCCGTCCGTGCCGTGGCGATGAGTTGGTTCAGCCTCGGCGTCATCGCGACCGCAGCGGTGACGTCGAAACCCGCGTGCGCCAAGGAGCCCTCGGGGGAGCAGAAATCGTTCTGCATGTCGATGACGACCAGTGCGCACCGCGCCGGATCGTAGCGAAACGGGACGGAGTCCATGAGTATGCCTTTCGTCTCGAAATCTATGGGTGCGAAGTGTTCGGTTACCAGATGACGACCGCGACCCCGGTGGCGAGCAGAAGGCCGGCCATGACGGGCACGACGAGGTGGCGCACCAGTTCTGTCACCGGTATCCGGCAGAATCCGGCGACCACGACCAACGACGACCAGATCACCAAGGTCCCGCCGCCGGTCCAGGTGGCGCCGTTCTGCGCGATCGCAGCCAAAGTCGCAGTGTCCATGCCCGATTGCGGGGCAAGCGCAGCAGCGAGTCCACCTGTGAGCGGAAGGCCCGCCCATCCCGAACCGTCGAGTCCGATCGCCATGCCGATGAAGAGCATGCTGAAGGCTACGAATGCACCGTTGTCAGGGATGTACGGCTGCACCATTTCCACGGTGTCGAAGAGGAACGCAGGCGGCGTGACGTCTTCACCCAGGCCGAGCACGGCACCCGAGTAATCGGGAATACCGATGTACACGAAACCCGCGATCGGGAGGATTATCCCCATGGCCTTGAACGCGTAGGACAGGCCGTCGATGAAATGTGTGGCGCAGAATTCGAGAGCCTCGGACCGGCGGGAGGTGATCGTCACGAGCGCCATCAGCACGAGCGCTGCGCCGCCGACGAGTGATGCACCCGCGCCGTCTTCCCAGGGCACGAGATCGGTGAAACGCCCGACGAGCATGTAGACAAGTACCGCTGCAAACGCCGCCGGTACGCCGATAGCCCACGCGCGGGTGAGTTGCGGGCGATCGGTGAGTCGTGTCCCGTCGTCCTCCATGCCCGGAAGTTCCACCTCGAGGACGTCTGCGGAGGTGGCCGACCCGGCCGGACCGGACGTGTCGGTGAGGCTTCGTTCCGGTCCGCCACCGGACGGTGCTTCGGCGGGCGCATTTCCGGAGCCGCCTTCGGCGTCGTCGCTTTCGCCGTCCGGTTCGGCGTCGGACATCGCGCGCGCTCGCATCTGGGGGCGCACGGTCAGCATGTACGCGAGCACTGCGGCGGTGAGTCCGACGACAAGTGAGATCACCAGGGCACGGTCGGCGATGTCGTCGGCGGGGACGCCTGCGCCACTTGCGGAAATAGAGGGTGCCAGGCCGATCACGTAATCGGACGCGATGGACATTCCCTGTCCGGAGATCGCGAGGGCAACGGCGGCGCCGAGCGGTGGCAGGCCGACCTTGAGCGCGGCGGGGAGAAGAACCGCACCGATCAGGGCCAGCGCCGGGGTGGGCCAGAAGAACAGCGAAAGGAGATACGTGAAACCGAACAGCACGATGTACGCGACGCGGCCGTTCACCATCCACCGGCTGACAGGACGCACCATCAGGTCGTCGGAGCCGATCGCGCGCATCGCTGCGAGGAGCGATGTCACGGCAGCGATGACGATGAAGATCTCGAACAGTGCGGTACCGGCTGTGATGGTTGCCCGGAAGACCGACATGATCGCGTTCGGGACGCTCCCACTGAATGCGAAGGCCGTCGCCAACGTCGCGACTATCGCTGGGATCATGACGTTCTTGCGTAGCGCCATCGCCACGATCAAGGACGCGAGGCCCAGCAGAAACACGAGGTGCGCAGCGGTCACGTACGGCTCCTTCTATCGAACTCGCACAGCGAGTGAGGAAATGGAGGCCGGGCCGTACAACGACGTTCCCGTCGATCACGCGTCGCCCCGGTGTCGCACGATACTGATCCCCGGCAAACCCCTCGTCAACAGCGAAATCGGCTATGGGGAGGCAGCTTTGATGTGCACCTTGTAGGGAATGTGACGCTCGTGTTGCATGCGGGTCAGCGAACGGTGGCGGTGAGGGAGATTTCGACCGGCGCGCCTCCGGGGAGGGTATATACCCCGATGGCACTGCGTGCCGGGAGATTCTCCAGGCCCAGCTCCTCGGCGATGACATCCGACGCACCGTCGGCTACCGCAGACAACGCAGTGAACCCATCGGCTGCGGCGACGTAGACCACCATCTCCACCGGACGAAAGCTGCTGCCGGAGGGCAGCACCGACCGTACGGCGGAAAGTGCGTTGCGCACGGCCACGGCTGCCGCAGCCCGTGCCTCCGCTACTGTCAGATCCGTGCCGACCTTCCCCGTGACGGTCAGTGCTCCATTGCGGCGCGGCGTCATTCCCGCAGTCCTGACGGTCCCGCCGGCACGTACCGCCGCGACGTAGCGGCCCTGCGGCGCCGGAGCCGAACTCGCTTCCGTTTCAGTATCGTTCGACACCGAGAGCAACTCCTTCCTGCCGTGGATCGCTGCCGCCGAGCAGAACTCCCCGCTCGTCGAACGAGATGATCTGTGCGCTGCCTTCGGCGCCGTACGCGTCGAGAACTCTCAGTCGGTGGCCCTTGTTCTCCAGCGACCGCCGAACGTCGTCGGGGACGCGCGCTTCGATGCGCAATTCCGGAGCCTTCCCGAGGGTGTCTGCGTCGGAGCCGGGGAACACCGTGAATCGCGGGGCCTCCACTGCCTGCTGCGGATCGAGTCCGTAATCGAGCAGATGGGAGAGCAACTGCATGTTCCATTGCACCTGGCCGTCGCCGCCCGGCGTATTGCCGGCGTGCATCAGCCGCCCGTCGGTGCCGGTGACGATCCATGCATTGAGCGTGTGCAGAGGTTTTCGTCTCGGGGACACCTCGTTCGGATGACCGTCGATCAGATACGCACCGCGTCCGAGCCGGTTGTTGAGGACGATGCCGGTTCCCGGCACGGTGAGCTTCGCCCCGAACGTGAACGCGAGCGAATGGATGAAGGACACGGCTCGTCCTTCGCCGTCCACGGCGACGAGCGATGTCGTATCGCCGTCCGATACGGAGAATGCACCAGTGGGTTCGCGCTCTGTGAGCCGTGCCCGGCCCGCACTGATGTTCGCGGGAGCCAGCGCTCTCTCGGCGCCGTCGTTCTCGGAACTACACCAGCGCAAGCGGTCTTCGAAGGAGATCGCCGCCGCTCGTGCCATCCGGTCGATCGCCGAGGTGCCCAGCCAGCGCTCCGGGTCCAACCCGCCGTCACACAGCGCGGCTTGCTGCAGCACCATCCATCCAGGTGTGGGCAGTGGAGTCTGGTGGACAATCGCGTCCGCATACGTCCCGGTCAGTGACGCTTCGGCGGGCACCACGGCACATGCTTGCCATTCGTCGCCGGTGAACGGCGCCCCGGAATCCGTGACAGCAGCGACACACCGTTCGGCCAGGTCTCCGCTGTAGAAAGACCCGGGGTTCCGGGCAAGTGTGCGGATCGTCTGCGCCAGGTCCCGCTGAGGCAGACGATCACCGACGCGTGGGGCGGCACCTGCCGCGGTGTATACCGACGCGAGCCCGGCGTCGGCGCGGATAGCCTGCAGTGCGGCCTGTACGTCGGCGCGGGTCTTCGCGGAACAGGGGAGTCCCCGTTCGGCGATCCGTGCGGCCGGTTCCCACAGATCGGCCAACGGGATGGTCGCCCCGCGCTCGTGGAGCGTGGCAAGGGCCGCGGGTGCACCGGGCACAGCGACGGCGAGCGCGCCGTCCAGCGGAATCGCCGAGAGGTCCCGGTCGCGGTAGAAGTCCGGCGTCCCTCCGTCCGGTCCGTACCCGCTGCCGTTGACAGTCCATACGGAACCGTCCGGCTCACGCACCACGGCGAATGCGTCGCCGCCGATCCCGCACTGCCCGGGCAAGGTCAGCCACGTGACTGCGGCCATCGCGAGAGCCGCATCGACCGCGTTGCCGCCGTCGGCGAGCACTCGTGCCCCCGCCTGGCTTGCGAGCGGATGACTCGAGGCGACCATACCGCCGGTCGCCAGCGTCGCCGGGCGGATGCTTCGCGACGTCATGCCGACCGCATCCGGCGCCGGCGGGGGCCCTCCGGGGGCTCGGCGGGATCGATGCCGACGAAGATCTCGCCGTCACGTTCCTCACAGGGGTACGTCTTGATCGGCTCGGTCGCCGGCGGACAGATGGGTTCACCGGTTTCGAGATCGAACGCGCTTCCGTGACAGGAGCATCCGATTCCATCCTGAACCAGCTTCCCGGACGACAACAGGCAGTCGAGGTGGGAACAGTAGTTGGACGTCGCGTATGCCTTGCCGTCGAGCCGGGAGATGGCGAACTCGTAGTCGTCGGCGTAGAACCGGCGAACGATGCCTTCGGTTACCTGCCCGGAACGGGCCACTCGCTTGAACTCCATGGTCTTTCCTCCAGGCATGTGGTGTACGCCGTGCTGTGCCGTCAGGCGTCGGGCGAGAGATATACGGTCTTCTCGGATTGGTAGAACTGCATGAGGGTCGGGCCCGCCTGCTCCTTGAAAGTCTGGGTGCTCGACTGTTTGTATCCTCCGAACGGAGCGTTCATCGCCATTCCGGTGGTGGGCTGATTCACCTTCACCAACCCCGTGCGGGATCCGGCAACGAACCGGTGAGCGTCGGAGAGGTTCTTGGTGACGACCGAGGCACTGAGCCCGAACGCGACGTCGTTCGCCAGGGTGAGGGCTTCGTCGAACGATGCGGCGCGCTGGAACGCCAGTACCGGACCGAATATCTCGTCGGTCAGCAGTCGCATCCCGGGGGAGGTGTTCGCAAACACCGTCGGCCGGACGAAGAACCCGTTGCGGAGAATGCCCTCCTCACAACGCGTTCCACCGCACACCAGGTCGGCGCCCTCGTCGACACCGATTTTCACGTATTCGAGGAACTTGGCCAGCTGAGACGAACTCGCGAGGGGCCCCATAGCGGCGTCGGCACCGATCCCGACGATCAGTGCCTCGGTGCGCGCTACGACCTTGCCGAGCAGCGCGTCATGGATTTCGTCAACGGCGACGACCCGGCTGGTTCCGGTGCAGGCCTGACCCGACAACCCGAATGCGCCCTTGACGATGAGTGCCGCAGCAGCATCGACATCGGCGTCGGCGAGCACCACCACCGGGTTCTTGCCTCCCATCTCCAGCTGCACCCGGCGCTCCGGGCCGACGCTGCGGTGTATCGACCGCCCGACAGCAGTGGACCCGGTGAACGTCACTGCTGCGACTCGAGGGTCTTCGACTACGGCAGCACCCGCTGCCCCTCCGCCCTGGACGAGAGCGATCGCGCCTGCAGGAAGACCTCCTGCGAGCAATGCCTCGACCAGGCGCTGCCCCATCAGCGGTGTGATCTCGGAGGGCTTGAACAGCACGGTGTTTCCCGCTGCCAGTGCCGGACCGAGTTTGCGGGACGGGATGTTGAGCGGGAAGTTCCATGGCGTGATGGCACCGACGATCCCGATCGGTTCACGCACGGTGTACACCATTGTCGGTGCCGGCGCAGGGAATGTCGCACCTGTCGCGCGGGTGGCCTCGCCGGCGTAGAACCGGAGATTCATCGGTGTGCGGCTCACCTCCATGGTGGCCTCGGTCCGTGTCTTGCCTTCCTCGCGGATCAGTTCTTCCACGAGGGAGCTTGCCTGGGCTGTGAGGTGGTCTGCCGCGGCCTCCAGGATCGCGGCGCGGCGCTCGGGGGCGGTCGCAGCCCACTCGGGCGCGGCTTTGTCGAGCGCGTCGACAGCGTTGCGTACGTCGACCGCATCCGAGTCGGGAAACACTCCGACGAGGTCGGATTCGTCGGCCGGGTTGCGCCGCTCGAACACTGCGCCCGACGCTGCCGGTACCCAGCGTCCGTCGATATGGTTCAGTCCGGCGATCGTCATGCGGGCTCCACTTCTTCGTACATCTCCCAGAGGTCGGTGTCTTCGTCCGCGAGGCGCGTGGGGTCGACCTGCCGCCCGAGTAGTTCGCGGGCAGCCATGATGTCTTCGCCGCGGTCCATGGCGAAGGCGGCGGTGAGAGTGTCACCGGCAAGGTAGAAGACGGAGAACTCACCCGTCTCGACGTCGCCGCGGAACACGAAGTCGGTTGTACCCACCGGGGTTCCGGCGAATTGGATGTTGGTGTCGTACTGGTCGGACCAGAACCAGTGCGGGTCGTCGGAGAGCGATGTCCGTCCGACGATCGTGTCGGCGACCACAGCGGATTGGCGGTTGGCGTTGTCGAAATGTTCGACGCGGATGTGTCGCCCCGCTCGGGGTGAGAAGCGATTCGCGACGTCACCTGCGGCGTAGATGCTCGGGATCGAGGTGCGGCCGTGTTCGTCGACCACGATGCCGTTGTCGACGGACAGGCCGCTTGCGGCTGCGACCTCGGTATCGGGGACGATCCCGATGCCGACGACCGCGGCGTCGGCCTCGATCGTGTCACCGGTCGTCGTGGCGATGCGCACGCCTCGGTCGGACGTGGTCACGGTGACCACGCCGGTTCCGGTACGCAGGTCGATGCCGTTGCGGCGGTGCAGTTCTGCGCAGTAGCTGCCGACCTGCCGGCCCAGCACGCTGCCGAGAAGATTCGCGCTTTGCTCGACCACGGTCACCTCGACCCCGAGCGACCGTGCGGTCGCCGCGATCTCGAGTCCGATGAAGCCGCCGCCGACAACGATCAGCCGGGATCCGGGGACGAGGCGCGGGGCGAGGGCGAGGGCGTCGTCGAGGGTGCGCAGGTAGTGGACTAGGTCGGGCCGGGGGCCTGTCGACTCGATGGTTCGGGGCCGTCCTCCGGTCGCGAGGATGACGGCGTCGGCTGCGACGGATCCGCCGTCGAATTCGACGGTCCCGGTCGTGGTGTCGATGCGGCGCACGGTGACACCGGTCCGGATGTCGATGTCGTTGGTGTCCAGCCACCGGGGTGTGAACAGCGAGAGCGACTCGGCCACCTCGCGGCCCGCGAGGAATTCCTTGGACAGCGGCGGGCGCTGGTACGGCGCGTGAGGTTCGTCGCCGAGCAGGACGATGCGGCCGTCGAAGCCCCGGCGACGGAGGGTGCGTGCGGCGCCGGCGGCCACCTGGCCGGCGCCGACGGTTACCACGGTGCGAACGGTCATGTGGTGCCTTCCTTCTCGGAGGTGCCGGCGCCGCGTCGCGGCACGGGGGCGATGTGGACGGTGTCTCCGTCGACGAGCACCGGGTATGTCGGTTGGCAGAGGTCCTGGTCCTCCTCGTACCCGGTGTCGAGGTCGAACCGCCATTGATGCCCGGGGCAGATCACCCGGCCGTGAAGCAGGGTGCCTTTCACGAGAGAGCGGTCCTGGTGCACGCACAGGTCGGCGAAGGCGTAGACGCGGCCCTCCGTGTGGAACAGCGCGATCGCGAGGCCGTCCACTTCTACGCGCAGTTTGCGGCGGCGGGTCAGTTCTTTCATCGTGGCGACGGCAACCCACGTCTGTGGGCCTGTGCCGGTGCTCGTGGCGTCGGTGGACATGGTTCTCCTGTCGCTCGTGCAGAGGAGAGCGGGAGTCCGGTGGAGGCTCCCGCTCCCCTCGCGGTCGTGCGTCACCGGCCGCCCGCCGGCAGTGGGGTCAGACGGATGCCAGTTCGAGGTCCGGCGCGACGTAGGAGTCGTACAGGCCCTTGGTGTACGAAAAACGCATCTCCGCACCCCACCGCACGAGCTGCAGGCAACGCTGCTGCAACTGGGGTGTGTCGGCGCAGTCCAGGACGATCTGGTAGCCGCGCTCACCGTGCACGACGTCGGACGTGATGTGCAGATCGAAGAATTCGATCTCGTCCTCGGTGAACCCGTAGACCTCGCGGAGCGGGACGATCTGCTTCTTGTAGATGCTCGGCACCTGGGACTCGAGCCCGACGACCAGTGCCGCGGTGGCGACCACGAAGTGCTCACGCTGGGACACCGCGTAGCACCACGCCTGGAGTCCGCGCGTCACGGCGTTCATGTTGTTCGGGTCTTCGACCCGTTCCTTCGTGGTGCCGCAGGCCTCCGCGAACTTGATGAGGAGATCGGTGTGCCGGATGTCGGCGAGTTCCTCCTCGTACATGTTCTGAAGGGTGAAGTCCTTCGCGTCGGTGTAGTGGTCGGGTGTGTTGGAGTAGATGTTTGCGAGGTAGTCGGCGAAGGGGCCCACGTAGTGGTAGTGGTTTTCTGCCCACCGGGCGAAGTGATGCTTCTCGAGCTTGCCCTCGGCCCACGCCTTGCTGAACGACGCGTTCTTGGCTTCCCGTCCCTTGATGGCATTTTCGAGTGCGGCGCGGAAATCGTCGCGTCCGAGCAGTTCGGTCATGAGATGTGCCTTTCACAGGTGGTCGTGCGGTCGATGCCGTCCTGGAATGTCCCGCGGCGTTGCGGGTCCGAAACCACCGCTGATACAGCGTGTTTCGGTATGAAAAGCCTAGGTGTACGAGAAGGGGCGGTGCCATGGCCACAATGGCCGGAAGAGACCGTGCGTCGGGTCGATGTGCACGGGTCAGTGCGTGCCGGCTGCGACCAACGCGTCGAATTCGGCGAGCATTGCGGCTCCGACGGCTTTGTCCTGCTCGCCGTTTCCGCCGCTGATCCCCACCGCGCCGACGATCTGACCGTCGTAGACGAGGGGAAACCCGCCGACGAAGATCGCGAACTTACCGGGCAGCATGTGGCTGATACCGAATGCTTCATTGCCCGGGAGTGCCGGACCGCCCGGTGCCTCGTTGAACAAATGGGTGGCGCGCTCGTGCCCCGCAGCCGTGAATGCTTTGGCGATGGCGATGTCGACTCCGGTCAGGCGCGCTCCGGGAAGGCGGTGCAGCGCGATGACGTTCGCGCTTTCGTCGCATACGCACAACGTCTGTTTGACGCCGATTTCTTCGGCCTTCGCGCGTCCGGCGGCGAGTAGGGGCAGTGCGTCGTCGAGAGTGATTCGGTGAATTCGATGCATGGTTCTCCACTTCGGGGTCGAGGTCGGAACGGTCGTTGCGAACGAGTGCCCGAATGGGCGGAAGGGCGTCGGGTCGAGAGGCTCCCTGCCGGGGGCGTGGCATATTTCTAACAGCGCACCGCGCACAGTGGGAGGGTCAATATCACCGCGAAGGCGGGGTGGTCGGTGTACACACTGCACATGTTCCGGGTGGGTGTGTCTCTGGTAGCTCATGTAGGAAGTGCATGACGTCGGAATCGGTCCGGCGCCCTCACCTTCGATGGAAGCAGGTTGCCGTGGAACCGAGCCCCCGCTTGACCGTCCGTGGTCTTCTCGATGAACCGCTGATGGCGGACGCTCGTGTCGTGCAGGGAGACGACGCACTCGACCGGGCACTGACCTGGGTGCTGCCCCTCGGCGAAGTGGTCGGCAGGTACGACGAGCTGGCGGGGGTTGCTGTGTATGTGCGCCCCGAGGTGCTGGGTGCCAATCTTCAGGCCGTATCCGCCGTCGCGGCGCGCGGCGCGGCATGCCTCGTCGTGGACGGCGCGCTTCCCGCGGCGATCGCCTCCTGGCCGCCGGGTCTGCCTGTCGTGGAACTCGACCTGCCCGTCGGTTTCGCTGCGCTCAACAGGCTGCTCGCCGAGCGAAGCCTGATGCAGGAAGTGCACGTCATGCGGTATTCCGCTCATGTGCATTCCGTGCTCGCGGGTCTGCTTCACCGCGGCGCCGGGCTCGCCCTGCTGATCAAGGAGGTGTCGTCGCTCGCACAGCACCCTGCGGTGGCGCTCGATGCGCGTGGTCATGCCGTGGCGCATCACGGCATCGACCCGGCGTCGATCGACGAGATCGCCGAGCGCATCCGCGCCGTATCCGGGCCGACCTCACCGGACGGGAGGGGGCATCACGACACGCGCGTGGTCGAGGCGACGGTGGCCGGGGTGCACTGGACGTGTACCGCGAGCGCCATCCGGCTCGGCAAACGCTTCGAGGGATGGGTGGTGGTTCTGGCCGGCGGTTCCACACCCGGCCCGCACGACCTCGCTCGGCACGCAGTGGTGACCGGCCAGGCGACCGCAATCATCGGTTCGGAGATGCTGCGCCAGCGCAGCGTCGACGAAGCGGAGGAGCGTGCGCGGGGCGACTTCGTGCAGGCGCTCGTACACGGAAGCTTCGCCAGTCGGCACGACATGCAGGCGCGCGCCGAGTACCACGACATCGACCTCACCTCGACCTTTGCGGTATTCGTCGCCGCAGGATACGACGAGAATCCGGCCGTCTCCGGCACCGAGGGGCCAGGCGGGTTGCTTCGGCTCGCCCGCTACGCGGCGAGCGTGCTTCCGCACCCCTCCGTCCGTTCCTACGTCACTGTGATCGGTGACGTACTCGTGGTGGTGCGCTCGCTTCGGTACCGCGATGCACGCGACGCCGAGGCCGAGATCGCCGAGTTCGCCGATGCCGTCTCGGCCGACCTGTCGCGTCGTCGTGGTCGTCCGGTGCCGGTCGCACACGGGACCCCCGCCGCGGGTGCCGACCAGATCCGAGAGAGCTACCGGCAGGCCCGTGTGGCCCTCGGGATCGGGCAACGGATGGGGATGTCGGGCTCGGTTTCCTACCACGACCTGCGTGGATACGGTGTCCTCGAACTCGTCGCAGAGACGGAGCGGAGCAGGCGTTTCGTCGAGGACGTACTCGGCTCGCTCCGGCCCGGCAGCGATCTGTACGACACGCTCGTGGCCTATCTCGGTGCCGGCGGAAACGTCAATGCGGCCGCGCGCGAACTCGACGTGCACCGGAACACCATGTTGTCGAAACTGGACCGGATTTCGCGGGCGATGGCGATGGATGTCCGGGCCCCCGAGAACCAGTTCACGGCGTGGCTTGCCGTCCGTCTGGAACTTCTCGACCACCTGCACACCGCAGTGGAACGCGAAATCAACTATCTCTGAGCGCGGCGCCTGTCACCGCGACGTCTTCCACGTCCTCGGGGTCGCGTCCGAGGAAAGTGGCGGCGAACGCGCTGCCCACGACCAGCGCGCAGACGACGAAAACGATGCTGACCGACCAGGACCCGAGTCCGATGGTCACCCACGCCGCACCGACGGCGGAACCACCGAAGCGGATGAGGTTGAACACTCCGAGTCCGGTTCCCTGCGCCCCGGCAGGAGATCGGGTGGATCCCGCCGCCGCGGGGGTCTGCACGGCCGCGATTCCGGCTCCGGTCAGCGCGAGTACGCCGGCGACCAGCCACGGATCCGGGTCGTTCGCGCCCAGGACGGCCGCCAGGGCGCACTGGGTGACGGCGAGGACTGTCAATCCGCACCGCAATACCCGCCGAGCACCGACCCGGTCCGTGATGCGGCCGATCAGCGGGGCGAGGACGGCCATGACTGCGGGAAGGGAGAACAGGATCATCCCGGCCGTCGTTGTGGACACGCCTGTGGCCGAGAGCCGTAGCGGAACCGCCAGAAGAGCTGTTCCGAGACAGAACATCTGAGCGAACGAGGCGACCGAACTTCGGGCGAAACGGCTTTCGGTGAGCAGACGTACGTCCACGAACGGCACGCGCACGCGCAGGCAATGGACCGTGAACCAGGCGAGCACCAGGACCGACACCGCGAGGCTCGCCCACGCCATGCCGACAGGAACGCCCGATTTTCCGAACATGCTGAGACCCAGAATGATTCCGGCCGAACCCATGGTGAGGGTGGCGGCGCCCAGCACGTCGAGCCGCATCGGACGTCCCGGGAATGCAGGAATCCAGCGCAGCGTTCCCGCGAGCCCGATCAGCGCGATAGGAATCAGCGGGACGAAGACCCAGCGCCATCCCCAGTTGCCCGCGATGAGTCCTCCGAGGGAAGGGCCGATTGCCTGTCCGATTCCGTTGACCGTCGCCCACGCGCCCACCGCGCGGGCGCGACGTCGCGGGCCGAACAGCCAGGCGAGCAGTCCCATCACCGCGGGTGCGAATGCCGCTGCGGCGACACCTCCGAGCGCACGCCACCCGATCAGAATCTCGAGACTGGGTGCTGTCGCTGCTCCCGCGGCACACACCGCGGTGCCGAGCAGGGCCGCGCAGTACACGCGGCGCCGGCCGAAGCGATCACCGATATACCCCGCGAGCGGCATCGATGCCGCGAACGTGAGCAGGAAGGCGACGGCGAGCAACGCCCCGTCCTCCAGTGACGAGTCGTAATACGAAAGGATCTGTGCAAGAGGAACATTGATGATGTTGTTGCTCAAGGTTCCGACGAGCGTCCCCGCGAGCAGTGCGGACAATGCGAGCGGCGTGCCCGTGTCGGCACCCTCCGGTGACTCCGGGGGTGCTTCGGTACGTGTGGTCATCGAACTCCTGGAACGATCGAATTGCACGGCATCATCGGGCCGCTCGATCCCACTCTCGCACTGCAACCCGACCGCGTGCACGAGCGTCGCCAGGACACACAGCACATCCGGAGGCGCCGGGACGCAGGCACTGTGCACATTCTGTCCGGCGGAGATATGCAAAACCGTGTTCCGACACGTGTTCGTAGCACTTTTTCACAAACGCGCGATCGAATGACACCGAATCGCAAAAAAGGAACACACTGCACAAGTAGCGTTCCGGCCGGTGTGCAGGGTTTGCGTTGACCGTGCCTGGAAGAGCGCGGAAAGTTCCACGGAGACAAGCCCGCTCCATTCCGCTCTCCTGCTGAAGGACATGCATTGGACGTACAACTCACGGCCGCCCACTGGGTCTATCTCGCCGGCATACTCGTCATCCTGGCCACCATGGCCCTGCGGAAAAACATCGTCGTTCCCGCTGTCGTCGCAACATTTCTCACCGCATTGGTGTTCTCGGGCAGTATCGTCACCGGACTCTCGTCGATCTTCAACGCGAGCCTGGTGGCAGCGAAGGAACTGTTCAACATCTTCCTCATCATCGCGATGGTCACCGCGATGCTCGGAGCGCTGCGGCAACTCGGTGCCGACCGGCTGATGGTGGCGCCGTTCCGCCGAGTCATGAGAGCAGGGACGAGCAGTTTCCTCGTGCTCGCCGCCGTGACGTACGTGATCTCGCTGTTCTTCTGGCCGACCCCTGCTGTTCCGCTCGTCGGCGCGGTGCTGATCCCTGTGGCCATTCGCGCCGGGCTGTCGCCGATCTCCGTAGGCATGGTCATCGCGATCTGCGGTCAGGGCATGGCGCTGTCGTCCGATTACATCATCAAGGTCGCCCCGGGCATCTCGGCGTCTGCTGCCGGCGTGGACGCCGATGCGGTGGCCGACAAAGCTCTCGTGCTGTCGCTGATCGTCGGAGGTACCGCACTCCTCATCACCTACTTCTCGCAGAAGCGGACGTGGCGGACGCCGTCTCCCGATCTACTGACCGAGTGGGAGGCCGAAGCGGACAGCGGCGTCGGTGAGCCCACCTCGGCGCCCGATCCGAGCGGCCCGAGTGGAACCGGTTCGACGCGTCCGGTTCGGCCCCAGCGGTCGGGGCCACCGCCGCCGGTACTCGGCGAAGCCGCGGGTACGGCGACGGCCGTGCTGGCGCCGCCTCGGGACGACGCAAGCACATTCGAGGCCCCGCAGCCGGAGAAGGAACGGCGCGGTACCGCGAAAGCATTCGCCATGCTTGTCCCGCTGGCCTACCTCGCGTTCATCGTCTACCTGATGCTGGGCAAATTCACCGATGTCGTGCCGCCGCTGAAAGGTGGCGAGGCCGCGGCGATCGTCGGCGGGATCGCGTCGCTCGTTCTGTTCGCGGCCGCAGCGTCGACCGACAAGGGCGGCTTCCTCGAAACCACGTCCGACCACCTGGTCGACGGTCTGGTGTTCGCCTTCAAAGCCATGGGATGCGTGCTCCCCATCGCCGGATTCTTTTTCATCGGCAATCCCGACTTCGCCGCGCCGATCCTGGGCCTTTCGTCCGATGCAACGGGGCCCGCGATCCTGTTCGACCTCGTCACCTCCGTGCAGGCGCACCTGCCGCAGAACGCGTTCGTCACGTCGTTCGGGATACTGCTCATCGGTCTCGTCGCAGGATTGGACGGATCCGGATTCAGTGGTCTGCCACTCACCGGGGCGCTGTCCGGTGCGCTCGGTCCCGCCGTGGACGTCGATCCCGCGACGCTGGCAGCAATCGGGCAGATGGGCAACATCTGGTCGGGCGGTGGAGTGATCATCGCGTGGTCGTCACTCATCGCGGTGGCGGGATTTGCCCGGGTGCCCGTACTCGACCTGGCACGGAAGTGCTTCCTGCCGGTGATGGCGGGCCTGGTGCTCTCGACCGTCTTCGCGGTGCTCGTGTTCTGACGGAAGGTCGCTCGGTTCGGTCACGGACCCCGATCGCTTCGGTCCTTACTGCTATGGGCCACACCTTCTACGGTGGTGTGAAGTTGGGCACGACGGCTCCGAAGGGGGCCGTCGGTGCTGTTACTCCGCAAGCACGGGAAGGAACCTGCGCACTGTGACCACCGAGGCATTCATCTATGAAGCCATCCGAACACCACGAGGCCGAGGCAAGAAGACGGGATCGTTGCACTCCGTCAAGCCGATCTCTCTGGTTACCGGCCTGATCGACGAACTGCGCGTCCGCTTCCCCGACCTGGACGAGAACCGCATCTCGGATCTCATCCTCGGTGTCGTGGGCCCGGTCGGCGATCAGGGTGCCGATATCGCTCGCACCGCCGTCACCGTCGCCAACATGCCGGCCACCACCGGTGGTGTCCAGATCAACCGTTTCTGCGCGTCCGGCCTCGAAGCCGTCAACATGGCTGCGCAGAAGGTCCGCTCCGGCTGGGACGAACTGGTCCTCGCCGGTGGTGTCGAGTCCATGTCGCGCGTGCCCATGGGTTCCGACGGCGGCGCGTGGATGCTCGACCCCGCCACGAACTACGACAGCTACCTCGTGCCCCAGGGCATCTCGGCCGACCTGATCGCGACCATCGAGGGTTTCTCCCGCGAGGACGTCGACGCCTACGCACTGCGTTCGCAGCAGCTCGCAGCCGCAGCGTGGTCCGGTGGCTACTTCTCGAAGTCGGTCGTGCCCGTCAAGGACCAGAACGGTCTGACGATCCTCGAGCAGGACGAGCACATGCGTCCGGACACGACCCTCGAGGGTCTGGCGAAGCTGCAGCCGTCGTTCGCTTCGGTCGGCGAGATGGGCGGCTTCGACGCTGTCGCGCTGCAGAAGTACCACTTCGTGGAGAAGATCAACCACGTCCACCACGGCGGTAACAGCTCGGGCATCGTCGACGGCGCGGCTCTCGTGCTCGTCGGCTCCGAGCAGGCCGGCCAGGATCTCGGTCTCACCCCGCGTGCCCGCGTGGTGGCGACGGCCACCTCGGGTGCCGATTCGACCATCATGCTCACCGGCCCGACTCCGGCCGCCGAGAAGGTGCTCGCCGCCGCCGGTCTCACCGCCGACGACATCGACCTCTTCGAGATCAACGAGGCGTTCGCGTCCGTCGTCCTGAAGTTCCAGAAGGATCTGAAGATCCCGGACGAGAAGCTCAACGTCAACGGCGGCGCCATCGCGATGGGTCACCCGCTCGGCGCTACCGGCGCCATGATCACCGGCACCATGATCGACGAGCTCGAGCGCCGCGGAGCCAAGCGCGCCCTCGTCACCTTGTGCATCGGTGGCGGTATGGGCGTGGCCACCATCATCGAGCGCGTCTGATACCCGGAAGGATTCGAAATACAGTGACCGACAACATGATTTCTTGGGATCAGGACGCCGACGGCATCGTTGTGCTCACCCTGGACGACCCCAACCAGGGCGCGAACACCATGAACGCGCTCTACAAGTCCTCCATGAAAGCCACCGTCGACCGCCTGGTCGAGGAGAAGGACTCGATCAGCGGTGTGGTGATCACGTCGGCGAAGAAGACCTTCTTCGCCGGAGGCGACCTCCGCAACATCATCGCGATCGGCCCGGACGACGCGCAGGCCGCGTTCGACGAGGTGCAGGACATCAAGGCAGACCTCCGTCGCCTCGAGACCCTCGGCAAGCCCGTCGTCGCCGCCATCAACGGTGCGGCCCTGGGCGGTGGCCTCGAGATCGCTCTCGCGACCCATCACCGGATCGCTGCGGACGTCAAGGGCGTTCAGATCGGCCTGCCCGAGGCCAGCCTCGGCCTGCTGCCCGGTGGCGGCGGTATCACCCGCACCGTGCGTCTGCTCGGCATCCAGACCGCGCTCCTCTCGGTCCTGCTGCAGGGCAACAAGTACAACGCCGTGAAGGCCAAGGAGATCGGCCTGGTTCACGAGGTCGTCGGCAGCGTCGACGAACTCGTTCCCGCTGCGAAGGCGTGGATCAAGGCCAATCCCGAGGGTGGCGTTCAGCCGTGGGACGTCAAGGGATACAAGATCCCCGGCGGCACCCCGTCGACCCCCTCGCTCGCCGCGAACCTCCCCGCGTTCCCGGCGAACCTGCGCAAGCAGATCAAGGGCGCGCCGATGCCGGCTCCGCGCGCGATCATGTCCGCCGCGGTCGAGGGCTCGCAGGTCGACTTCGACAACGCGTCGACCATCGAGTCCCGTTACTTCACGGAACTGGCCACCGGCCAGGTCGCGAAGAACATGATCCAGGCGTTCTTCTTCGACATGCAGGCCATCAACTCCGGCGCGTCGCGTCCGAAGGACGTGCCCAAGCGTGAGATCAAGAAGATCGGCGTGCTCGGCGCCGGCATGATGGGCGCGGGCATCGCGTACGTCTCCGCGCGTGCCGGGTACGAGGTCGTCCTCAAGGACATCAGCATCGAGGCCGCCGAGCGCGGCAAGAACTACTCGGAGAAGATCGAGGCCAAGGCACTCTCGCGTGGGAAGACCACCGAGGAGAAGTCCAAGGAACTGCTCGGCCGCATCCACCCGACCGCCGACGCGGCCGATTTCAAGGGTGTCGACTTCGTCATCGAGGCCGTCTTCGAGAGCACCGAGCTCAAGCACAAGGTGTTCCAGGAGATCGAGGACATCGTCGAACCCGACGCGCTGCTCGGCTCCAACACCTCGACGCTGCCGATCACCGGTCTCGCCACGGGTGTGAAGCGTCCCGAGGACTTCATCGGGATCCACTTCTTCTCGCCGGTCGACAAGATGCCGCTGGTGGAGATCATCAAGGGTGAGAAGACCTCGGACGAGGCGCTGGCCCGCGTGTTCGACTACACGCTCGCGATCCGCAAGACCCCGATCGTCGTCAACGACAGCCGTGGATTCTTCACCTCGCGAGTCATCGGCACGTTCGTCAACGAGGCCATCGCGATGCTCGGCGAGGGCATCGAGCCCGCGACGATCGAGCAGGCCGGTTCGCAGGCGGGCTACCCGGCTCCGCCGCTGCAGCTGACCGACGAGCTGAACATGAAGCTCATGCAGAAGATCGCCAAGGAGACCGCGGAGGCCGCCAAGCAGGGCGACACCAAGATGGGCGCCACCCGTCACCCCGCGCTCGACGTCATCGACTGGATGGTCGAGCAGGGTCGTCCGGGTCGTCTGGAGAAGGCCGGTTTCTACGAGTACGACGAGAACGGCAAGCGTCAGGGCATCTGGCAGGGCGTGCGCGATCAGTTCAAGACCGTCGCGACCCTGGATGTTCCGCTGCAGGACCTGATCGACCGGATGCTCTTCGCCGAGGCCATCGAGACGCAGAAGTGCTTCGACGAGGGTGTTCTCGAGACCACCGCCGACGCCAACATCGGTTCGATCCTCGGCATCGGCTTCCCGGCGTGGACCGGTGGTGTCTCGCAGTTCATCACGGGATACCCGGGCGGCAAGGCCGGCTTCGTGAAGCGTGCCGAGGAACTCGCCGCGAAGTACGGTGAGCGCTTCACCCCGCCGGCGTCGCTCCGCGACTGACCTGCGCATGCACGTCCGATAGACAGGAAGGGCCCCGAATCGCTTCGGGGCCCTTCCTCGTTTCCGGCTACGGCGTCATCGGTGCGAGGCCGCCGGCGGCGGGGGCTATGCGACCCACCACGGGCGTAGGGGTACCTGCGGACGCTGGTCCGCGCCGAGCTTGACGCCGAGCACGTGGTGCAACTGGATGATGTTGCGTTCGAATCCGAGCCGGGACCCGGCCATGTACAGGCCCCACAACCGCGCGGTGCCCTCGCCCACCTCGGCGACACACGCATCCCAGTTCTTTTCGAGGTTTTCGCACCAGCCGGCGAGGGTGTACGCGTAGTGCTGCCGGAGGTTCTCCTCGTGCACCACTTCGAATCCGACGTTCTGCGCTTCGGTGATGATGCGGCCGGAGCCGGTGAGTTCCCCGTCGGGGAACACGTACCGGTCGATGAATCCGCCCGCCTTCACCCGCCCACGGTTGTGCGGGCGCGTGATGCAGTGGTTGAGGAGCAGCCCGCCCACCCGCAGCTTGTCGTGCAGGAACTGGAAGTACGCCGGGTAGTTCCCGACGCCGATGTGCTCGGTGAGGCCGATCGACGAGATCGCGTCGAATCCGGTTTCGGTCACGTCGCGGTAGTCGGAGTGCCGAACCTCGGCCAGATCGCCGAGCCCTTCGTCCGCGATCGCCTGCCGCGCCCACTCCGCCTGCTCGCGCGACAGGGTCACCCCGAGTGCCTTCACTCCGCGGCGCGCGGCGAAGCGCACCATTCCGCCCCAGCCGCAACCGATGTCGAGGAGACGGTCACCGGGTTGCAGGCGGAGCTTTTCGAAGATGAGGCGGTACTTGTTCTCCTGGGCATCGTCGAGTTTCTGGCTCTCGGAATCGAAGAGAGCGCAGGTGTACGTCATCGTCGGGCCGAGTACGTACTCGTAGAACGTGTTGGACACGTCGTAGTGGTGATGGATGACCTCGGCATCGCGATTCTTGGAATGCCGGAGACCTTCCGCGACGCGGCGCCATCGGGGCAGATGTTCCTGCGGCGGCGGCGCGATCGGCCTGAGCAGTTCCGTACCGAGCGACCGGGCGATCTGCGCGAGGACGCGGGCCGGGGGCCGCTCGAAGTGCATGTCTCCCAGGGCGGCAAGCAAGGCGTAGGGGTTACCGGGATGAGCGCCGCGGATCTCGAGTTCACCGGAAATGTATGCGCGCGCCATCCCGAGGTCGCCGGGGGCGGTCGCGATGTAGGTCGCGCCCTTGGGCGACGCGAGATGAAGGGCGTAAGGGGAGTTTTCCGGACCCGCGGCCGAATTGTCGTACGCCGTGAAACGCAGCGGCATGGCGCCGCCCGTGACGGTTTCGACGATCTTCGCGAGGGGGATCTTGTCATCGGCCGGGCGCACGCCGGCCGAAGGCTCGGACTTGAACGTGGTCATCTTCTTTGCACCGCCTTCGAGAAAAGGTCCAGTAAGCGGGACCGCGGGTCGTACTTCTTCTTGAGTGCGGTGTATTCCCCACCGCTGTAATACAGTTTCTCGAACTCGTCGCGTGTGTAGTACGAGTCGGAGTACAGGGATTTGTGACCGTCGAGTTCCGCCACCTTGTTTTCGATGAGCCGGTTCGCGGCACCGTCGACCCCGCCGGGATCGGCGGGCACCGAGGACCAGAAGCCGACGTTGACATACGTGCGTTTGGGTTCGAGGGGATACAGCGGCCACGGACGCTGGGCATCGAACGACGCACCGCCCGGTCCGTGACGCTCGCGCAATCGCAACGGGCACAGCCATATCGGCTCGATGGGGGTTTCTTCGAGGAACCAGCGCACGAATTCCTCGGTGCGTTCGACCGGTACCTCGATGTCCTGCACGACACGTTCGCGAGGGGGATTGCCCTTGCGTGCCTCGATACGATCGGCGACCGCGTATTTGTGGTCCAGCGCGATGAGCTTCCAGTAGAAACTGCTGCGCAGCAGTCGCTTCGGCCAGAACCGGCGGATTCGGGGGTCTTGTGCCCCGAACGCCCTCGAACACCAGAACCAGTCGGTGTCCCAGCGCCACAGGTAGTCGCGGATCGTGAGCCGATCGGTTTTGGGATGGTTGACCGACGCGTGCTGGATGGACCGGTAGTAGATGTCGCGTCCGGTGTAGTCGGATACCGGACCCGGCTCGTCCGTCTGGACCCCGAGTGTGAGGTAGCTTTCCTCGGCGGAGAAGACGACGCCGTCGATGTAGTCCACGGCGACACCGGCATACACGCGGTCGGCGGTGATCCGGTCGAGCGCGGCCTGCATCTCGGCGAGTGAATCGAACCGCAGATGGCGCAGGGCAACGAACCGTTTGACCGGTTCGAGTTCGATCCTCAGGCGGGTCGCGTATCCGAGGGACCCGTACGAATTGGGGAATCCTCGGAACAGATCCGAGTGTTCGCCGTCGGGCCGCGCCGTGACGATCTCACCTGCGCCGGTGAGGATGTCCATCTCGAGCACCGATTCGTGGGGCAGACCGTTCCGGAACGAGGTCGACTCGATTCCGAGACCGGTGACGGCGCCGCCCAGGGTGATGGTCTTCAGTTGCGGAACCACGAGGGGAGCAAGCCCGTAGGGCAATGTCGCGTCGACGAGGTGTTCGTAGGTGCACATCCCGGCGACATCCGCGGTGCGGGTACGCGGATCGACCGACACGACACCGCCGAGGCCGGAGACGTCCAGCCCGGGGGCATCCACTTTCGCGCGGGCACGGAAGAGATTCGACGTTTTTTTCGCGAGCCGTACCGGCGCACGCTCGGGAATGTTGCGGTACGAGCGCAACAGTCGTTCCACACCTTCGCGGTGAACCTGCAGTCCGTACGGACTCGTGGCGCGTGACGATCCCAGCATGAGCATCGACTCCCCTGCGGCGCTGCTTGATGGCACACCCACAATAAACCCGTGGCTCGTGCCCGTCCCGGTACTGAGGAGAAGGCAGGATGGACGGAGAACTCGTCCACGAGCAATATCCGATCGACTACGGAGGAAATCGACATGGCGCAGGTCAGTGCGAGCAGTTCGATACAACTGGAGGCAGCGCCCGACAAGGTGCTTGCCGCCCTCGCCGATTACGAGACGGTGCGCCCGCGCATCCTGTCGGATCACTACCGCGACTACCGGGTGATCTCGGGTGGCCGGGGTGAGGGCACCGTCGTGCATTGGATTCTCCAGGCCACCGAGAAGCGGCAGCGCGATGTGCAGGCCACCGTCTCCGTCTCCGGCAGCACCATCACGGAGACGGACGCGAACTCGTCGCTCGTGACCACCTGGAGCGTCGTGCCCCACGGCACGGGTTCGACGGTGGTCGTCCTCACCGGCTGGAACGGAGCGGGCGGTATCGGTGGATTCTTCGAGAAGACCTTCGCGCCGATCGGTCTGCGCAAGATCCAGCAGCAGGTCCTTCAGAACCTGAAGAACGAAGTGGACTGAACTCTCCGTCGTATCACCGCAGACGGTGGACGACTACCCTGGACAGACAAACGTGCAGAAAGGACGTGTCCGTGCAACCCGGTGGAATGCCCGACATGCAGCAACTCCTCGCTCAGGCCCAGCAGATGCAGCAGCAACTGATGGCCGCTCAGAACGAAATGTCACAGGAGGAGGTCACCGGTCAGGCCGGTGGAGGCCTGGTGACCGCGACGGTGAAGGGCACGGGCGAGGTCGTCGCCGTGCACATCGATCCGAAGGTCGTCGATCCCGACGATATCGAAACACTGCAGGACCTGGTGGTCGGCGCGATCGCCGACGCATCCGCGAAGGCGCAGGAGAGTGCCGCCGAGAAGCTCGGCCCGCTCGCCGGCGGTCTCGGCGGCGGCATTCCCGGCTTGCCCGGTCTCTAGAGGCTCGCGTTGTACGAAGGACCGGTACAGGACCTCATCGACGAGCTGGGCAAGCTTCCCGGTGTCGGGCCGAAGAGTGCGCAGCGCATCGCGTTCCATCTGTTGTCGGTGGAACCTCCCGAGATCGACCGACTCCAGGCGGCGTTGCAGAAGGTGCGCGACGGGGTTCAGTTCTGTGAGGTGTGCGGCACCGTGTCGGATCGGGAGCGGTGCAGGATCTGTTCCGACCTCCGGCGCGACCGCACACAGATCTGCGTGGTCGAGGAACCCAAGGATGTGCAGGCGATCGAGCGCACCCGCGAGTTCCGCGGCCGCTACCACGTGCTCGGTGGTGCGCTCGATCCGCTCAACGGCATCGGGCCCGATCAGTTGCACATCCGGGAACTGCTCACCCGGATCGGCAACCAGGAGGACGGCGTCGACGTCTCCGAGGTGATCATCGCGACCGATCCCAACACGGAGGGCGAGGCCACCGCGACGTATCTGGTCCGGATGTTGCGCGACTTCCCCGGGCTGACCGTGACGCGCCTCGCGTCCGGCCTGCCGATGGGCGGTGACCTCGAGTTCGCGGACGAGCTCACCCTCGGACGTGCGCTGTCGGGCCGGCGAGCGATGTGACCGGCGGAGCCGCGGACGACATCGCTCCGGACGAACCCGAGAAGCGCCGACGGAGTTCGGACGAGACGCGCAAGCTGATCGTCGATGCGGCGGGCAAGGCCTTTGCGACCCGGCCGTACCGCGACATCACCCTCAAGGACATCGCGGTGGACGCGGGGGTGAGTGCTCCGCTGATCATCAAGTACTTCGGCTCGAAGGAGCAGTTGTACGAAGCGCTGGTGGATTTCCAAGCCGGCGCGCAGGTGCTGTTCGACGGCCCGCTGGAGACGCTGGGGGAGCGGATGGTCGCGATGTTCGCCCGTCCGCTCGAACCGTACAAGCCGTTGTCCATGAACATTCTGTTCATGAGCGGGGCGAGCGACGAGAGCAATCGGCTGCTGCGTGAGAACTATTCGACGCAGATGATCGATGCCCTTGCCGCGAGGCTGCCGGGCGTCGATGCGAGGTTGCGCGCCGAACTCGCGATGTCGGCGGTGATGGGTCTCGCGATCATGCGTCGTCGCATGATGCGGGAGCACGCCACGGGGACGCTGGACGAGGTCGTGGCCCTCTACGCACCGGTGGTGCAGGCGCTTCTCGACGGCATTCGGGAGTGAATCGTCTCACTCGTGTTGTGAGGTAAATGGGTGTTCACCTAATCTGGTGAACACCCATTCACCTATGCCGAGGAGGGTCCTTGACAGTTTCGGTCCCTCTGCGGCTGTCCGTGCCCCGCCGGTTCCGTCCCGCGGAACGAACCCGCATCGACGCTTCCGCTGCCCGTCGTCCGGACCTTCGCCGGTTCGTCTTCGCGGTGCTCGCCGTCGGAGCCGTCTTCCAGGCGATCATGCAGACGGTCATGGTGCCGCTACTGCCCAGCATGCCGGGCTTCACCGGTGCCGGACCGACCGCGGTGTCGTGGTTGGTGACGGCGACGCTGCTGGTCGGCGCGGTGATGACACCGATCTTCGGCCGCCTCGCCGACATGATCGGCAAGAAGAAGATGCTCCTGATCGCATTCACGGTGATGACCATCGGATCGCTGATCTGCGCCATGACCTCGAACATCGGGCTGCTCATCTTTGCGCGCGGCCTGCAGGGAGCGGGCGCCGCAGTGCTTCCGATCGGCATGGCGATCCTGCGCGAGGTGCTGCCGCGCGATCGCGTGGACCGCTCGGTTGCGATGCTCAGCTCGACCCTCGGCATCGGCACCGCGATCGGAATCCCCTTCGCCGCAGCCATCGTGCAATTCGCCGACTGGCACCTGCTGTTCTGGGTCACCGCGGCCATCGGTGCGGGCGTGACGCTTGCGGCGTGGTTCGTCGTGCCGGAATCGGACAGCCGCGCGGGCGGGCGCTTCGACGTGGTGGGTGCGGCCGGACTGTCGGCAGCACTGATCTGTTTGCTGGTGCCCATCACCCAGGGCAGTTCGTGGGGCTGGACGAGCCCGGCGGTGCTGTCCATGGCCGCGTCCGCCGTGGTTGTCTTCGGCATCTGGGGCTTCCAGCAACTGCGCAACCGCAATCCGCTCGTCGACCTTCGCGTCGCCGCTCGGCGTTCCGTGCTCACGCCGCACCTGTCGGCGTTGCTCGTCGGATTCGCGTTCTACGGAAACACCCTCATCACCACCCAGTTGCTGCAGGCACCGAGGGGCGAGGGCGCGGGATACGGTCTGACGATCCTCCAGGCGGCGGCGTGCCAGCTCGCCGCGAGCTTCGCCATGATGATCTTTGCGATCGTGGCGTCGCGGATCACCGAGCGATTCGGTCCGAAGGTGACGATCATGATCGGTGCGCTGTTCCTGCTCGCCGGCTACGGCATCCACGCGGTGCCGGACAAACCGCTCTGGCTGGTCGTGGCCGCGATCTTCGTCGCGGCAGTCGGCACGTCGCTCGTGTACTGCACGTTGCCGGTGCTGATTCTCGGAGCGGTCCCCCTGGAGCAGAACGCGGCAGCCAACGGCGTCAACGTTCTGCTGCGCACGGTGGGCAGCACGGTGTGCAGCGCAGTGGTCGCATCGGTGCTCGCCGCTCACGCCTTCGCGGGCGGTGTGAGCACCGCCGGGTTCGTCATCGCCTATCTGGTGTGTGCCGCATGCGCGATCGTGGTCTTCGCGTCGGCGTTCGCGCTGCCGTCACGACAGACGCGTCGGCCCCGCTCGACGACAGTCTGACGGCGGCGGGGGTCTGACGGCGACGGGCGGGGCCTGGGCGCTGCGACGTCAGTGCTGCTCTACGCCGAGGTCGCGCGGGCGGTATCCGAGCGGGTAACCCGGGTAGGTCCGGTTGCTCGGATTGCTTGCGGAGAGCGACGCCCGTCGTTTCGGGAAGCGGCGGACCAGTGCGGACCGTGCGCGCAGCGCACCCTCGGACACCGCCCGCATCCGAGCCGAGCCCTTCGGGAACCCGAACGCCGCGGCCATCCGGTCGTCGATCAGGGAGTACACGATCTTCTCGACTCCGCCGCGCAGCGGCTTCGGATACCAGGACTGGAACAGCCGCAGCGTGTAGGTCCCGATGGCGTGGTTGTCGTCGCTGTAGACGAACCTCGTCCGCTCGTACTCCTGCTTGAACCGGTAGTACTCCTGGAACGTCTCCGGAATGTCCTTGATACCCATGCGGATACCGACCTGCCGGTAGAAGTGGAACGACGCGAGACGTTCGTTCGGGTGGAGGCGACGCCACCCGTACCTGTCGATCCAGTCGAGCGGGTCGAACGCGAAGGTCGACAGCACGTACAGCATGTCGTCGTTGTCGATCGAGTACTTGCCGTGCATCCGGTTGATGTTCCGCAGCGATTCGCGGCCGCGTTCGGCGTCGTATCCGTGCTCGACGAGTTCGGCCATCAGCAGCGCTGTGTCGTCGTAACGCTTCTGCGGGCGCTTCTCGAATTCACCGGTGCGCGCGAGGAGTGCGGAAATGGTGGGAACGCAGTACGTACGGAACAACGCGAATTCGAGGGAACGCTGGTAGTCCCAAGGGAATTCGTACCCGGCGGTGATCCGGTGGATGTCCTGGTGCTGCGTCACCGGGTCGAGTTTCTCGATGACCTTGACCCACCCCATGCGACCCCGCCGCGGGCGAGGCTCGCGGTCCGGGGGCGAGAACGTTCCTGCCTTCTCGATACGAGCTGCGGGACTCGCCACCACGGCCGCCTTGCGGCTGCGGGTGCGCGGGGGAGTGGTCGTCATCCGGTCACCTT
>JADGMW010000288.1_pt1 | contig 26185 bp, 14 predicted proteins | sample 8641801 | NCBI WGS metagenome assembly JADGMW01 (sample SAMN16272018, study PRJNA661076) | feces metagenome | isolation source: fecal sample from diarrhoea affected cattle A | host: Bos taurus | place: South Africa: Lokaleng Village, Mahikeng | collected 2019-09
GGACAACTGGTCGAAGTGGGCGGCAAACACGCGCAAAGTCGAGAACTACGGGCGACTGCCGGGAACCGATGACGAGATTGCCAGGCAAATCGAGATACTGATCGGCATTGATCCGACGTTATCCGCAACGAAGGCCCTACGGCAATTCCGTGATTTGGGATTCGCGTGCGAGCAGAAGAGATTCGGCGGACTTTTTCGCGAGACACGAAAGGCCTGTTTGTCATGAGTGACCGCATAATCGAGCGCCGTGCTCTTCGCATCCAACAGAACGACTCGATGCCCGTCTACCTGTTCGCGCTTGCTGCTGAAGAGATCGATCTTGTGGCTGACGTCGCGCGAATTTCGCGCGACGACGCAGGCAAACTCATCGGATATCAACGCCCAGAACGCCGCAGTCACGTCAAACAGATACTGGAGTACCTCAACTCGGCTGAGGTTCTATTTCCGAACGGACTCATTCTGGCACTGCCGGATTCGGTCAAGTTCAAGTCGAGCCGAGGTCCGAACACGTCGGACGGACTCTCAACGTCAGGAACATTGGAAATTCCACTGCCCGCGAACGAGGACGACCCCCGGCCCGCCTGGATCGTTGATGGGCAGCAGCGGAGTCTGGCACTCTCCCGAACGACGAACAAGCGGTTGCCGGTGCCCATCGCAGGCTTTGTAGCTCCGACGCTTGCCGTCCAACGTGAACAGTTCCTTCGAGTCAATACGGTCTCGCCGCTCCCCTCCAACCTCGTCACCGAACTTCTCCCCGAAGTTTTCGCCGCACCGTCCCCTCGACTTTCGGCTCGCCGACTGCCGTCGGCGTTAGTGGACATGCTCAATCAAGATCCCGACTCACCCTTCGTTCACCTGGTCAAGCGAGCGTCTACTGAGGCTGATGACCGCAAGCGGAGCGTGGTCACAGACACAAGTCTTGTGGAGGCGTTGAAGGAATCTCTCGAGTCGCCCTCGGGTGTGCTGTTTCCGTATCGGAATATGGCCACAGGAAGCACCGACACCGAAGGCATACGACGCTTGTTGATCATCTACTGGTCTGCGGTCCGCGACACTTTCCCTGATGCGTGGGGTCAACCGCCAACGAAGTCGCGGTTGATGGGTGGCGTGGGTATTCGTGCGATGAGTAGGTTGATGGACCGTGTCATGGCTCATGTCGATCTCAATTCGCGGGACGCACTTGAAGAGACCAAAGCGGAACTGTCACGTATTTCGGACCTATGCCATTGGACGAGTGGGACATGGAGTGAACTGGGCCTTCCGTGGAACGAACTGCAGAACACGCCACGCCACATTTCCGCATTGTCAAACTATATTGCCCGCGCCTACGTGGAAGCTCGAGTCAGTCAGCGATGAAATTCTATTTTCCGGACTCCCAAGATCTTGTGAGTCCTACCTACGACTTCCTGCACGACGAGTATTCGCCGTTGAGGGTCAGACAGCGTGACGACAAGTATGCGCACGAGGTGCTTTCACTTCCCGCATATAATGGAATCTTGGTGTCGAAGGCAATCGTCGACGGATCGATCCGCGGCGTCGGAAAGTATTCGATGCCGCAACGTCAGCGACTTTATCGCCTAGGTGTGCACGATTTTTTTCGCTTGCCCGATGATGTTGAAACCATGGGAGACTGCGGAGCCTTCAACTATGTAAATGAGCCCGAACCGCCCTACACAGTTGACGAAGTCCTCGACTTCTATGAGCATTGCGGATTTCAGGCAGGGGTGAGCGTCGACCACATCATTCTCGGGTATCAACGCCCGGGTTTGGTGTCGACGGTCCCACAGGACTGGGTCGAGCGAAGAAAAATATCTCTTCGCTATGCCGAAGATTTTCTATCAGCTGCCCATGCGAGAAAATCCAACGTCCAACCTATCGGTGCGGCGCAGGGATGGGATCCTGAAAGCTATGCCAATAGCGTCGCGGAACTGCAGAAAATGGGATACACGCGGATCGCGTTGGGGGGAATGGTTCCACTGAAGACGCCCGACATCCTGGACTGCCTCCGGGCAATTTCCGAGATACGTACAGAGTCGACGGAACTTCATCTTCTCGGCATCACCCGTGTCGATACCATAACCGAGTTCTCCAGCCTCGGTGTGACGAGTTTCGATAGCACATCCGCGTTTCGGCAGTCCTTCATGGATGATCGGGACAATTACCACACCGAAACGACAACGTACTCGGCGATTCGGGTACCTCAAGTTGACGGAAACTTGACCCTTAAGCGTGCGATCTTGTCCGGAAAGGTTGCGCAGCGAGACGCGGTATTGGCTGAACGTGAATGTCTCCGTGCACTACGTGGGTACGACCAATCCAAGTGTGACCTCGATAAGGCACTATCCGCAGTTCTTGAATACGAGGCAATCGTTGGCGTTAAGAAATCCTATGTCGAGGAATATAAGCGAACATTGCGTGACGCGCCATGGAAAGACTGTATCTGCGGCCTGTGTTCGATTCACGGAATTGAAATTGCTATATTCCGAGGGACCGAAAGAAACAAGAGGCGAGGATTCCATAACCTTGCGGTACTTGCTGACAAAATGAGGGCTTTGCCCGCGCGAAAAGCCGGATGAGAAGGATGAGTAATGGCCGATAAATACGAAATTCGTGTCCCAGCCTTGGAAGTTAGGCAAGGGGAACGCCGAATCTACTGCTTCGCAGTCGATGGAAAGAAAATCCACGATTTCGCAACTGTCTCTCGGGTTAGCCGAGAGGACGAGGGATCGCTGGAAGGTTACCAGCGACCCGAGGTCTTGAGCCATATTCGCGCGATTCGCCGATACCTGGAATCGCCCGGCGCTATGCTGCCCAACGCAATCGTCCTGGCTTTCGATTCACGAGTGCGGTTTGAGGCGTACCGTCGTCGGACTGCAGTGCCTTACTCCGTTCCTGGTGAACTTGTCATTCCGATCGATGAGTCGTTAGCGGAGAATGAAAAACCTGCTCTGCTGGTCGACGGGCAGCAACGCAGTGCAGCGATCCGTGATGCCGAGATCGACGAATTCCCCGTTGCTGCAGTGGGATTCATCGCCGATGGCCAGGATGAGCAGCGATCGCAGTTCATCCTTGTCAATAACACCAAACCTCTCCCCAAGGGTCTTATCCACGAGTTGCTGCCTGACACGGTGGGGTACCTCCCACCACGGTATGCCCGTCGGCAACTCCCAGCCCGTGTGATGATGCGTCTGAATTTCGACGAGGACAGTCCGTTCCGTGGGATAATCGCGACACCGACAGCGCCAGACGGATATATCAAGGACAACAGTATCCTTAAAATGATTGAGAATAGTCTGTACGACGGGGCGCTCTATCAATACAGAAATCCGGCGGACGGTACCGGTGATGTCGAAAAGATGGTGCTGCACCTCAAGGGTTTCTGGAAAGTTGTTTCCGAAACCTGGCCGATTGACTGGGTGCTCCCGCCCCGCAAGTCCCGACTCACCCACGGTGTGGGGATTCAATCGATGGGATATGTCATGGATGCGCTCACAGAGGGCACGGACGTATCCGAATTGGCGCACGTCAATCTGGACGACCGACTTGGGAACCTGAGCGAAGTGACCGCGTGGACGAATGGAACCTGGCAACTCGCACCCGGCGACGAGCGACGCTGGAACGCGCTGCAGAACACTCCGAACGATGTGAAATTGTTGACCAACGCGCTGGTTAGGGCTCTCAAATGATATCGCTCGACTGTTCTTCGTCTTTTTCGGTCAGGTAGGCGGACTAGCGCACAGAAATTATGCAGTGGACCTACCGTATGTCCGGTTGAGACGGCCACGTCGCGTTCGACTTCACCTATCAGTTTTTTTGAGTTGGTCGCCTATCTACCAGGCGACAGAACCAGTCTTCCCCTGCCGTCGACAGAGACAACGAAGAATCACGCGGTGACTTTGCGCACCACCTCATGGTGCTTAACGTACAATTCCCCCAGAGTGATGGCGTCGTTGCTATCACGTCTACTTGGATAGGGGGGCAACAATGGCCGAAGGGCGTTGCTGGTTCATTGCGAGAGTATGGACAACTCTTCGCGCTGCTCAACTGTCGAACACCGTTCAGGCGAGGTGCACCGGGGCGGTCTTATGTGCGCCTGGGCACTTCACGTCGATAAGTCAGGTGTGATGACGGGTACGGACATCGGCAAACTCGTCGTTCAACGCGGTACTTCCGATATCGCTCGGATCGGAGAGATCTTAGGCGGGCAAGTCCGAATCGAACTATTTGAATCCGCTGCCCGACCCGACACCGAGTCGGTCTGGGTACCGATCACCAACGTCCAACGCGTCCGCCTTGGGACACAGACGCGCGTCTTCTTCCAGGATGCGCAGCAAAGGTGGCGTGCAGGTCGCGTCGTTGGTGGCGGACCGGACATCTACTACGTTCGACTGCCAAACATGGACGTTGATTTGCAACTGCCAGAAAGCCGTCTCCGGGTGCGATGGGAGCGTCCGACCCATGACCCCTTGCAAGTGCTCCTTTCGCAGGCCAACGAGACGCCGCGCTATCGCGACGCTCGTGAACCTGTTCGGCGTCTGCTGTTGGCAGAGAGGCGAGCAACAGCGTCAGCAACGGGCATCATGTCGGCTGGCGTACGTCTCCATGCGCATCAGATAAGCGCTGCCCTGCGGATCATCCGCGATCCTGTGCAGCGCTACCTTCTTGCCGATGAAGTGGGAATGGGCAAGACAATCCAAGCTGGATTCGTCATGCGCCAACTCTTGCTCGACGCCCCCGGAAGACGGATCGGCATCATCGTGCCGGATGCACTAGTGGGGCAATGGCGGTCCGAACTGCTCGACAAGTTCTATCTCGATGACTTCCCCCTCTCGAACGGCAGACTGCCGTTCGAGGTTGTCCCGCACAGCGCGACCGACCGATGGGCTGACCTGTTGGGCGTTGACATGCTCGTTATCGACGAGGCCCACCTGCTCGTCCGGACGACAGGCCCAATGGACTCCCAGTACAGGGAACTGTCCCTGCTCGCCCATCGGGCGCCGCGCTTGTTGATGTTGTCGGCAACACCGTTCTCCCGCAGCAGTTCGACCCACCTGGCGCTACTGAACTTGCTCGACCCTCAGTTGTTCCGCTGGGAGGACCGGGAAGGGTTCGAACGTTTACTCGAAGCACGCCGAGAGTTGGCAATGGCAATCTTCGGCCTTGACGAAGAACCCGATGCCGACAATCCAGAGTTGCTCCAGTTACAGTTCGACGAAATCTTGAACCTGGTTCCTCGCGACGTCACACTCAGTGCCGCCGTTGACGATGCGATGCAACTATTCGGGCCGCCCGGCACTGACCCCGAAACCGTCGATATCGACGCACTTCGGCGAAGTGTCGCAGCCGTGCGAACGCACGTCTCGGAGACCTACCGCCTCCACCATCGCGTCATTCGCAACCGCCGGCACCACATCGAGATGGAGCGACTCGACGACGATGGCCTACTCACGCCGTTTGAGTTCGCTGGGCGCAAACGCCCAACGGTGTTGCGCCTGGATACACCCGAGACCGATACCGCAGCGAGTCTCGTTGCCCAGTGGGCCACCGGTGTCGCGGCCGCTGTACTCGATGACGGTCTCGATCCCGCGCCGTACGGCCTCGCCCTGGGAGTGCTTGTATCACGAACCGGTGGTCCAGCAGGCGATTTGCTTGCAGCACTTGACTACCGGGTCCGCGGGGTCGACACCGAGGTTCTCCAGGTCGCCGAGAAGGCAATGATGGACGCCGCTCCGGCGCTTCCGCTTGAGTCCAGTCTCGCAGAGGTCCTGCGCGATTCGATAGGAATGGGTGGCCTGGACGCTCTCGCCGCACGCGTCAAGTCGAAATGCAGGGTGCCGGGTCGGGCAATCGTATTCTGCGGCCGCGGCGTACTCGCCGCCGAACTGGCACCCCGACTCAGGAGGGACGACCCTGCGGCGCGGGTCCATGAACTGATAAACGGGAAGTCTGAAGTGATATGGAAGGAGGAAGTCGACCGTTGGCGCTCGACCGGCGGAATCTTGATCACCGATGACAGTGGTGACGTGGGCCATAACTTCCAGGATGCAACTCTGGTTATTCACGTCCGGATGCCCTGGAACGCGAACTCGCTGGAGCAACGCATCGGACGCGTAGACCGCTACAGCAGCAAACCGCCGGCAACGCAATTCGTGATGGCCGATGCCGACGTCGAGGGCATACCGACCGCGTGGCTGAAGGTGCTTGCCAATGGCTTCGGCGTTTTCACCGAATCAATCTCAGCGATGCAAGAGGCGGTCGACGATCTGACTCGCAATATCTGGAGCACGATGCTCACGGACGGTATGGAGGGCTTTCTCGCGAACACCGACTCAATCCAGGGTGAACTCCTTCAAGAGAAGCGGCGGATCAACGAGGTCGATGCCCTTGAGTCGAGTTACGGCACCCACGCCGACGGCGCGGCGATGGCCCTCGCCATCGCACAGTACGAAGAGAAGCCTGAGCAGATCGAACGCCCCTACAGATTGCTCATCGAAGGAGCAGAAGGTATTCGACTCCATGGTCGAGAGAACAGCGACGGCAGCGTCACCTTCGAACGGCACTCAAGGGCAGATCCTCTCCTCAGCGCCCGACTCCTCACCAGACTGATGACGGTCGACTCCGCCCGCAGTGGCTTCTTCGACCGGTGGAAACTGAGACCAACGCGGCGACTCTTTCGACGCGGCAACCCCTTCATCGACGGGGTGGAGAAGCTACTCGCGTTCGACGATCGTGGACAGGCTGCCGCGATGTGGCGACGGTGCCCAGGATACGAAGAACCTCACGCGTTTTTCGGTTTCGACTTCATCGTCGAGACTGACACCGCACCGATTATCGACGCAATTGGCGATGATCGAGCGATCGAACCGATTGCGCGACGACGAGCAGACAACGCGTTGCGGCCGCAGCAACACCGAATTTGGGTGCCGACAACTTCGAGTGACGTCGTGGACAATGCTCAACTTGCCGCCTACTTGTCCCTTCCCATGAAGGATGGGGGCCGGGACACTAACCTCAACCCCGAACGGATTTCTGCTCTACACACCGTCGTCGGCGGCGAAAAGAACTTCGAGGCTGTCGCGAAATCCGGCTACCAGATCGCACTCGATCACATACAGGCAGCAGCAGATCTGCTCGATGCATGCGACAAGGCCGCTGACAACGTACGAACCGAAACGGAACGAGTCCTCGCCCAGAGTCGCGCTCGATCGCAAGCGGCCGGCCTGGTCAGCGACCCGCGTGCATTGGAGACCGAGGTGGCGATCGGTCGTGCAATCGAAAAAGCCGTCACGAACCCGATAATCAGGTTGACCACAGTCAGTTGTGTCGTCCTGTCTACGCAACCATGGTCGGACTATGTCGCGCAATGACCTTTCAGTAGTCCAGTCCGCACTAGCAGCCTGGCCCCAACCCACAGTGGTGGACCCCGATTGGGATTGCAGTGACGCGTGCCGCCGACTTCTCGACGCGATGCAGGGCCTGGGCAGCGGCGGGGCGCGATGGCGTGACGCCGCCGGCTTGATCCGGCAGGTCTTGCTGACAGCTCACACGACTTATGGCGGAAATCCCGAGCTGGCGGTGCCAGCGGACCCGCCCTGGCCAACGACGGAGCAGTGGCACGAAGCGGCATGTTCATCGAGCCCACTGACCGACGGGCGCCTGGCAATCCGTGCGCTCGACTGGCACCCCCTACGCAGCGACACCACTCCCGCAGCCGAGGAACTCGCACGCGATCAAGTCCGAGCCGTATACCGCGATGATGATTCAGAGAACGCTACGCAGCTTCCTGCCGACCCATTTTGGGAACAGGCTCATCAGTACAAGTCCTACCGAGGGGAGACACAACGCCAGGCAGCTCGAGCTGCAGTTCTGAACGAGAACGGTGCACTGGTCATCGCACTGCCAACAGGGCGCGGCAAAACTGCCGTGGCCTGGTCGAAGACGCTGCTCTCCGTCGATGGAGTCACCATTGTCGTCGTCCCGACAATTGTCCTCGCTCTCGACATGGAACGACGAACGCGGGAGGCTGCGCAGCATCGGGGGCGCCCACTCAGTCCATTGAATCGGTACGCGTATGTCGGCTCACTCGATGCCGAGACTAAGAAGGACCTGCGTGAACAGATCCGAACAGGAACGCAGCGACTGCTGTACACCTCGCCGGAGGCATTCGTTACAGGTCTCGCTGCCGCCGTACTCGACTGTGCCGATGCCGGTTTCCTGCAGCAGATCGTGATCGACGAGGCACACCTGGTCGATCAGTGGGGCGCCGACTTCAGGCCGGAATTCCAGATGATGCCCGGCTTGATCCGCGAAGCACACGAAAGGGCACCAGAGGGAAAGAAGCCTTCGGTGTTGCTCCTCAGTGCCACGCTGTCGCAGAAACCACTGGATCTGCTCACGAGCCTGTTCGCGGTCGACGGCGAGAAGGCGGACCTGATCTGGGGATCAGAGCTACGCACCGAGCCGGCGTTCTTCTTCGACGACTTTGGTGAAGAAGAACGTAACCAAGCGATTCTGAAAGCGGTGACCACACTTCCCCGTCCACTGATCCTCTATACGTCCAAAGTCTCCGACGCCGAGGATTGGACCACTCGGCTACGCGAGAAGGGCCTGGCCCGCGTCGGCTGCGTGACCGGCAAATCCACCGAGGCTGAACGCGATTCCGCCATGGCCCATTGGCGCGGGCTCGCGACCTCTGGGCACAGCGCGGCGACGAGCCTTGATGTCATCGTCGGAACGTCTGCGTTCGGTCTGGGTCTCGACATGCCGAACGTGCGCACCGTGGTGCATGCCTGCCTACCGGAAACCATCGATCGCTTCTACCAAGAGGTCGGTCGTGCGGGACGAGACGGACGACCGTCAGTGGCGTACCTGTGCAGCGGCCCCGGAGACAAACAGATCGCGACACGACTGAGCAGGGTAACCATGATCGGCGACGAGAAGGGATGGGACCGCTGGAGGCGACTCCTCAGCTCAGGAACCGAGGTCCGTCCACTGCGATATCGAGTACAGAAGAGCACGCTGCCGGAATACATGACTGAGGGATACGGCCGCAGCGCCAGGTGGAACGTTCGCACACTGACCTTGATGGCTCAAGCAGGAATCGTCCGCCTGAGACCACCGCAATGGGTTCCAACAGAAGGAGCGGCCGCAGACGCCGACACTCAGGCGCGAGAGGCGTTCTATGCCAACATCGATGACTTCATCGAGTTCGAGTTGCTCCGTGGAGATTTGCAGGGCGAGGTCGGGTGGACGCGGGCGCTGAAACAGGTACGCGAGAAGGTAAATGCAGCACAAGCAGCGGCCCTGGACGCCTCGGCAACTCTGGTGACCGGTGAGGCGTGCGTCGGACGCGTGATCGCGCGCCACTATCGAGTGCACCACGACGGCGGAACCCTGCTTACTTCGCCGGTATGCAGGGGATGCCCCGCCTGCCGACGTGATCCCGCATCATCGCCAGGCACCCAGCCTCACGAACCCAACCCCTTCTTGCCCGCCCCACACTCTCTCGCCGATCCCCTGAGCACGTGGCGTGGAAACTGCCCCGGACTCTTTATTCGATTCAGTGAAGGACAAGATACCGAACCATTGCTCGTCCGCCTGGCCCAGAGACGAGTCAGCGTGTTCTCGGGCCTGACGCCCGCCGAAGCCGACAGACTGCAATCCGCGGTGCCCCACACTCCAATCATTCTCGACGAAACGGGATCGCATCTGCGCCTCGCCGAGTACTATGCGGGGCCGATGATCATCGTCCTCCCGGACGGCCATATCGAACCCGAGATCCGTGAGCGACTCGAACTCGGACTGGTGACGTACATTCTGGGGCCCGACTCGACACCCGATCCTGATCGACCGGGAAACTTGCTTCGGGACGTCACCGGGTTGACCACCAGCGTCTCCGCCGACGCACTACTGGAAAGCATGTAATGGACGTCCTGAACCCCAGACCAGCACTGTGCCTCCCGCAGGCAATGTGGATCATCCATCGCACCATCATGGATAGCCCGGACCTGAGCAAGGAGCAAATACTCGATCTGGTAATACCGACCGCGATGCGCAGTGAGGTACCGCAGAATGGCGCCCATGCTGACCGCGCACTGCGGGGATTGCGAGAGTTCGGCTTCGTCCAACAGGATTCCGACGGCCTCCACAATGCCGAAACCGTGACGGATGCAGGCGACTTCATGCGCCGCCTCCGCCACCGTCTCGTGGTTCCACCCGAGGTGCTTGGCCAGGAAATGGAAGGGGCGCCAGACCTCCGCCAAGGCCTCGTCTGGCTCATGCGGCAGATTCCCACCCAACCGTTGCACTGGAAAGACACCCAAACCTCGATGCCGGCAGACTTGTTCACAAACGACACGCGATGGAACGGGTTCAGTTGGTGGAGTCAGGCACTCGGTTTCAGTCGGCCGACACTGAAAATTATGGTTCCAACGAAGCAGAATGCGACGGGAAGGATCGTGGCTGATCCGACCGAGGCGGTCGTCGACGTGATCTCCCAACCCGTCGGTACCCCACCACCGGTCGGTGAACAGATTCCCATCCAGCAGTTTCTCGATTTTCTTCGTAGTGAACTACCGGTCCTACCAGGGCATCCACGCGCCACCTACGACGGACTCGCAGAGGACGTCGACACCGGTATGCGCGCACTCGGACTGGCGTTGTCGTGCGCGGAAGAGCGCGGCGTCCTGTCGATGACCTACCAGTCCGACCCGTCCGGCGTGGTGGCGTTGCCGGATGCGCGCGACCACGGCCGCGACCGCTACGTGTCGGCTGTGACTATCAAAGGATGACGACCACGATGAACGATCACGTCAATTTCGTCTGCTGGTCGGCTGACACCGTCACCGCGACCATCCCCACCGAAGCAGCAACCCAATCCAAGGCGGTACTCCTCGCAACTCACGCGCCACTGCGCATCGCTCGCCAGCGTGGTGCTACCGGTGGCCAATCGACATCCGAGTACGTGACCGAAGATCGGATCCTCGAGGAGTTTCTCACCGCCCCACCCACCAGTGGTGTACTTATCGCGAGTGTGCTCGGCGAATCCGGCGCCGGAAAGTCGCACTTGGTTCGCTGGATGGATGCGAACATCCCTGAAACGCCCACTCGTCATGTGATCTACCTGCAGAAGACCGAGACAAGCCTCAAGGATGTCATCGAAAAACTCCTGCTCAACCAGACCGGCCCCGAGTTCGACGAGATCCGCCGCAAACTCTCTAGCCTCGGAACTGGCATGACGCTCGCGGAAATGGAGCAACGGATCCTTCTGGAACTCGCAGAAGTGTTGCGTACGTTGGATGCCGATACGCCGCTCGCGAAGTCACTCGTGGGCGACAACGGTTTGAGACTGTTCTTTCTCGACCCGCTCTTTCGCAATCATTTGCTACGTCCCGATTCGTTCATCAAGCGGCGGGCGCGGTACTCACTGAAGGGCCGCGACGAATCCGAACCCGACGTGCCGCTCGAATTTACGATTGCAGAACTGCCGATCGACATCGGTGACTACGCCAACATCAGAGATGCTGCGACGGCCACTCAGAAGATCTTCAAGCGACTCGGAAATCCAACGTTGCAAGCGGAGGCCGTCCGTCTCCTCAACAAGGTCCTCGACACTGCGGTGACGAAGGCAGCCAGCCTCAACGTCGGTGATATCAGCCAGGCATTCAAGCGCATCCGCGAGAAGTTCGTCGGTCACGAGATCGTGCTGCTGATCGAGGATGTCGCACTCATCCAAGGCGTCCGCCGAGATCTCCTCGATGCAATCGTCGAGGTCGGTGTCGTCCAGGGCATCGAAAAGTACGCCACCGTCCGCACGATGATGGCGGTCACGCCGGGCTACTATCAAGAGTCGCTGCCTGACACATTCCGAACCCGCGCGGAGGGATCGTCACCTACATACCGCGTCGAGGTCGACCTCGACGCCACTGGGGTAGAAGAGCAGGACTTCGTTGAGTTTTTCGGCAAGTACCTGAACGCGGCGCGAGTAGGAAAGACCGAACTCGAGAGGTCGGCACCCCGTGTGCCGAACGCGTGCGGAGACTGCGCGTATCGCGGTCCCTGCCATGACGCCTTCGGCGTCTCAAGCGAAGACTACGGCCTGTATCCATACAACAAGGCAGCACTCATCCGCGCCGTGCGGGCCTGCGCCGACACGGATGGCGAACGAATCGTGTTCAACCCGCGCAGAGTCCTGGCGCGAGCAGTTCGCGATGTGCTCACCGACAACATTCGCACGATCCGTGACGGGGTGTTTCCTCCGGCGGCGCTGCTCGGAGACGAGTCGGCGAAGGCCGCATTGCCCTTCCTGTCAACCCATATCAGGGAGCGGATCGAGAATGACTTCCCCGAGCAGGAAGCCGGCCGACTCGAGACGCTCCTGACCTTCTGGGGACGCGAGGGAACCGAGCAAATCGATGCCGGCGTCCTCCGAGCGTTCTCCCACCAACCAATACCCAGCGACCTTGTCGATCCGACCAAACCAGGCCCGGGCCCAGGCCGAAGCCCAGACAAACGTGAAACGCGAGGGGCAGACGACACCCTGCCCCCATCACTGCGGAAGGATCTCGACGCCATCGACACCTGGTCCACCGGGACGACTCTTCCCCAGGGATTAGCCAGCGATCTGCGATCCATCGTTCGTGAAGCCCTGCTTGCGCGGGTTCAATGGTTCGACACCGTCATCAAGGAACCCACTGCGGAAATTCTGAAGAAGGCGGTACCGGACAACGCGCGGGGAATATCCATCGATGGTGCCACCGAGAATCTCCTCGCGGAACCTATCGTTCGACTGTCACGCGACGCCCGCACCGCAATGATGTTCCGTGGCCTCCTGTACATCCGCGCTGGCCTCTGGCAACAGGCCGGGCCGGCCCTACCCCGCCTGGATCAGATCGTCTCCGGGCATGTCGACGAAGCCAAGCGACGGATACTCGACGAACTGGCTGTCGACCAGGACTCCTTGGTGAAGGTAACCGCGTCTTTGATCAGAGGTGCCGCCGCCTGCGGACACCTTCCACCGAGGGCTGCCGACCTCGACTACATCAACGCCGCACTGTGGGATGACTCGACCGCGCTACGGGCCGACAACGCGGCGCGTTCACCCAACTGGCAGGCCGCCTACAACGCCTACGTCTTGCAGCGCAAGGAGGTCGTCAAATACCTCCTCAGCGCAGTCGGTCCTTCGCAAGGCGTAACTGGAGCCGTGTACGCCGTAGCCCCTCATCGGATGACACTCATCGTTCGAACGGCAAAGGTCCTCGCCGCCTCGGAGGACGAGATCGACGTGCCCACATGGTGCCGGGAAGCGCACCGGAAACTGAAGGAACTGACCCGCGCCACCGACTCGCAGATCGAGTACTGGCAATCCTTGCTCGATCGCATTCGTAAGCACCTCCCAAGTGGCGTGACGTTGCGCGAAACAATCGATGGTGTGGCCGAAGCGACCCGCACCGGTCAGAGTCACGGGTACGTCATGGTCCGGGACAACCTTGACGTTGTCCATGCGCGAAATGAGACGGCGCGTTCCTGGGATCAGACCGCAATCCCGACAGTCACGCGGCTCGTCGAATCCGCCAAGGCCCAAAGTGGACTCCTACGACTAAATTTGGTCGGCACCGATGCAGGAGCAGACCTACCCGCAATCGCGGCCTATCTCGACGACAGCGCAAAATGGATCGAGGCCGGAATCGCCAGTGCGGAAGCCGACACCGGAACGGCCACCGACATCGACGAGCAACTCGCAGGCACCATCACAATGTGGTTCGAGACAATCAAGGAGTCCGAGTCACATGACTGAGGCACCCGTAACCATTAGTCTGGCGACCCGCGCCCGAAAACTCAGCAACCTCTCACGTGCACACAGTGAGAACGAGCAGGAGAAACAAGCGCAGAACCAGGTCAAGGCTGCGCTCGGAAAACTGCAAACCGAGATCACCACGCTGGGCACCGCCCTGGGCGTACACCGCAAACTCCGCGATGTCGGCGCCCCCGTCCAACCCATCGAGGGACTCGCCAAGCCTGCCACGAAGCTGCGCGATCAAGTCTCAAGCATCGGTCGCCCGACACTGCAGTTCCTCACTGCCCGGACCAAGGACGTCACCACGGCGCATACGGAGATTGCGGCCGACAACAAGTCGGCGTGGAAGTCCTGGGCTGATGCGTCCATCGCTCAACTTCCACAGAGCCTCATTCCACGACTCGGCGCATCCACACGGTCGAATGTGGTTATGCGGATCAGCAGTCTGAAAAAGACTGCTGACACATCAAAATTGACCGTGGCTGATATTACGATGTTCGTGACAGCGCTCGAGACCATCCAAGAAATCCTCGCCGAGGTAGGTACGTCGGATCTCGATGTCGTCCTCGCAAAGTTCGAGAACGGCCGCGTACGCCTTGCCGATCTCAGCGAAGAGGAACTTCGACTTCTGCAGAGTGACGAAGCATTGGCCGACCAACTTTACCTGGCTCTGTCATGACCAGCGACCGTTGGGCCGGCGTCAGCGACCTCTTGAGTCGGCTCGAAGATATCGAACTTCGCTTGCTTTCCTGGGGCATTGTCGACGGGTTCCTCAGCCGAGACGAGGTTGAGGATGTCATCGACGCGCAGTTGGATATCGATGCCAAGCGCTCGCACGAAGCCCTACCGACCGTTGACGAGTATCTACGCCACCTCCTGGACACGGGGTTACTTCACCGTCTCCCGGTGTCGACGCCGCGGTACCGGACCAGACTCGGCGAGACGTTGCGCCTACTCCGCACCCTGCGTCAACTTTGGCCGCCTAAGGATCCCGCCGTCCCCGGTTGGTGGCGCAGTTCGAGCACCCTGGTAGCCGACTATCGACTGCGCGTTGCACCGCGACGATATCCGCGGCGTTCAATCACACCAATCGAAGCCCACGACAGCCTCGCGACGACACCGGGGTGGTCTGCAGTGCACGCCGACATACTCGCGCGCATCGTCGGCGATTCCCTTCTGGCGTCGTTTCAGCTCAACGCCACCGCCTCCATACTGTCTGCGCTCGTCGATCCCGGGGTTTCGGCCCGGATCATCACAGCCGGAACAGGTTCCGGAAAGACTCTCGCCTTCTACCTTCCCGCTCTGCTGGACATTGCTGCGACCGCGGACACGCGTCGGTCCGGGCCCCATACCTTGGCTCTCTATCCACGTAATGAACTGCTGCGAGACCAGGCGCGAGAGGCACTGAAAACGGTCGACCAATTGGGCCCATTGAACGGAACTGGGTCCCGCCCTGCGCGGATCGCGTTGCTGTATGGCGACACGCCTCGGGACTTCGCCCAGTTGGATGGACGTTGGTCGAGTTGGAAGCGGCGAGGGCAGGGGTGGGTGTGTCCCTACTTCACGTGCCCTGTCGATAGTTGCCGCGGCGCACTGACGTGGTCGGAGGTGGACCGCGTTGCACGCAACGAACGGCTCACCTGCTCCACCTGCAATTATTCGACCCAGCCTGGCACGTTAGCTCTGACTCGCGACTCGATGACCGCGAATCCGCCCGATATTCTGTTCAGCTCCACCGAGATGCTCAGTCAGCAGTCAACGAGCTCCGATTTGGGTGCAATGCTGGGATGGCGCGGCGCCAACGGCACCCGCCTCGTACTCCTCGACGAGGTCCACACCTACTCGGGGACTCATGGTGCGCAAGTGGGCCTCATGCTCCGCCGATGGCGCCACGCCAATAGCCGACGGGGAGAACCCAATCCGGTGATGGTGGGGCTGTCCGCGACGCTGCGCGACGCCGGTGACTTCCTCGCCGCCCTGACAGGGACGGAACGCAGTAACGTCGAGGTGATCGCTCCCGCTGACGGGGACATGCTGCCGACCAGTCGCGAGTACGGCATCGTCCTTCGCGGTGACCCCATCTCGGGAACCTCCCTGCTATCGACCACGATCCAGACCGCAATGCTCCTGGGCCGTGTACTGGACACCACCCCTCACCACTATGGATCTATCGCCTTCGCCTTCACCGACAACCTCGATGTGATCAACCGTCTGTACGACAACCTTCGCAACGCCGAGGGCATCAAGCAGCGAACAGGCCGGCCCGGCGACCCAGTTCTCGCCGATCTACGTAACCCGCAGGCGCCGCACTCCGGCGAACGGTATGCAGACGGGCAGTCGTGGGACCTACCTGCGCATCTGCACCGCATGGACCGACCGCTACGCATCGCCCGGACATCCTCCCAGGATGTCGGCACCGACTCCAGCGCAGACGTCATCACCGCCACCTCGTCTTTGGAAGTCGGATTCAACGACCCCCGCGTCGGGGCTGTCATCCAACATAAGGCGCCGCGTGACCTTGCGTCGTTTCTACAGCGGCGGGGGCGAGCGGGGCGTCGACTTGAGATGCGGCCGATCACCGTCGTCGTCCTCTCGGATTATGGACGCGACCGGATTGCCTACCAGACGTACGAGAAGTTGCTGGATCCGGAAATCGACGCGCGTACACTTCCGATTAACAACCGGTATGTCATCAAGATGCAGGCCGCCCACTCCCTGCTCGACTGGATAGGCCGCAGGGCACGTGCTGACGTCCGAAAGGTCCTTGCCCTACCGCGAGGCGACTGGACCGACCCGAGAACCGAGCAAGTCATCACCGAGTTGACCGACCTGTTGGCGAGCACTCAGCGCCAACAGGGACTCGCCGAGCATCTCCGCCGATCGCTGATCCTGACTCCCGCAGAGGTTCAGGCGGCGCTGTGGGAGGAACCCCGATCTCTGCTCCTCTCCGTCGTTCCCACATCGTTGCGCCGGTTGGAATCGCGATGGAAAACACTCCCCGGCGACACCGACCCCGGCGCTGTACCGCGCACACCTCTCCCTGAATTCATGACCGCGTCGTTGTTCGCCTCCCTCAACAGTCCCGACGTGGACTTCGACCTTCCCGAAGAACTCGGCGATCAACAGCAACCGCCACCCACCCCCATCGCCCAGGCACTGCGCGATGCGGTACCGGGTAAAGTCAGCCGCCGCTTCGGATACGCAAGTGCCCGTGCCCGTACATGGCTGCCAGTGCCGCTACCCGGGGATTACCTCGAACTCAAGGACATCGTGACACGGGGTCACCGACTGGGTACGTGGACCACCGCTGAAGGCCTGAGCTACGACGTAGTCCGCCCCCTGGCAATTCAGTTGGGTACACCACCCGAGGACATCGAGGACTCCTCGAACGCGAAACCACTGTGGCGATCAACATTTGAGTTCGATCGAGCATCACTCCATCAGGCTGATATGCCGACGCCCTCGGTGTGGTCCGACTTCGTCGACACATGCGCATTCGCGCTACACCTCGGAGGCAGCCCCATCAAGGTCCGCCGGATGACCATTGGATCCGATGGTGAGTTGTTGAAGGCGAACGGAACCCGAACACCGGTACACGTCCGGTACGCACATGACGGCCAGGCAGCAGCACTCGGATTCGAACTCGATGTCGACGCTATGGTCGTCACCGGACGACTCCCCAACGCACACAGCGAGTTCTTACGCGAGTTCGCGAAGAGTGCGTCATGGCGGACGTTGGCCTTCCGTCGAAGTGTGCTCGAAGACGAACGCCTTGACGACATTGCCAACGTATTTCAGCGGGAACGACTCGCCGAGATCTATCTGCATGCATACACCGCCCTCGGACTCTCAGACCATTGCACTACCGACATCCCGGCCACCCTGGCACAAGGTCGGTGGGCCGATGATCTTCCACAGTTCCTGGCAGTGGCGTATCGAGCCGACGAAAGTGACGCGGACGATCCAGGTCGGACTCTCGCCGATCTCCTGTCCCTCTCAGCGGACTCAACTGTCCGATCGGTGCTGGACGAACACGGACTACTGCTGGCATCCCCCGACCTACACTCCGACACCACAGACCTGCTCGATCGCGTATTTCTCGACACATTCGCCAACGCCGTCCTTGCCGCTGCCGAAGAGAGCATCCCCGACGCCGAGGACAGCGACCTAGCCGTCGACGTCGAGTTCGACGCGACACTTCGCTCATACACGATCATCCTGTCGGAAACCTCGATCGGCGGACTCGGTCTTATCGAGGCCTTGAACCGGGACTACGCCAAGGATCCACGGCAGTTCTGGGACGCGGTCAGTCGTGCCTGCTCACCCACCGACGCAGAAGACGTAGACCATGCACTGCAGGAAGTGCTGGGCAACCTCCTCGACTCCACGAGCCCAATCGCGTTGGCGGTTGCACACTTCCGTGGGGCTGCTGGAACCAAACAGATGGACGAAGCTCTCGATGATCTACTGAACGCCTGGACGGAAGCGGACGGCCCGCCCGGGCACCTGCTGGTATCGACATTCGCCGCCCGATTCCTGCGTCCAGGCTCGACGCAGATGATCGATAGCCTCGTCGCGGACCTCGCCAGGTCGTGGACATACCATGAGGCCCGCCTTGGAGTCGAAATCGACGCGCGCACCCTCGTCTTCCACGCCGCCAAAGGCGACCTCGGATTCGGGATCGCCCCCCTCACGACAGACTCGGCGTTCTCACTCCTTTGGTTGCGAGGGCCACAAGCTCGACTGCGCCGACTCGAACATTGGCATCCCTACCGCGACAACGTCGTGGTAGAACGCCTCGCGCTTGACGACATCGTCCGGGACAAAAGCGCCACCGTGGACGTCACACAACCTGGGTGGCTCGTGGAGTACACGCAGTCCATCGAGACCGATGGCCGTGTCGTCCTCACTGCCCCCTGTCGGCACAAGGATGTACTGGCCGAGTGCATTCGACAGGCCATCGTCACCGCTGCCGAACACAATGGACTGCGGGTGTACGGGCGAGTAACCGGAATCCACCACCGGCGAGGAATGGTTCGCGCTGTTCTCTCGCTCGCAGAGGAACTGCAATGAACAACGTCACACGAACAGTTCGGACCCGTCCCCGAAGCGGACTCGCCATCGGCGACGTCCTCACCGCTGCCCTCGTGTCCGAACTGCTCCAGCCCAGCGAAGAGTTCTGGCTTGTCACGGGTTGGGTATCGGACATCACCGTCATCGACAACTCGATCCACCAGTTCGATCCAGTTGTGGGCACAGAGGCACGATCCTCCCTGAGCCTTAGCGAGGTCCTCGCGCTTCTGACCCAGCGCGGAACCCAACTACACGTCGCCGTTCGCACCGATCCGCACAACGACGCCTTCATCCACCGATTGCGTCGAATGTGCGTCAGCGAGAACCTGCACTTGTATTCCAGCGACGACCTCCACGAAAAGATCATGATCGGATGGAAGTGGGTTCTTAAAGGCTCGATGAACTTCACATGGCACGGAACCCAGCGAAACGAAGAAGCACTCGACTTTGAAGTCGGGGCCGCCAACGCAGCCCGCCAACGACTCGACGTTCGCACGCGGTGGCTCGGCGGGCAATCATGACGCAACCACATCCAGAGCAGTTCCTGTCCCGGTTCTTCTCACCGCCTAACACCGTCTGGCCGAACAGGGATCAGCAGCACCGGGCAGCAGCATCGATAGCGCCTTTCCTCGAGGCCCTGACCACGCGGGACGAGTGCCCGGTGGTGTTGCCCCGTCGCGAGCAATCCTGGCCGGTTGCGGTCTATTACGTCGTCTGCTGGGACACCGGTCACGCCGGCCGTGTGCGTCCGCTGGTCGAAGCCGCGGTCGCCCACAACTGGTGCCCGTTCGACGGACGCGTCGCTCACCTCAACCGCCGCGATCCGATTGAGGCATCAATCCTCGAACTCGTGGGACCAGGCACAACCTTCGTCTTGCGACCAACGCCAGACACGGCGATACCCGCATACAACGCAATGAAGCGCATAGTTAGCTCTCTGCGCGGCCAACCGTTGAGGGTACCCACGCGGGTGCGCCCCACCGGCAGGATGCTGCGCGAGTTTGAACTCGCCCTTGCCAACGGGTCCGCCGAGACCTCAGCAACTCTTCTGTCGGAGATCGAAGCTTTCGGAGGAATCTCCCACGAGAATATGGCGTACCTACAGATCCGGCGATTGGCTCGTCTCGGACAGGATCGTGCCGTCCTCGCGCATGGGGCCTTGCCCACAATCGTCTACTCCGAACCGCCATCGGCGGTTCGCGAAGCAGTGCTTGGCGCCTGGGCGCGAACCACCCTAAATCTTCCACTGACGACCGCGAACCTGGCTGACGCCGTCGACACCGTGCGAGAAGCCCAACCCGATGTGGCAATGCTCGTAGACGGCCGTCTCGCCATCAGCAGCGACCGCGATGCGGCAACGGTGGGCGGACTCGTCGCCGCCGCGCGTGGCGACATGGCATTGGCGACGGTTCTGGCCGCGACTGCGGCGATCAGTCCAGATGTCCTGAGCATCTTACTTCCCGACACGGCGCTTATCAGTCCCAGTCCTGATGACGACATTGCAGCGACCGAGGCCGAGATCGATGCCACGGCGGTTGACGTTGGCGCCGAGGACGAATCGGTGAGAGTCGAATTCGAGGACCAATCCTTGGTCGTTGACTCCTGGCTTGCCTGGGTGCATGGACTAGCGACAGCGCAATCGCCAGAACTGAGCTTCGAGGACTCCACCGGCTGGACACCAGCATGGATGGCCGATGCGAAACTCGCCGATGCGATTGACGATCTGCCACAGATCGCCACCGACGGATTGATTTCCGGCGTCGCGGCCTTCCTTGAGGCCGACGATCTGAACCACCCGGCGATGAAGACAGCTGCAGCACTACTGCGCCAGTACATGGTTGCAGAACGTTTCGGACCCAATGACCTGGGCGCAATCTGCGCTCTGCTTGAGATCTTCCTACGTGCGTCGCCGGCCGGCGGCCCGTACAGTGACATGCTTTCTGATCTACGGTCGTATGCGCCTCAATGGGTCGCGGCCAGCGCAGCCCCTCGAGTATTGGATATTGCGGATGTGGTCGCGTTGGGCCCCAACGCTGATCCTGGCGAGCGCGAAGCCTTCGTCGCTGCTCTGGTCGCACCACTGCATCACCTGCGACACAGATTATCTCCTGCACTAAGACGTCTGGCTTCGCTCGTCGCGAACGACGTCGGCCTCACTTTGGCCTGGGGCGACGAAGAATCGACGGTTTCCGAAGAGTCCGGCATTATCACTGGACGCGTACATATCCTCCTCTACAGCCTCGACACAGGTTGCCTTGCGCGCGTGCAGAAAGCAGTAGCTTTGCAATGGCCCTCAAGTCTTGTCCACATTTCGTCGGACAAGGTCGGAAATCCCGCGCTGCGCCAACACTCACGCAATGCCGACCTGATCGTCATGGCAACCCGGCGCGCCGCACACGCTGCGACCGGATTCATCACCGAGAATGCCAGCAAGGGACTCATCCGATACGCCGATGGGTCTGGATCAGCCTCTATGATGCGAGCAGTTGAGTGCGGAGTTGGTGAATTATTGGCGTGAACAGGATGTGCAAGCCTGCCCGACTCGTCGTTACCCCCGGCTATCGACACGAGGTCGTGTCGACTACGGGGTCCAGCCCTCCCCGGGTGCCTCAATTGTTGACTTCCAATCCCGTGACCGGTCTTCTCAAGATCGCAGGATAAGGCCAACTGAATCGCACCGGCGAGGCCGGAGATGATGTACCCCGAGTTTTCCGGAGTTCGTTTGTTTTACTTCAGGCATTGATGCACCCGAGAGAGGTCGATCGGCGATTGCTATGACCACGCCGTGATCGAATCTTCCTGGGGCAGAATGCAAACCGAACTCTCGGATCGGAAGTGATGGAAAACGAGGATCGAACTGGCCAACGCCATGTTCGAGTACCTTGAGATCTTCCACAATTGCCAACGTCGGCACAGTACGCTCGGGATGCTGACACCGATCGAGTTTGAGAACGTACACTTCACACGTCAACCCGTAGCCTGAAGTCAAATAGGACGACTCCGCGAAACTCGTGGCACATCAAAGTCTCCGGAAACTCCGGTGTGATTCAATACGATGTTCGAACACCTTGAGACCTTCCGTAACCGCCAGCCTCTGCATAGCGCTCTCGGGACCTGACGCCGATCGAGTTCGAGAACGTCCACGTCCAACGTCAAACCCGCAGCCTGAAGTTAACTATCGCGGCACCGTGAAAATTGGGGCACATCAACTGGCGTGCGGTCTAGATTGGACTGAAGAACTCAGCGAAGGTGCGCCTCGATTGCGTATTTAATCACGCAGATTGAGGCATGCAAACCGTCAGGACCGAGGACCTGACGTTGATCTGAGGGCCGTCATCCGCAACTGTCACGTAGACGTAATCGGCGCACACTATTGTTCGCGCAGTGGATGATCAACAATGCCTGCGCAGGTCCGCGCTGATCAGGACTTACCAGCCGACCAGCGACGTCATGCGAGCCCCGACAAATCGGGCAACCTTGTGGCAGTGAGTATCTCGGCTGTCGGTCGGTAGATCTAGCCTCCATACATGACGGGTCAGCGAGTTCGGCGAGCTTCACATCTGCGTTTGGTACCTGCATATCAAGCGGCGCAAAGCCAGATGAAGGTCCTTACGCCGAGGCAGATGCGGAATCAGCGTCGACGGCCGGCGGCGGCGAACTTTGTCATGCGGATCGAAATCGATTGCATCACGCCGCCTATTTGGAGACGGTTTTCGGTTCCGTCGAATATCGAACTGGACCAGCTTCATTCGATTGTGCAGGCGGTGATGGGATGGGGAGATCAACACGCTCATCAGTGGGTGAGTGTCCATCATTCAACGGACAATGGCCCAGATCGGTATATCGCGCCAGAGGTGATCGAGCGCGACGGATACCAGGAAGACGAGTTTGGTGAGGACGAAGTCCGGATCGACGAGGCAGTTACCGCGGTAGGGGAGTACGTCCGTTATGAGTACAACGCCCGCGCAAGGTGGAGTCACACGTTGGTTCTCGAGCGGATTGTCGAAGACCATCCGATTTCTGAGCCATCGTGTCTTGACGGCGCGAGAGCGTGCCCGCCGGAGGATTCTGGCGGTCCGGTCCGGTATCTCGAGTTCCTGAACGCGCAGGTGAGTACCGGGCTATTCGATCCCGAACGATTTGTTCTCACAGAGTCCAATGCGGCCGTCACCACTGCAGTGGCACTGCATAAGTCACCACCCGTGGGAAGCTCGTTGTTCGAGAAGTTCTTGCGCCGCCTGTCGGTTCATTCCGCACCGAAACTGTTTGCCGCAGTTGTCAAATCGGAGCTTCGTGGCGGATATGACAACTATTTCGAGGTGATGCGTGAGGGAGCAACCCGCCAACTGCTGTGGCTGCTGAACTCCGCGCGAGGTGGTGGGATTGTTTTGACGGCATCCGGGTCACTTCCTTTGGACCATGTTGCGGCCGCCCGAGACGAATTCGATTGGGGCAGTGACTGGATCGATGTCACGGCAGGGAGTGACCCGCAATTAGCAGTACTCGTTGAAGTCGCAAAGACACTGAAATTTGTCCGGAAACTCCGAGGCACATTGATTCTGACTCGACTCGGCGCGAAAGTGCTTGCATATGAAGGCGAGCTGTGGCGTCATATCGTGTCGGCCATGCCGTTGGGAAAGGGCGAGTTGGGGCAGGAAGCCGGCCGAATTCTGTTCCTTACGTTGGCTGCCGGCTTGTCGGAGTTCGAACGTAGTGAAGTGATGATCGAAGGCCTCACGGCTCTGGGTTGGTCGACAACAGACGGAACCCGCCTCGGCGACGACGATTGGACGTGGATGGTGCGAGACACTCTCGTGTACTTGCGAATGATCGGGGCGATTGTCTCCAATCCGCTGGACGAGCATGTTTCCGCCGATCCCGAGTGGGGCCGACGGTTTGCCAGGATGGTCCTGTCGAAGTAGCTGAGCGCTCGAATCGAGCATCGATTTCAATCGATGCGGAGTTGTTATATGCGCTGGAAGCGCACGATTTTTCTGCTGCGGAATCATGAATCTTTTCGGGTGGGAAAATATTGGAGTTTTTGTTCGAAATTGCCATCATGCTATGGTCGATTCTCAGTTGTTGAATTGCGTGGTCGAGCCAAAAGCTTGCGCAGAAGATTTATTTTGTGGAGGTTGAGTTTCCGAAAAGACGAAGTGCGTGTTGCTAGTCAATTGAATATGTGACCGGTGTTGGTATGGCGGTCGCTCCTAGGGCGTGCAGAAACGAAGCGCAAAGATCCTGAACAGGGGTTTTGTGCTTTGTTCTGTCGATTATGTGCGAAGGATGTGGCATGTGACGGGGTCCGACATGGTCCAGTTCAGTACCTTGGTAATTGTTTCACTGCTTGTTGCTTTTTATGGTGGAACTTTTCTTATTTCTCTTCGTATTGGTAAGAAGCAGGAAAATGCCGACGGTTTTATGACCGCCGGAAACAAGTTAGGATTTGGTGTTTCGGCCGCGAGTATGACGGCCACCTGGATTTGGGCGTCGTCGATGTATGCATCCGCCACTTCTGGCTACACCTACGGAATCTCCGGCCCCATTCACTACGGTTTATGGGGCGCGTTGATGATTCTCTTCATTTATCCGTTTGGCCAGCGAATTCGCAAAGTAGCCCCGAAAGCCCACACACTGGCTGAGGTCATGTACGCGCGGCACGGACGCTCGAGTCAGCTGATGCTCGCGGGCTCCAATATCGTCGGTAGTCTCATCAGTTTGATGTCGAACTTCCTCGCTGGTGGTCTGCTGATCGCGTTGCTTTCGCCGTTCAACTTCATCCAGGGTGTGTTCATCGTTGCGCTGGGCGTTTTGCTATACACGCTGTGGTCGGGCTTCCGCGCTTCGGTGTTGACCGACTTCGTTCAGCTGATCGGAATGCTCGGTGCGGTAGCGGTTTTGGTGCCGTTCATCTTCTTTGCGGCGGGGTTCCCGGCAGCCTTCGAATCCGGGGCAGGCAACCTTACTGCTGAGCAGGGCAACTTCTTCTCGAGCGTTGCCTTCTTCGAGCAGGGTGCGCCGTACATCGCGGCAGTTCTTGCCTACGCAATCGGCAATCAGACCATTGCCCAACGTCTGTTCGCGGTCCGCGAAGACCTGATCAAGCCCACCTTCATCACCGCAACCGTCGGATACGGCGCAACGGTCATTGGTGTCGGAATGCTGGGTGTTCTCGCTCTATACCTCGGAATCGAGCCGATGGATGGTGACGTCAACAATCTGATTCCGCAGATGGCCGCGTCGTACCTGCCCGGAATTTTGCTGGCTGTCTTCTTTGTCATGATCATCGGCGCGCTGTCATCGACGGCGGACTCGGACCTTGCTGCGCTCTCGTCCATCGTGATGACCGACGTTTACGGCCAAGCCGTCGCAGGCAAGGCTAATGCGAACCCTCGACGGATGCTGCTCATCGGCCGAGTAACGATGATAGTTGCCACGGCGGCGGCTATCTCCTTGGCAAGTCTGCAACTGAGCATTCTGGATCTGTTGGTGTTCGTCGGCGCGCTGTGGGGCGCGCTGGTGTTCCCGGTTATTGCGAGCTTCTATTGGGGAAAGGTCACCAACAAAGCCTTCACTGTGTCGGTGCTGGTGGCTCTTGCTGCCTTCTTGCCCGTCCGATTCAGTTGGGTGCCGATGGATGGGATGTTCGGGATCCTCTCCGACATCGTTGCCGTTGTCGGTATCGGAGTGGTGCTGGGGCTCATGGTATTTGGATTCTTCGGTCTGAAGGTTGCGCAGATCGTCGGTGGCCTGGCGATCGTGCTGTCCGCGCCGTTCGCGATCGGCTTCCTGCACGACTACCCAACGCTCAGCGGCTCTTTGGTGGCGTATGCCGTCAGTACCGTCGTGTGCTTTGCGATGTCCGTCAATCAGCGTGAGACGTTCGATTTCGAACTGATCAAGCAGCGGACGGGAGACTTCGACGATGACGAGCTTCCTGCCGTGGGAGCCTCCGGAAAGTAACCGTCGAGACAAGTGGAAGGGATACGGATGAGTACAGCTCTACTGACCATTTACGTTCTGATCTGGCCGGCGTTGGTGCTGGTTGTCTTGGGAGTCATCAGCAAGGGATTCTTCAAGGATTGGGCAACTGCTCGCCGCGACGGTGAAGATCTGGTCTAGCTTTCACGCCGCCACCGACGGACTTCTTGTCGGTGGCGGCGGTCATATTGCAATCGGGACTAGGGGCAGCGTTATAGTTGCCCAGTGCAACACGACGGAGCAATGGCGCTCACCGGTCCACCAGCCGTTCATGACGAGCTGGTGCACCTGACGCGGCAGCTGATGACGGGTGGTCATCGGAATGCCGATCCCCCG
>JADGMW010000289.1_pt1 | contig 26094 bp, 28 predicted proteins | sample 8641801 | NCBI WGS metagenome assembly JADGMW01 (sample SAMN16272018, study PRJNA661076) | feces metagenome | isolation source: fecal sample from diarrhoea affected cattle A | host: Bos taurus | place: South Africa: Lokaleng Village, Mahikeng | collected 2019-09
ATGCGGGTGTAGCTCAATGGTAGAGCAGAAGCTTCCCAAGCTTACGACGAGGGTTCGATTCCCTTCACCCGCTCCATCACCCCACAGCCCTGACCTAACCGCCCCCGCGCTAGTCCTGCGTCAGCAGCTCCCGCACATCCGCGCTTGTCTCTGCAGTGGCGACGCGGGCTGACAGCGCGGCGTTGCGCGTGTAGGCGCCGTTTTCCGGCTCATAGACCCGCCAGAAGCTTTGCGCGTTAACGCGCAGTCTGATGGCGACGCGGTCGGGGTCGGTCTGGCGGAACGCCGCCAGAATTTCGATTTCCTCGCCCGGCAGCATGCCCTGCTGGTCGATGATTGCATCCCCTGAAAGATCCGGCAGGAAAAGCGCGAGCGTGGTGGCCGTGAACCGCGCCCCAACGCGCACGTCTTCGCCCGCGAATGTGGTGACCATCGCCGATTGCGCCGGAGGCGGGCCAAGCCGCGGCCCCGACTGGGCCCCCATGCGCACCACCTCACCTGTCCCCGGACTTTGGGTCTCTGCGTCCGGAGCGGGCGCGCCGCGCGACAGCGTCGGGGGCAGATCAGCCGGAGACGGCGGCGCTTCGGCGACAACCATGTCGCCCGACCGGTCGATCTGCACCGTTGGGCCCATCATAGGCGCCAGCGCAATGCCGGCGACCACGCCAAAGGCGGCGCAACAGGTAGGCACCAGCCAGGCCAGAAGGCCCGAGCGGGGGAAGAACGGGCGATTGCGCGGCCGGTTGGCCTCGGTGCGCCGGCGCGAAAATTCGGCAGCGCTCTGGGCGATCACCGCATTCATGATGACGGGGTCGGGCTGCGGCTCGGGCAGCGCATTCAGCAGCGAAAAGGGGTCCTGGCGGGCGGTCATAGCAGGTCCTTCAGCGCCTTGCGGGCATTGTGAATGTGCCAGGAGACGGTCACTTCCTTGCATCCCATGATGACTGCAGCCTCGGCCTGGGACAATTGCTCGCCAAAAACCAGCAGCACGGCGTCCCGCTGCTTATCGGGCAATTGGCGCACGACGCGCCAGATGTCATCAACGCGAAGCTGATCCTCCTGATCCGGTGCGCTGGCGGTACGCGCGACATGAGACACAGCGTCGACCTGCCGACCCTGGCACTGCCGGCTGCGCTGCAGGTCGCGAACGGCATTGAGCGTGACACTATACAGCCAGCTGGTGAATTTCGAACGCCCGTCAAAGCGGGTGATGGCGTCGGCCAGCCGCATGCACACTGACTGGGTCACGTCCTCGGCGTCGCTTTTGTGGCCAAGCCAGCGAAAGGCGGTCTTGTAGATGAACCCATAATGGTCGGCGAGCAGGCGCTCGAAGGCGCGCACATCGCCAGCCCGCACCTGAGCGAGCAGCGCTGCGGTGGTGTCTGCCGGCTCGGCACCCGCCTCCTCAACAAATTGCACCCTGTTCCCTTCCCCAATGGCCCACTCAGGAAACCACCGAGTCTGGATATCGTTGCGGCAAAATTGAGATTCTGCCGCACGGCCCGCCGCCACGGTGGATCTGGCCGCGTCTCAGCGCGGCTGGGGCAAGGCAGCGTTGGTGAGCGCCGTAGTGCGTTGCGTCTTGAAATCGCGGAGCCCGCGAAGGAACTCTTCGGACGCCGCATTGCCATAGGCCCGCTCGCTTATGGCGAACAGCAGGGCACCCTTTTGTCCCTCGTGTTCGCCGGCGCTGTAGCGATAGCCGTTCCACTCGATGATATATTCGCCATTGGCGTCCTTGGCCGAGAGCACGAAGTCGAGGAGGATTTCGCCCTGCTCGGCGTTTTCGAACACGGCAAAATTGGCGATGGGATCGGCCGCCTTGCGCTGCTCGATCATCGCCATCTGCGCGGCGACCACATCGCTGATCGGCAGGTCGGTGGCGAGGAATTCGACCAGCACCATGCTCTCATAGCTCTCGAGCGCGGCGCCCTCTGGCAGATATTCCTGCTTGGTGTAGCCCGGGCTCGGCTGCGACGACCAGGCGAGACCATAGTCCGTGCCGCCAAATGCGATCGGGTCACCAATACCGAGGTGATCCACCGCCTCCTGGCCAATCGCAGGGGCGATGGCAGCGAGGGCAAAGACGGCGGCAACGATAGTCTTGCGCAGCATGGACGGGCTCCTTGGCCGGACAGGGTTCTCTTGCAAGATGAGACGCCGCAGGACCGGGCAAGCTTGGTCGGCTCCGACATTTTTCTTCAGGTCCGCGCCAGCATCGCCCGGAGATCGAGGCCATTGCGCAGCGCCGCGCCCGAGGCGGTATTGTCGAAAATGCACCAGATATCAGCCTGCGCGGCCCGCATGATCTCGGCATATTCGCCCAGGTCCCGAGGCGAATAGGCTGAAAAATACACCCGCGGCGCCCCATGCAGGCGCAGATAGGTAAAGCTGCGGTTGCGCGGCTCACGCCGGAGCTCGAGCTTTTGCGGATCGGCGTAGACCCGGCCAATATCGGACTGTGCAAGGACGGCGTCGGCATCGGGCAGACCCCAGCTGATGTGGCGGGGCTCTATCACCACCTGACCGGCAATTCGCTGGCGCAGCTGGGTGAAGAACACCGCCGCCCTGGCCCGCTCGAAAGCCAGCGATGGCGGCAGCTGCACGAGCACCGGCCCGAGTTTGTCGCCCAGCGGCGCGATCTCGTCGGCAAAGGTCGCGATCTCCTCGGCCGCATCGGTCAATTGCCGGACATGGGTGATGGTGCGCGGCAGTTTGACGGCGAACCGGAAATGGGCGGGAACGGCATCATGCCAGTTCGCCCAGGTCGACTGCCGATGGTGCCGGTAAAAGCTTGAATTGACCTCGACGCCATCGAAGACGCTCGCGTAGCGCGCCAGAGCGCTGCCCACGCCGGAAAACCGGCCGGAAAGTTCGCCCGAAATGCTCCAGCCTGCGGTGCCGATGATCCTGCGAATGGTCATGCAAGGCGCTCCCTTGCGATGCAACTGCCGGCCGTAGCTACGACCGCGCTCGCCGATAACGTTTCCACAGGGTCAGCGTTCCAGCACGGATCCTGCCTTCCGCAAGACCGGCGGCGGACGGCGGACCTCTCATCGGCGTGAACCAAACTGCGCCGCGAACGTTGGATTGAAAGACCCGGCATGTCTGCGCTGTGGCCTACCCTATCCAATCATCTCCGAGGAAACAGAATGGCCAGTGTCATCACGCAACGCCGTCCACGCAGAACAAAGCAAATCGGGTTGTGGGCTGGCGTGGCGCTGGGCGCTCTTGCGCTCGCCCATCCCGTCATCGCTCAGGAAACCCCGATCGAGATCGAGAAGGGGCAGAACGATCTCTTCTCCTCGCGCGTGCTCACCACCGCACTCAGCAACCCCTGGGCCATGCAATGGGGCCCCGACGGGCAGATCTGGCTGACCGAACGCACCAGCGGCGAAATCACCAAGGTCGACCCCAACACCGGCGCCCAACAGGTGATCCTGACCCTCGCCGACGTCTATACCGGCCCCCAGCATGAGGGCCTGCTCGGCCTGGCGCTCCATCCCGAGCTCGGTCAGGACACTGGCAATGATTTTGTCTACATCGGCTACACGGTCAATGTCGGCGATGAGACCACGCCGCAGGCCTCGGCGCAGATCGTGCGCTACACCTATGACGCCGCCACCGGCCAGCTCGGCTCGCCCGAAGTGCTGATCTCCGGCCTGCCCGGCGGCAATGACCATAACGCCGGCCGCGTCGTCTTCGGCCCGGACAACAAGCTCTATTATTCGATCGGCGAACAGGGCGCCAATTTCGGCCGCAACTATCGCCTGCCCAATCGCGCCCAGGACCTGCCGACGGCCGACGAAGTGGAAGCGGAAGACTGGCAGACCTATTCGGGCAAGATCCTTCGGCTCGAGCTCGACGGCTCGATCCCGGAGGACAATCCCGAGATCAATGGCGTCAAGAGCCACATCTATTCCTATGGCCACCGCAATCCGCAGGGCATCGCCTTCGGCCCCGATGGCGTCCTCTATGAAACTGAGCACGGCCCATCGAGCGACGATGAGATCAACATCATCGAGCCGGGCGGCAATTATGGCTGGCCGCTGGTTGCCGGCTTTATCGATGACAAGGCCTATTCCTATCTCAACTGGAGCGAAGCGCCCGAGAGCGTCCAGCGCATCACCACCCCGGCGCCCGAAGGTGTTCCGGAAACGCTCGAATCCGCCTTTGAAGGCGAGATGGTGGATCCGCTCGCCACCTATTTCACCGTCGAGAGCGACTTCCCCTTCGGCGAGCAGTGCGGCTTTGTCTGCAACCCCACCATCGCCCCCTCCTCCATTCTTTATTACGACGCCGGTGAGGGTGGGATTCCGGAGTGGGATAATTCCCTCCTCCTGCCGACGCTCAAGCATGGCGTTCTCTACGTCCAGAAATTGACCGAAGATGGCACTGCCGCTGACGGCCTGCCGGTCGCCTGGCTTGGCACCCAAAACCGCTATCGCGATGTTCTGGTCTCCGAAGACGGCAAGGAAGTCTATATCGCCACCGACGCCTTCGGCTCCGTCGCCCAGCTCTATGGCAATGAACTGACCACCAGCGTGCTGCACAATCCTGGCGCCATTCTGAAGTTCACCTATGGTGGCGAAGAAGGCAATGCGCTTGGCGCCGGTGGCGGCTCGGCAACGACGGGCGAAGCCCAGAACCTCGGTGGCCCGGAAGAAGGCGAAAACCCCGCCAATCTCGGCGCTGCACCGGGCACGTCCGAAGCTGCACCGCCAGCAACTGCACCGGCTGAAACCGCCCCGGCACCGGAAGCGGCAGCCCCCGAAGCCGCTGGCGAGGTTGACCTTGCCGCTCTCATCGCGGCCGGCCAGCCAGAATATGTTTCCAATTGTTCGGCCTGCCACGGCGTCAATGGTGAAGGCGGCGCTGGCGCCGTCCTCGCTGGCGATGCGAACCTCGCCGATGCGGCGTTCGTGGCGTCCACCATTATCCACGGCATGGGTTATATGCCGCCGATCGGCGCAGATCTCTCCGACGAAGTCGTCGCCCAGATCGGCAGCTATATCCGCAATTCCTGGGGCAATGATTTCGGCCCCGTGACCCCGGCCGACGCTGCCGCGCAGCGCTGATCGGACGACGTGCTGACCATGTGAGGCGGGAGCAATCCCGCCTCTTTTTTGACCGTGCACCGACGAAGGGCTTGGGCTAGATTGCCCGCTCAAACGATTTGAGCCGGACTTTTCATGACCATAGCAATTATCGGTGGCAGCGGTTTTCTCGGCCGCAACGTGGCGCTGCGTCTCCTCGCCCATGGCGAAACCCCGCTCGTCGTCCACCGCGGCAATGAGCCGGCCAATCTCCCGGACGCCGTCCGCATCGCCCATGCCGACCGCACCGATGAAGCCGCCCTCACCGACCTATTCCGCCAGCACGATGTCAGCGTCGTCATCGACATCTATGCCCTGAGCCTCGGCAATACCCAGGCCGTCATCAACGCCGCGCGGGCCGTGAACGCCCGTTACATCCTGACGAGTTCGGTCGACGTCTACGCCAATTATGAAGGCCTACTCAAAAAAGGCGCGCCGGAAATTCGGCTTGCACCCGCCGACGAAGACGCCCCGCTGCGCACCATGCGCTACCCCTATCGCGGCAATTCCCGCCGCCCCCAGGGCGTCAGCGAAGACCTCTTCGACAATTACGACAAGATCGTCATCGAGGATGCGGTGCGCGCCGCCGGCATGGATTTCGTCATCCTGCGCCCGCCCATGATCTTTGGCGTCGCCGACAAGCAGCGCCGTTTCGGCTGGGTCGCCGACAATGCCAGGGGCGATACCTTCGCCATGGATGAGCGCGCCTATGGCTGGCTCAATTCCTATGCCTATGTGGAGGACATTGCCGAAGCCTTCGTGCTCGCCGCCCTCCATCCCAAGGCCAGCCGCCGCACCTATAATGTCGGCCAGAATTTCGTCCGCCCCGCAGCCGATTGGGCTCGCCTCCTCTTGCCCATGCTTGGCTCAAGCGCCGAAGTGACGGCCGCCCCGGCCGGAGAAGGCATCTGGGCCGACCGCGCCGAGGCCATGGATTTGCGCTATCCCCTCACGCTCGACACCAGCCGCATCCGCACAGAACTCGGTTTTGCCGAGATCGTCGACGAGACAGCGGCATTGGAAAAAACGCTTCATTCCTATACAATTAGTCAGGATTGACCGCCGCTTTCCGATCTGTTTAGTGTAGCTAAACAGATCGACGACAGGAGGGCGCGTTGGATCCTGCTACCACCGCACCAACCTTGGGCAACCGGCTCCGGGCCCGCCGTCGCGAGCTCGGCCTCACCATTGCCAGCGTCGCCAAGGCGAGTGGCCTGACCGTCGGCTTCATCTCCCAGATCGAGCGCGACATTTCCCGGCCCTCGCTGGTTTCGCTCTACGCCGTGGCCCGCGCCCTCGACACCAGTGTCGACCGCTTCCTCTCCGAAGCCCCGCCGCGCCAGCACCAAATGGTCAGCCATTCGACCAAGCGCGCCAAATTCTCCCTCGGCGCCACCGAACCTTTTTATGAATTTCTCGAACCCGGCTTCCCCGACGCCGCGCTTAACGCCGTCATCACCCATGTGCCGCCGGGCTTTTCCTCCGAGATCATGCGCCATGAGGGCGAGGACTTCGTCTACCTCATCAGCGGCACGATGCTCTACGTCGTCGACGGGGTGGAATATCCCCTCGAAGCCGGCGGAACCCTCCATTTCTCGTCCAGCCTGCCGCACATGTCGCGCAATCCGGGCAAGGACGTCGCCATCGAACTCTGGGTTGGCACCATGAAGGTGTTTTCCGAATACGCCGATCCAGCTCAAATATCGTCATCGCTGCCGGGAACGCAGCCGATCAAAACAAGGGAGAATTGACGATGAAACTGACGAGGACGCTAACCGCGGCGCTTCTGAGCATGACCATGCTCACCGGCATCACCTATGCGACCACCCCGGCCAATACGCTGGTGATCGCCGATGCGCTCGACGACATCATCACCCTCGATCCGGGTGAAGTGGGCGAAGTCGGTGGCATCATGGCCGCCAAGCAGATCTACCAGACCCTGATCGCCCCCGACGTCAAGGACCCGACCAAGATCTATGGCGTTCTGGCCGAAAGCTGGACCGTGTCGGAAGACGGCAAGACCTTCACCTTCAAGATGAACCCGGCGGCCAAATTCGCCTCGGGCAATCCGGTCACCGCCCACGACGCCGAATATTCGCTGCGCCGCGTGGTCAAGATGGCCTCGCGCTCGGCCTTCTTGCTGACCCAGCTCGGTCTCTCGGCTGAAAACGTCGAGGAACGCGTCAAGGCCACCGATGACGCGACCCTCGTCTTTGAAATCGGCGAACCCTACGCCGAGTCCTTCGTGCTCTACGCGCTCTCCTCGCACAGCGGCGGCATCGTCGACAGCAAGCTCGTGATGGAAAACGAAGTTGATGGCGACATGGGCAATGCCTGGCTCAAGCAGGCCAATTCGGCCGGCTCCGGCCCCTATGTCCTGGGCACCTGGACGCCCAAGCAGTCCATCATGCTCAACCGCAACGAAAACTTCTGGCTGGAAGCCCCTGCCATGGAGCGCATCTTCTTCCAGCACGTTCCGGAAAGCGCTGCCCAGCGCCTGCTGCTCGAAAAGGGCGACATCGACATCGCCAACAAGCTCGGCGCCGATGACCACGCCTCGATCGCTGGCAATGCTGACGTCAAGACCCTCGATGGCAGCTCCGGCGTCATCTACTATTTCGGTCTCAACGTCCGCAACGAAGCGCTGGCCCAGCCCGATTTCGTCAAGGCGATGAAGTACCTCGTCGACTATGAAGGCATCGAGCAGACCATCGGCCAGGGCACGATCAAGACCCACCAGACCTTCGTTCCCGAAGGCTTCCTGGGCGCCATCGACCACAACCCCTATTCGCTCGATATCGAAAAGGCCAAGGAACTGATCGCCTCGAGCGGCGTGCAGACGCCCGTCAAACTCGACGCCGTCGTCTGGAACACGCCTCCCTACACCGACTTCGCCCAGGCAGCTCAGGCGACCATGGCGCAGGCCGGCGTCGAGCTGAACCTGCTCGTCGTGGACGGTCAGCAGTGGCTGGAACGCTACCGCTCTGCCAATCTCGACATCTGGGTTGGCCTCTGGGGTCCGGATTATCCAGATCCGCACTCCAACGCCAAGGCTTTCGCCGTCAACTCCGAAGACACCCCGGATGGCTCGACCAGCCTGGCCGACCGCTTCGGTTGGGACGCTGGCGATGTCTCGCCGCGCACCATGGCCGCGCTGCGGGAGAACGACAACGAGAAGCGTCGCCAGATGTACGAGGAGATCCAGCTCGAACACACCGACATCTCGCCCTTCCTCTACATGTTCCAGGAAGTGCGCCGCGTCGCTGTCCGCGCCAATGTCGAAAACCTCGAACTGGGCCTGACGCTGTCGGACGACCGCTACTGGAAAGCCACCAAGAACTAATCCCTAAATCCGGCGTGGCGGCTCCGGCCGCCGCGCCTCTCTCGTGACCAGGACCGACCCGTGGCCGCCATAGCTTCTCCAAATCTCGTGCGCTTCAAGCGCATCGCCAACGGGCTGGTCACCACCGCCATAACGCTGCTCGGCCTCGTGGCGCTGACCTTTTTCATCGGCCGCGTCATCCCGATCGATCCGGTTCTCTCCATCGTCGGCGAGAAGGCGACGCAGGAGGCCTATGACAAGGTTTTCTACGAGCTCGGCCTCGATAAACCGGTCTGGGAACAGTTCACCTCCTATACGCTAAAGCTGCTCCAGGGCGATTTCGGCACTTCCTTCACCACCACCCGCCCGGTGCTCACCGATCTCCTGAGCTTTTTCCCGGCCACGCTGGAGCTCGCGACCCTTGGCCTCGTCCTTGGCGTCGTCCTCGGCATTCCCGCCGGTGTCGCCTCGGCCTATTGGCACGACAAATGGCCCGATCACCTCATCCGCATCATCGGCCTCATCGGCTATTCGGTGCCCATCTTCTGGCTCGGCCTCGTCGGGCTCTATGTCTTTTACTATAAGCTCAGCTGGGTCGCCGGACCCGGCCAGCTCGACGTTTTCTATGTCGGCGTCGTCAAGCCCATCACCAATTCCATCCTGATCGACAGCCTGCTGCGCGGCGAATGGGAGGTGTTCTGGAACGCCGTCAGCCACATCATCCTGCCGGTCTGCCTCATCGGCTATTTTTCCATGGCCTACCTCTCGCGCATGACGCGCTCGCTCATGCTCGACCAGCTCACCCAGGAATATGTCCTCACCGCGCGCCTCAAGGGCGCCAGCGAGCTTGAGGTCGTCCTCGGCCACGCCCTGCGCAATGCCGCCATTCCGCTCGTCACCATCATTGCCCTCTCCTATGGCGGGCTCCTCGAAGGCTCTGTGCTGATCGAGACCGTCTTCGGCTGGCCCGGCATCGGCAATTACATTGCCTCCTCGCTCTTCCGGGGCGACATCAATGCCGTGCTCGGCGGCACCTTCCTCGTCGGCGCCATCTTCATTCTCCTCAACCAGCTTTCGGACGTGCTCTACGCCACGCTCGACCCGCGCACCCGGGAGGCCAGCAAATGAGCGCCGTGGACACAGCACTTCCCGTCGACAGCGCCGGCCGCGCCCGCTGGAAACAGATCGTCAGCTTCTGCCGCCGCTTCGCCCGCAATCCCCTGGGCATGTTCGGCCTCTTCATTCTTCTCGCGCTGCTCTTCTGCGCCGCCTTCGCCGAGCTGATCGCGCCCTACGATCCCTATCTGCCCAATTTGACCGCGCGCCTCACCGGCCCCGGCGCCGAATTCTGGCTGGGCTCGGATGAACTGGGCCGCGATATCCTCTCGCGCGTCATCTACGGATCACGCCTGACCCTCCTCATCGTCGCGCTTGTGATCGTCACCTCCGCCCCCATTGGCCTTCTCATCGGCGTCGTTTCCGGCACCTATGGCGGCTGGCTCGATGCGCTTTTCATGCGCATCACCGACGTCTTCCTCGCCGTCCCCAAACTGCTCCTGGCGCTGGCCTTCGTCGCCGCCCTCAGCCCCGGCATCGTCAATGCCGCCATCGCCATTACGCTGACCGCCTGGCCGCCCTATGCCCGCATGGCCCGCGCCGAGGCTCTCGCTGTCCGCAACAGCGATTATGTCAACGCCGTCCGCCTCGCCGGAGCGTCGGAATTTCACATCATCTTCTTCCACATCATCCCGATGTGCCTCTCCTCGGTCATTGTTCGCATGACGCTCGACATGGCCGGCATAATTCTCACCGCCGCCGGCCTCGGCTTTATCGGCCTCGGCGCCCAGCCGCCCCTGCCCGAATGGGGCGCGATGATCTCCACCGGACGCAAGTTCATCTTCGACCAGTGGTGGGTGGCAACCGTCCCCGGCTTTGCCATCTTCATCGTCTCGCTCGGCTTCAACCTTCTGGGCGACGCCATCCGCGATCTGCTCGACCCGCACCTCAAGGCCAGATCATGACCGCGCCCCTGGCTGAAATCAAAAACCTGCGCATCTCCTTCCCCATTGAAGAGGGCGGCTGGCATCAGGCGGTGCGCGGCGTCAGCTTCGCGCTCGGCCGCGAAAAGCTCGGCATTGTCGGCGAAAGCGGCTCGGGCAAATCCCTCTCCGGCCGCGCCCTGCTCGGTGTTCTTCCCGATTACGCCCGCGTCGAAGCCGATATCCTGTCATTCGACGGCATTGATCTGCTCAAAGCCAGCCGCGGCGAACGGCGAAAACTGCGCGGCAGCCGCCTTGGCATGGTGCTGCAGGATCCCAAATTCTCGCTCAATCCGGTCATGCCGGTGGGCAAGCAGATCGTCGAAGCCATCCGCATCGGCAATCGCAGGCTGGGCAAGACCGAGGCGAAAAAGATCGCGCTCGACATGCTCGAAAGCCTCCACATCCGCAATCCCGAAGCCGTCTTCGACCGCTATCCCCATGAGCTTTCGGGCGGCATGGGCCAGCGCATCATGATCGCCATGATGGTGGTCCGCGAACCCGATCTGCTCATTGCCGACGAGCCGACCTCGGCGCTCGACGTCACCGTGCAGATGCAGGTGCTCAACATTCTCGACGAGCTGGTGACGCGCCGCCAGATGGGGCTGATCTTCATCAGCCACGATCTGCAGCTCGTCAGCCGCTTCTGCGACCGCATCATCGTCATGTATGCCGGCCAGATCGTCGAAACCCTCGCGGCATCGGACCTGCACAAGGCCGAACACCCCTACACCAGGGGCTTGCTCGCGTGCCTCCCCACCATTGACGGACCGCTCGATCCCTTGCCCACCCTGCAGCGCGACGACGCCTGGAGACTGGCGCTATGACACAGCCAGACAATATCCTCACCGTCGACAATCTCTCCGTCCGCTTCGGCGCCACCACCGTGGTCGATGACGTCAGCTTCGCCGTCGCCCGTGGCGAGAGTTTCGGGCTCGTCGGCGAAAGCGGCTCGGGAAAATCGACCATTCTGCGCACCATCATGGGCCTCAATGCCGACTGGTCCGGCACCATCACGCTCGACGGTGCCCCTGCCCCCGACCGGTCGCGAAAAGCCTTCGCCCAGCGCGCCCAGATGGTGTTTCAGGACCCCTATGCCTCGCTCCATCCGCGCCATCTCATCGGCAAGGCCATTGCCGAGCCCATGCGCATCCACGGCATGGCCAATGCCGAGGCGCGGGCGCTCGAGCTGCTCGACCTCATCGGGCTGGGGCAAAACTTCGCCTATCGCTATCCGCACGAGCTTTCCGGCGGTCAGCGCCAGCGCGTTGCCATTGCCCGCGCCCTCGCGCTGTCGCCAAAACTGCTGCTGCTCGACGAGCCGACCTCGGCTCTCGACGTTTCCATCCAGGCCGAGATCCTCAATCTGCTCAATACGCTGCGCGAAAGGCTCGACCTGACCTTCGTCATCGTCAGCCACAATCTGGCGGTCGTGTCCTACATGTGCGACCGCTTCACCGTGCTGCAGAACGCAAGGCTGGTGGAGACCGTCACGCGCGAGCAATTGCGCGCCCGCGACCTCAAGGAGCCCTATACCCGCGACTTCGTATCGGCGAGCAGTCTCTGATTTTTCAAGGCTTGAACCAAGGTCGTCCCGTCGCGCATCGTCCCATCTGGGCAAAGAGGGAGAATGCGCGATGAAGGGCCCTTATCTTCTCACCAGTTACCTCATGGCCGGGCTGATGTTCGGGGCCGCGATCTGACTGACTTGGGACTGGCACGCGGCGATAAAACTACCGCTCCTCGCCTATCTGGCGTTCTGCACCGCGGTGTTTCCGCTGTCGCGACGGCCGGCGGAGCTCTTCGTCTTCGCCAGTTTCGCCCTCTCGCCCATCCATCTCACCGGGCTCATCGCCTGGATCCCCATGGTGCTGGTCTTCGTCGTGGTCTGGGCCTTCGGCATCATCTTCGCACCGATCGGAGCCCTGCTCCACTTCACCGGACAGCGTTTGAGCAAGGCCGATGATCAGCCGATCAGTTCGGCACGGAATGAATAGCGGGCCGTCGCACCGGGCGCGAGGAACACCGTATAGGGGCGCTGGTCGAGCGCATCGCTGGCCCCGACTTCCGCCGACATGCCATGCCACGGCTCAAGGCAGATAAAGCCCGCACCGGGCTTGGTCCACAGCGCCAGATTGGGCAGGTTCTCCCAGGTGAAATGCACCGAAGGTCCAGCTTCGCTGCCATAGCGCAGCCCCGATCCGGCGCCCTGCGGAAAGATCATCGCATCCTGGGCAAAGTCAGCGTGGTTGAGCGTCAGCCGCCCATCGGTGAACGGCGAGGGCTGCGGCGTCCGGTCGACGAGCCCGCCCGAGAGACGGAAAAGCTCCGGCGCCGCGCCATTGTCGAACGCAATTTCATGGGGCTGCCCCTCGCCGCCCGGCAGCGGCCAGGCAAAGGCCGGGTGGAACCCCACGCCATAAGGCATGATCCTGCTGTCACGATTGGTCACGATGGCCGTAACAACGACTGACCGCCCTTCGAGCCGGTGCTCGATATCGAGCACGAAATCAAACGGATACATGGCCAGCGTCGGCTCGGACGCTTCCAGCCGATAGGTGCAGTGCTCGCGCCATTCATCAACGAGTGTAAAGGCGCTGCGCCGGGCAAAGCCGTGCTGGCCGATCTGATAGCGCTTGTCGTTGATGCTGATTGTGTCCTGCGGCGCCCGTCCCACCATCGGAAACAGGATAGGCGAGCGTCCGGTCCAGAAATTGGCGTCCCCACTCCACAGCCAGTTGCGGCCGTCGCGGGTCGACAGCATCTGCATCTCCGCGCCAAGTGCCGCCACATCGAGCGTAAGCTCGCTATTGCTGATCCGCGTGAGTTGCATGCGTCCTCCAACGACAAAAGGCTCTTTTTGACACCGGTTCGTGGGGTACGATCCTGCGATAAAGCTTTGCTCACCGCCAAGTGCTTGAGCCGTTTACACCATCCGGGTAAGCAGCGGGTAAAGGAGCGCCGAAAATCCCCCTGCCCAACTTGCCGCCACTGCCCATCGACGCCGCCCTGCCCGCCCTGCGTGATGCGCTGGAAACGGGCACAGCGGCCGTCCTCGTCGCCCAGCCCGGTGCCGGCAAGACCACGCGCGCCCCGCTGGCGCTGCTCAATGCGCCCTGGCGCGGCGATGGCAAGATCATCATGCTCGAGCCCCGGCGCCTCGCCGCCCGCGCCGCCGCCCGGCAGATGGCCAAACTCATCGGCGAAGATGTTGGCGGCACCATTGGCTATCGCGTGCGTCTCGAAAGCAAGATTTCCGCCCGCACCCGCATCGAGATCGTCACCGAGGGCGTCTTCACCCGTATGCTGCTCGACGATCCGGAGCTGACCGGCGTCGCCGCCATCATCTTCGACGAATTCCATGAGCGCAGCCTCGACGCCGATCTCGGCCTTGCCCTGGCGCTCGACGCCCGCGCCCTGCGGCCAGACCTCCGCCTCCTCGTCATGTCGGCCACCATCGACGGCGCGCGCGTTTCAAAACTCCTCGACGATGCCCCCGTCATCGACAGCCCCGGCCGCACCTTCCCGGTCGAAACCTTTTATGCCGAGCCCGACCCGCTCCAGCGCATGGAAGATCAGGTTGCGAGTGCGACTTTGAAAGCGATGCGCGAGCACGAAGGCTCCGCCCTCGTTTTCCTCCCAGGCCAGGGCGAAATCACCCGCACGGCCGAGCGCCTCGCCGCTCGCCTGCCGCCCAATACCGACCTCGCCCCGCTCTATGGCCAGCTCAGCCCCGCCGAGCAGGACTCTGCCATCCAGCCGGCCCCCGACGGCCGGCGCAAGATCGTCCTCGCCACCTCCATTGCCGAAACCTCGCTGACCATTGAAGGCGTCCGCATCGTCATCGATTCTGGTTTCCGCCGCGTCCCCGTCTATGAACCGGCGACGGGGCTCACCACGCTCGCCACCACCCGCGTCGCGCGCGCCGGCGCCGATCAGCGCCGTGGCCGCGCCGGCCGCACCAGCCCGGGCGTCTGCATCCGCCTCTGGAACGAGGGCCAGAACTCGGCGCTCGAAGCCTTTGATACGCCTGAAATCCTCGCCGCCGATCTCTCCGGCCTCGTGCTCGATCTCGCCGCCTGGGGCGTCACGGACCCGGCCCAGCTCGGTTTCCTCGATCCGCCCCCTGCCCCCGCCTGGGCCGAGGCCAAGGCCCTGCTCACCCGGCTCGATGCCATCAACGCTGCGGGGCATCTGACATCCGCCGGCAAAGCCCTCGCCAAACTGCCGCTCCACCCGCGCCTCGCCCATATGGTGGTCGCAGGGGCCGAGGATGGCGACGCGCAAACCGCTGCCGAACTTGCCGTGCTCATCGGTGAACGCGGTCTGGGGGGCGATGACAGTGATCTCGCCCGCCGCCTCGACCGCTTCCGCACCGATCGCTCCCGCCGCGCCGACGATGCGCGCAGCCTCGCCCGCCGCTGGGCAAAACTGGCCGGTGGCAGATTGGGCGAAAATCTCGATGCGGGCCATCACCTCGCCCGCGCTTTCCCCGATCGCGTCGCCCAGCCCGCCGGTCCGCGTGGCCGCTTCCGCCTCGCCAATGGCCGTCAGGCCCAGCTCGAGGACACCCATTCCCTCGCCGGCGCGCCCTTCATCGTCGTGGCGGATTTGACCGGCAGCGCCACCCAGGGCCGTATCCGCTCGGCCGCCGCGCTCGATCCCGTCGATCTCGAAACCCTGTTCGGCCACCGCATCACCGATGAAACCGTCCTCGCCTTCGATACTTCCTCCGGTTCGGTCCGCGCCCGCCGCCAACGCCGGCTCGACGCCTTGCGCCTCGCCGACGAGCCCGCGCAGGTCACCAATCTCGAAAAAGCCGCCGAAATCCTCGCTGCCGCGGTCCTGAAACGCCCCGAAACCCTGCCCTGGAGCAAGGAGCAAAAAGCCCTGCGCGCCCGCTCCACCTGGCTCCACCAGACGCTCGGCGATGATTTTCCTGATCTCTCGGACACCGCGCTCGCGGCCGACCCAGCCTGGCTCGTGCCCCATATTCTGGGCGAAACCCGCCTTTCCGACATCGGCGCCGATCACCTCGGCATGGCGCTCGAAAGCCTTCTGCCCTGGGCCAAAAAGCAGGAGATGGAAAAGCTGCTTCCCAGCCATTTCCACGCGCCTTCAGGCAGTCACCTGCCCATCGACTACGCCGCCGAAAACGGTCCAGCGCTCGAAATCCGCGTGCAGGAATTGTTCGGGCTCGACCGCCACCCATCCATCGTCAATGGCAAGGTGCCGCTGCTGCTGGTGCTGCTCTCGCCCGCCCACAGGCCGATCCAGACCACGCGCGATCTCCCCGGCTTCTGGCGCGGCTCGTGGAAGGATGTGGCGAAAGATTTGAAGGGCCGCTACCCGCGCCATCCCTGGCCGGATGACCCGATTGCCGCACCAGCGACAAATCGGGCCAAGCCACGCGGCACGTAAAAAGCCCGACCTTAAGCCTTGGGCAGGAAATTCAGCGCCACGCCATTGATGCAGTAGCGCAGGCCAGTCGGCGGGGGACCATCGGGAAACACATGGCCCAGATGGCTGCCGCAGGTGGCGCAATGGACTTCCGTGCGCACCATGCCATGCGAGCGATCGACGGTGGTTTCCACCGAACCGGGAAGCGGATCATTAAAACTCGGCCAACCGGTGCCGCTCTCAAATTTCAGATTGGATTCGAACAGCGGCGTGTCGCACCCGGCGCAGGCAAAGCTGCCCTGGCGCGTCTCGTGCAGCAGCGCGCAGCTACCGGGCCGCTCGGTGCCGTGTTCACGCATGATATAGAACTGCTCCGGCGTCAGCCGCTCGCGCCATTCCGCTTCGGTTCGGGTCACAGGATAGGCATGGGCATCCATGGGGCGCACTCCATTGCTCGGGCTTTCAATTGGCTCTGATATAGGATTACCTTGCCCCCTGTGCCAGCGCTATCACCTTCAATTCGCGCTGATCCCCCCATTGCGCGTGGCAGAACCATGACCAGAATTTCCAGCATTGCCGAGCTTGAAGCGATCTACCTGCCCGCGCCTGCTCCCGCCTCCATGGTGAAGGTGTCGACGAGCATTACCCCGCATTATCGTACCCTGATCGCAGCCAGCCCATTTGCCGCCCTTGCCACCGCCGGTCCCGAAGGGCTCGATTGCTCGCCGCGCGGCGACAGGCCCGGCTTTGTGCGCGTCCACGACGAAAAAACCCTGATGATGCCCGACCGGCGCGGCAACAACCGCATCGATAGCCTCAAGAACATCATCCGCGACCCGCGCTGCGCCCTGCTCTTCCTCATTCCCGGCTCGGGCACCACGCTCCGCGCCAATGGCCGCGCCCATCTCTCGGTCGATCCCGACCTCCTGGAGAGCTTCGCCGTCGAGGAAAAGGCGCCGCGCACAGTCATCGTCTTGGAAGTCGATGAAATCTACTTCCAGTGCGCCCGCGCCATCATCCGCTCCGAACTCTGGAACCCCGAACGCCATATCGATCCGGCAACCCTGCCCACTCCCGGCGAAATCCTCGCCGCCATGACCGCCAACCAGGTCGGCGGCGAAACCTACGACAAATCCTGGCCCGAACGCGCCAAACAGACGATGTGGTGAAAAGGCCCCCTGTCTACGACGAGACGGGCTGGCTTCCCTTGCGGGCCGCCTTGTTGCGGTAGAGGTTCGCGTCACTGGCCGCAATGGCGTCGGTGAATTCAAGGCCCTTGCTGGTCCTCACTGTGCCGATGGATATTCCCAGATCCACAGTGTCGTCACCGAGGCGCGACCGGAATATGCTGGTCGCGGCCTCACTGATGGCGTCGATGTCGAAGTCGCGCGCGCTGTCGTGAGAGCACGGAGAAAACGCACAAAATTCATCCCCACCGATGCGCGCGATCAGCGCCTTGTCTCCCAGTCGTCCCCGGAGCGCTTCAGCAACCGCGACAATAGCCTCGTCACCGGCCAGATGCCCGAGTTCGTCGTTGATCAACTTGAGGTCATCGACATCGGCGAGAATAAATATCCCGGCAATTCCGTGGTTCTGGGACAGGTTGAACTGCTCGATAAAGCTGCGCCGATTAAGTAAGCCAGTCAGCGGATCGACACTGGCCCGCCGGGCGAGTTCGGCGGCGTCTGCCAGCAATTGCTGGTAGGACGCTTCAAGACGTTCCAGCCGCGTGAACCAGAACAGGCCAAGCGGCACAGCGATCAAGAACGGAAGTGTTATCCGCACGAGAACCGTGACGGTGTCTGCCTCGACTCCAATTGCCATCCTTACGCCTGTCGAGATCGACATCGACACGGCACCAGCGCATATCGCGACGATAGCCGTACGTCTCCAGACAAGCCTTGACGGCCAATGCATCAGCAAATCTCTACTCAGGTGCTTACTATGGGGACCGTGTCATCCACACGTAACCAAGCTGCTAAGAAGGCCGGCATGATTGCGGCTCTCCGGACCAAAGCGCTCATTGTGGCCCATACTGCAGACTGGATCGGTCCAGCGACCATTCTGTACGAAACGCTCTAAAGCGCATGGCTATCCCGCTGTCAATACGGAGATATTTAGCAATTTTCGTCTACGCCTACACACGCTTACCGGGCTATGAAGAGGCATGAACACTTTTCTAGACCGGCGGCGGGAACGACGCTCGCCTCCTGTGCTGCGGGGCCCCGCCCAGATCGCCGCCGATCAGGTGAGGCTGGACGTCACCATCCTGAACGTGTCCCGATCCGGCGTCATGATTGCCCTGCCAGAAGATATAGCCCTGCCCGATCGAATCAGCCTGATCGTGGGCACTATGCTGCAGCCTTGTGAAGTGGTGTGGCGAGATGGCACGAGCGCAGGCCTGCGCTTCGACTGACCACAGGCAAACAGCGGCAACGACACAAGATTGAATTATTAAGACTGTGGGAAAAATGGTGGGAGTAACAAGGATTGAACTTGTGACCCTTCGCGTGTGAAGCGAATGCTCTCCCGCTGAGCTATACTCCCACTCCGCAAATCCCCTTTAAGGGGAAGCGGCCGGAAAGAGATGGTGGGCGTAACAAGGATCGAACTTGTGACCCCTACGATGTCAACGTAGTGCTCTCCCGCTGAGCTATACGCCCATCTCTCCGGGTCGGTGCAGCATCGCTGCTCCGATGACGGGGATAGACCACAAAACCGTTTGGCCGGTCAAGGGGGTCAATCACCTGCCTGTGGAAAGTTTTCAGGCAGCCAGCAAACGCTCCACTTCGCTGACCAGATCACGCAGGTGGAACGGCTTGGACAGCACCGAAGCATCCTTGGGCGCGTCGCTGTCCGGGTTGAGCGCAACCGCGGCAAAGCCGGTGATGAACATCACCTTGAGATCGGGATCGAGTTCGGTGGCGCGTCGCGCCAGCTCGATGCCGTCCATTTCCGGCATCACGATATCGGACAAAAGCAGCGAAAACGGCTCTTCGCGCAGGCGCTCATAGGCAGACAGCCCATTGTCGAACGACACCACTTCATAGCCCGCGTTCTTGAGCGCGCGGGTGAGGAACTGGCGCATATCGTTGTCGTCTTCAGCGAGAAGAATTCGCTTCATCAAAAACCCCTAAGCCCCATTTCCTGTGTGAGTCGACTATTGGGCCCGATGTTTAGTCCACTTTTGTGGCGGCGCAACCGCTCCCCACCCCATTATGCGCGATTTTACGCCCAACTGGACAAGATTGCTGCGCCGCGCGACACTGTCGGCCCAGGGCAAATCACACGCGGCAGAGCGACGGCGCCGCATCGAGGGAGACAGCGTGCGGTCCGACTATTGGGATCAACCGGCATTTGAAACCATCCGGCCGCGGCGCCTGGTGGCGCCGATCGTGTTCAATTCGCCCCATTCGGGCCGGGTCTATCCGCCACGCTTTCTCGCCATGACGCGGCTCGATCATCTGTCGATCCGCCAATCCGAAGACGCCTTTGTCGACGAGCTGTTCTCCCGCGCGCCCCACCTCGGCGCCCCGCTCCTGCGGGCCCATTTCCCCCGCGCCTATCTCGATGCCAATCGCGAGCCGTGGGAACTTGATCCCACCATGTTTATCGAGCCGCTGTCGGATCGCTTCAACACCAATTCGCCTCGTGTCGCGGCGGGCCTCGGAACGCTGGCCCGCGTCGTTGCCGAGAACAAGCCGATCTATCGCGAGCGCCTGACGCTGGAAGACGCGCGCATGCGCATCGAGGGGATTTATCACCCCTATCATGCCGCCCTGCAAAAACTCCTCAGCGAGGCACTCGCCAGTTTTGGCGTTGCCGTGCTGATCGATTGCCATTCCATGCCGCGCATCGGACGGCATGGCGAGCGCGCCACCCCAGACATCGTGCTCGGCGACCGCTACGGCACGACCTGCGCCTCCGCCCTGATCGATCTGGTTGAAACCACCTTCATCGCTGCGGGCCTCAAGGTTGCGCGCAATCGCCCCTATGCCGGCGGCTTTTGCACAAGGTCCTATGGCCGCCCGCAACACGGCGTCCATGCCCTGCAGATCGAGATCAGCCGGCACCTCTACATGAACGAAACCACGCTCGAGATGCATTCCGGCTTCGAGCCGATGCGTCTCATCATCGAGAATGTGATCCAGACGCTGATCGGCCTCGACCTGATGGGCCTGGCCGCCGCCCCGCTCGGCGGCGAAAAGGCTGCGGCCGAATAGCGCATTCAGCACCTTCCAAACAGAAGGGCCGCCACGAGGGCGGCCCAGTCAAGGGAGGAACGATGGATGAGCTGCGCTGCGCAAACCCCAGCCACCATGCCTGTTGAGGATGATCCTCCACAGGCGCTTGCACAAGTCCGGTTCACACCCACACCATCGAAGTGCTGGCGCTTGTTGCAAAAATGAATCAGCGGCGTCCCACCGCCTTTTGCCCCGCCGCGCTTCACCTTTGCCTGTCGAGCGGCTAGAGCTTGACCACGCCGCGCCCGGACTTGTCCGGAACCGGCCCCCAAATTCCCGCCCAGCCGGATTTTTTGCCGCCATGTCCGATCTCGATTTTGACCGCATCGAAACCGTTCTGCTTGCCGCGTCCGCCGCTGCAGCCGAGCGGACCCTGCCGCTGTTTCGGACCGGACTGGCTATCGATAACAAGCTGGCTTCCGGCTTTGATCCGGTGACCGAGGCCGACAAGGGCGCCGAAACCGCCATCCGCGCGGTCATCGCAGAACACTTCCCCGATCACGCCATCATTGGCGAAGAATGGGGCAAGAGCGGCGAGAGCCGCTACAGCTGGATCATCGACCCGGTCGACGGCACCCGCGCCTTCATTTCCGGCGCGCCGGTCTGGGGCACGCTGATCGGCTTTGCCATCGATGGCGTGGCTGTCGCCGGCCTCATGAGCCAGCCCTTCATCGGTGAAACCTTCCTCGCCGTTCCCGGCGCCTCACGCTATCGCCGGGGCGAAGTCACGACGGCCAACCGCACCAGCGGCGCCACCGAACTCGCAGGCTCGCGCGTGTTCACCACCACGCCAAAACTGTTCGACACACCGGCCCTTGCCGCCAAATGGCAGGCCATCGAAGGGGCGACCCGCCTCCAGCGCTTCGGCATGGATTGCTATGGATATGCGCTGCTCGCCGCAGGCCATGCCGACCTCGTCATCGAGCCCTATCTCAACAGCTATGACATCGCCGCGCTCGTTCCCATTATCCGCGAAGCCGGTGGCGCCATCGCCTGCTGGGACGGCAGCGACCCTACGGGGGGCGGCAATGTCGTCGCCGCGGCGACGCCCGAGCTACTCGCCAAGGCCCTCTATTTGGTCGCGAATTCATAAAATTTTGAGCGCTGTCCGATACTAACGGCGACGTAAATTTTAATTTAACCACCACCCCTTAATAGGTATAAATACCGGGGGCGGGCAGAAATACTAAATCATGAAAAAGGCAGTGGATTTTCTAGGCCACGAGGGTGGCGCTATTGCCGTAATCTTTGGCCTGCTTTTACCTGCATTATTGGGCGTTGCTGCGCTCGCGATCGAGGTGGGCCACTGGTACACCGAGCGCGACAAGCTGCAGATCGCCGCCGATACCGCGGCCTATAGTGCGCTGGTGTCCTACAGCATCGATAAGGACCTCGACGCGGCCAAGGCCGTCGGCGTGGCACAGGCGCAGGCCTCCGGCTTCAGCGGCACGCTCGACCAGATCGAGATCGCCATTCCCTCGCCTGACGGCACGCTGGGCCCCAATTCGTCGCAGGCCATTCTCGAGACCAATCCGCGCCTTTATCTGTCGGCAATGTTTCTGGAGATGGCCTCCATCGAGATCGGCGTCGTCTCCTATGCCACCTTCGACGACGTGCAGGAGCAGGTGCCCTGCATGCTGGCGCTCAAGCCGAACCAGTCCCGCTCCATCGTCATGGCCGCCAGCGTGCAGGTCAACATGGACTGCGTGGTCGCCAGCAATTCGAGCAATGGCGACGCCATCTGGGCCGAGGGCACGGCCTCCCTCACCGCCAGCTGCATCAAAACTCCGGGCTCCACGGCCACCAATGGCGGCGCCAGGATCACCGCCACCGACTGCCCCAATGGCCAGATCGATCACTCCACCTCGACGGACCCGTTTGCCGACAAACCCTTCTGGGGCGGACCGGGCATCCCCGACACGCCGACATTCGTCGATCAGTCCGTCTCGCAGGGACGCTATGGCGTCGGCATGCCTGCCGGCGACCGGCTCAATCCCGGAAAATACGGCAAGCAGGTCGAAATCGACGGCAGCGTCACCCTGGCGCCGGGCGTCTATTATTTCTCGGCCGGCTTCCGCGCCACGCCGGGCAGCCGCATCACCGGCGAGGGCGTCACCATCTTCGTCAACCAGACCAAGGTGCTCGACATCGCCCAGAACGTGCGATGGAACCTGACCGCCCCCACCTCGGGACCGACTGCCGGCATCTCCATCATGGGCAATCCGGCCATCACCGGGGGCACGGTGCGCCTGATCGGCGTCATCGGCAATGTCGGCGGGGCCATCTATTTCCCCAATCAGCTGCTGCAGACCGAGAGCGGCCCGAACCTGCCCAGCGCCCGCTGCACCCAAGTGATCGCAAATCTGATCGACATTCGCGGCGGCGGCACCATCAACAATGACTGCTCGTCCCAGAGCGGCGCATCCACCGGCGCCAGCAGCACCGTGCGCCTCGCCAAGGGCCCCCTGCTGTGAGGGCCGTTGCCAGACTGATCGCCCGCTTCCGCCGCGACAGGGGCGGCAATGCCGCGGTCGAATTCGCCATATTGGTGCCGATCCTGCTCCTGCTGGTCGCCGGCACCGTCGATCTCGGCTTCGGCTTCCAGCGCAAGCTCGAGCTGCAATCGGCGCTGAACACGGGCCTGCAACACGCCATGCAGACGCAGGGCAAGAACATCCCGACCACCGGGGCCGTCATCTCCCATGGGCTGACCCGCTTCGACGACATCACCCTTGAGGTCAGCGCCTTCTGCGGTTGCGCCTCAGGGGCCGAGGGCTGCCAAACGACCTGCCGACCCGGCCTTGATCGCTATGCGACAGCGAGCGTGTTGATGCCCTACAAGACGCAGATCTTCGAGGTGGACATGGAACTCTCGGCGACATTTGAACTCTATGTGGGGAAAGCCCAATGAGCCGTTCTCCCTTTGCCGTGGCAAGACACTTCTGGCGCAACTCGAGGGGGGGAACCGCCATCGAATTTGCGATGGTGGCGCCGATCTTCCTCTTCTGCGTCTTTGCCTTCGTTCAGCTCGGCTTCGGCATCTATGCCCAGTCGACCATTTCGCAGCTGGCCGAAAAAGGCGCGCGCCACCTGCTCTTTGCCAGCACAGACGTCGACGGCGCCACCGAGACGATCCTGGCCGGCATGACCGCCACCCCGCTCGATCCGATGAAACTCACGATATCGGCGCTGCGTCTCGCCCAGCCCTATCCCCATGTCGAGTTGACGCTCGATTATGCGTTCAAGCCGCCCGGCATGCCGCTGCCCGAGGATATCAATCTGCGCTCGGTGGTCCTCATCCCGGTCAGCCCCTAGCGATCACCTGCTCTGTTCGGTGATGAACGCATCGAAGGCGGCAAACACCTGGCCGCGGATTGTCTCGTTCTCCATGAACAATTCATGCCGCGCGCCGGGGATGATCATGTGCCGCCCATTGCGCAGCCGCAGCCCCAGCCGCTCGATGGCAGGCGTCGAGACGATTTCGTCGCGCGCGGCCCCGAGGATCAACAGCGGGATCTGCATTTTGGCCGGAAAACTGTCCTTGCCTGCCTCGACCAAGGCTCGCATTGCCGCGGACAGCCAGCGAAAGGTAGGCGACCCGATATAAAGGCTGTCATCGGCCTTGATCGTATCGACCATGCGCAAATAGCGCGTCGGGTCCGAGGTCAGCAGATTATTGGCGAAACCCGCTTCGCTCGGCCGCTGGTCGCCCCGTCGCGCATAGGGCAACCGGCCGAGCCCCAGGAAACTGGCAGCAGTGGCGATCCGCCCGGTGCGGGCAATGGCATGTTCCATGCGGTGGAGGCTCACCATGGGCGCCGACAGAAACACCCGGTCGAACATCATCCGGTCGCGGGTTGCGGCAAACAGGCTCGCCAACCCACCCATCGAATGGCCGACGAGATAATAGGGTGGCGGACAATCGGGCAGCAGGATCTTGGCGTGAAAACTGCGCAGATCGCTCCAGTAGTCATCAAAATGATCGACATAGCCCAGCGTCGGATTGCCGATCAGCCGTTGCGAGCCGCCCTGCCCGCGCCAGTCGAAGGTGGCGACGGCAAAGCCGCGCGACTGGAAGTCGGCGATGGTCTCGAAATATTTCTCGATATATTCGGTGCGCCCTTGCACGAGACACACAGTCCCGCGATGCGGGCCCGCCGATTTCGGCCAGATCGCGTAGCGCAACCGCACGCGATCGACAGTCTCGAGATAGCCCAGCCGCACCCCCTCCGGAACCGGATTGGATGGTGTGACGGCGAGTTTGGGACCGTGTGGGTCGACCTGGGCGGTCAATTGCTGCCTCCGCGCTGAACGCGGGCACGATAAACACTGCTGGTAAACAAAGAAAAGCCAGCATCCCTACTGGGAGATGCTGGCTTTCTTTCATTTCGGTCCCGTGCGGGGGGCGGATGACGGGTCCTCCTGAACGACAAGTGACTTGCAGGTCACTCATCGCGCCGTCTCTACCCGCAAGACTCTGAATAGAATCCAACAGATCCATTCATTTAGCGTTCAGCCCGGCGATTTGCGTGGAATGGGGGGAGCCTATACCTGCCGCGCGTTCCGTCAAGGCCAGAGCGTATCAGCACGTCGGCCAATAAATTCGGCGACACGAGCCTTTGTCACCGCCTCGAACGCTGCGGGCCATTCTGCGCCCACCGCCTGCGCCAACCGGCGGGCACGCGGAAAAAAGGCGCCGGCGATGGCCAATTGCGCTGAGATCAGCGCCTCGCGCTGCGGCCCGGGATAGGGCAGGTTGAGCAGCACATTCATTTCCGCTTCCGGCAGAAGCCGGCTCAGATGCAGCATGCCGCCCCGATCCGGCACGCTCAGCGCCTCCTGCATGATCTGGCTGAGCATGTCGCGTAACAATCCTGTGCCCATCATCATCACCACCCACTCCTCGCGCCCCAGGACCACCGGGGTCAGCCCCAGCACGCGGATGAATTCGGTGACGATATCCTCGACCCTACGCGGATCAGCCACATAACCGGGAAGGCTCTGCGGCAGGCGCGCATAAAGACCTTTCGGATCGACCAGCGGCATGAGCTGGTCCTTTGCCCTTCGCCCCAGTCCGGAGGGTTCGGCAAGGCTGATATCAACCCGCAGCCAGCTTTGGCCGATCGCATTGATCAGCGTCCCACCCCGCTTGAGCACATGGAAGTAAATCTGCGGCTCGCGCGCCTCGAGCCAGCCGCGCCACCAGTTTATGATTGCGTCGTGGCGCTCTGCCGGAGCCAGACCCACGAGATCGATATCGCTCCACGCATCGGCCGTCCCGCGCCCATGCGAGCCGCCAAGAAAAAGACCCTCGAAGAGACCGCATCCCTTCGCCGCAGCCGTTAGGTTTTCGGTAAATTCGCTGATCGACACAGGCTGTCCCTCCACAGTCTCGCCCCTCGAAAATTCCTGCAGTTTTCCGGCTACGCTACCCTCTTGAACCGCGAAAACGCGTCCCTACATCTGTGCTGTTCGCCGGGTTTCCGGGAACACCGGTCCCCTGGATCTCATGCTCGCCACTTACGGGAGCATCGCCATCGGCCGGCACATCAACCACGTTGCTTTACGGAGAATGTGTACCATGCAGACCATCGATTTTTCGCCCTTCTATCGCTCCACCGTCGGCTTTGACCGCCTGTTCAACCGTCTCGATAGCTTGGGCGCACAGGAAACCAAGACCTACCCGCCCTACAACATTGAGCGCACCGGTGAAGACGCCTACCGCATCTCCATCGCGGTTGCCGGCTTCTCCAATGGCGACATCGCCATCGAGACCAAGGAAAACTCCCTGGTCGTCAAGGGCGCCAAGCCGACCGAGACCGGTGACACCAAGCGTGAATTCCTCCATCGCGGCATTGCCGAGCGCGCCTTCGAGCTGCGCTTCCAGCTGGCCGACTATGTCGAAGTTCAGGGCGCCAGCCTCGAAAACGGCCTCCTGCATCTGGAACTGAAGCGCGAACTGCCCGAAAGCAAGAAGCCGCGCACCATCCAGA